>PJEL010003205.1_pt1 | contig 14251 bp, 10 predicted proteins | sample 1853271 | NCBI WGS metagenome assembly PJEL01 (sample SAMN08108733, study PRJNA415343) | Invertebrate metagenome, whole genome shotgun sequencing project. | host: Globobulimina | place: Sweden: Gullmar Fjord | collected 2015-08 | reverse complement strand
TTAGACTGAAGGTTGAAGACCGAAGACTGAAGACTGTTGTTAAACCTTCCACCTTCGGTCTTCAATCTTCAGTAACTGTAAGAGAGTTGTTGTGGCTGTGTCAAACAAGACACCTTTAGCAGTGGGGTCAGGCTTTGGTTATTGGCTTATTGGATCCCCGCTTTCGCGAGGATGACAAGTGGAGCATGATCACCTCAATCGTCAATCACAGACATGGCCGACTCTTTGAGTCCGAGACGGACCTGCTGTCCCGCCTGGGGCACCTGAATATCGTTTGGCAGATTGACTACCAGGCTTTCTCCACTCTTAGTCATGAGAGACAGCCGATATTCCGTACCCTGAAAGCGAATATCCTTGATTTGTGCATCCACAAGCAGTTCTCCCGGAGCAGGAGCAACTGACGGTTCATACAGGCATGCTGCTTCCGGTCGGATCAGGAGGGTCACTGCACTTTGCTTTACCGGCTCTGTCTGTTGAAGGCAAACTGTTCCCAGGGGCGTTTCAATTCCCCCATCAGCTAAAACGGTCCCTGGAATCAGGTTTTGAAAACCCAGAAAAGAGGCGACAAAACGACTGACCGGCTTTTTATACAGATCCTGCGGCCGATCGATCTGCTCGATCTGCCCGGTGTTGAATACTGCGATGCGGTCCGCCACGGCAAATGCCTCGTTATGATCATGTGTGACAAAGATGGTCGTAATCCGAATCTGCTTCAGAATCCGTTGCAGATCCGTCAGCAATCGCTCCCGCAAAACCCGATCCAGAGAACCCATAGGCTCATCCAGCAACAGTAGCCGGGGTTGTGGCGCCAGGCTTCTGGCTAGTGCCACCCGTTGTCTTTCGCCGCCAGAGAGTTCATTGACATTACGTTGAGTCAGTTCTGTCAAACCAACCAGTGCCAGAACCTCATCAGCCCGTTTCCGAATAGCGGATTCCCGCCATTTTTTAACCCGCAGTCCAAATACCACGTTTTCGAAGACATTTTTATGGGGAAACAGGGCAAACTCCTGAAACATCATACCGAAGTTCCTTAAGTGGGGGTCCACAGGGCCGATATCCCGTCCTTCATACAAGATGTTACCACTATCTGGAGTTTCCAGACCGCAGATCAACCGCAATAGCGTTGTTTTCCCACAACCCGAAGGACCCAACAGGCATAGAATTTCGCTGGCCTGCATTGTCAAATTGATATTTTGCAGAACCAGATCCGATTCAATCACTTTTGCCAGGTTGTTTACATCCAGAATACTCATTTTAAAACTCTCCCTGTCCTTCCACTCTTAATTTTTCCAACAATAGAAAACCGCTGGCGGTCACCAGCATCAACAGGCTGCTCATGGCCATGGCTTGTCCATAGTTCATAACACCGGGCTGCCCCAGGAATCGGTAGATAGCCAGCGGCATTGTGGGTGTTTGCGGCCTGGCCACAAATACCGTTGCGCCAAACTCCCCCAGGCTGATGGTAAAAGCAAACACAGCACCGACAATCAACGAACGACCGATAATGGGCAACTCAACCGCCCGCCACACTCTGAATGGGGACGCCCCCAGCAGTGAAGCAGATTCCTTCAGACTCTGCGGAATACTCCTCAAAGCCGGCAGAATACTGCGTACCACAAACGGAAACGCTACCAGGGTGTGTGCCAACGGGACCAGAATCAGCGAGGTTCTCAGATTCAAGGGGGGGCGGTCCAGGGCGATGATAAATCCAAATCCGAGGGTCACCGCAGAGGTGGACAGCGGCAACATGAAAATAGGATCGAACAGGGCACTCAGCCTGCCTTTCGACATTGACAGAAACTGTGCCGCCAGAAGTCCGATAACCACTGAAAAGAGCAGCGTTACCAGCGCAAAACCAATTGAGTACAAGACTGCTTCCATGGGCGGGACAAAAAATATCGACTGAACAGTGTTTTCGAACAGTGCTCTGTAAAAAACCAACGACAGACCTGTTTCACTTAAAAAAGATCTGAGTACCAATCCAAACAGCGGCGTCCCAACCAGCAGCAGAATCAACATCACATTACCACCCACCCAGAAACGGTCCTTCAATGATCGAACCGGGACCTGGACCCCGCTGCCTGCAACCGGCCCCAGCGTGACTGTCTGTTTTCGTTGCAGGGCAGTATAGATCCACATCATCAGCAGAATAAACACAATCTGAATCAATGACAGGGCTGCAGCCATCGGCAGATTGAAAATATGGACGGCCTGCCGATAGATCTCGACTTCGATCGTCGCCAACCGGGGACCTCCCAGGATTAAAATCACCCCAAAACTAGAAAAACAGAAAATAAAAACCAGTAGAGTAGATGCCAGAATAGCCGGTTTCAGCAGCGGCAAGGTTACCTTGAAAAAAACTCGGGTAGAAGACGCTCCCAGGACCCTGGCCGCTTCCATGATTGAGGGGTCGAGTCGGCCCCAGAAACCGCCGACGATACGAAGAATCACCGTATAGTTAAAAAACACATGGGCCAGCAGAACAAAAAGTACGGAATGGTTAATCTGGAGGGGTGCCTCACTGAAGCCAAAGAGTTTCTGTAACAGCATATTAATCATGCCCTGGGAACCCAGTAGCGCTTGAAAGGCTGTCGCGACAACAACTGTTGGCAGGACGAACGGTACGGTGGCGAATGCCTGCAGCAGCTTTTTCCCGGGAAATTGATAATGGGAAACCACATACGCCCCGGGCAAGGCCAGAACCAGCGTCAGCATGGTTGAAACCGCAGCCTGCCAGAACGTGAACCAGAGCGTTCTGGCATAGTATCCCGATGTAAACAACTTTCGCAGACTTGCCAACGCCCAATTTCCGTCCGGCATAAAACTCAACCCGAATATCCTGAACAGCGGATAAAAATAGAATAGCGCCAGAAATAGAATCGGCAGCCCGGCTATCAGCAGTTGGTTTCTCTTTTTGATGGCATCACCTCAAGACAGTTTCGGTCCAGGCTTCAATCCAGTTTTCCCTGCCAGACGCAATTTTCTCCGGACTCATCATAACAGGGCTTTTTGCAATCACGGTGTGTTTCGTAAAAACCGGGGGCAGGTTTGCTGTCCGGTTACTGGGAAAAACGAACATCTGTAGAGGGATATCTTCCTGAAAAGGGGTATCCAGCATAAAATCAATTAGTTTTTTCGCCAGCGCCAGTTTTTGGGTTCCTTTGAGAATCCCTGCAAATTCAATCTGCCTGTAACAGGATCCCGCCGACGTCACTGCAGCAGTCGGTGCTTCCGTGAGTTTCTTTTTTGAATAAAAGACCTCTGCCGGGGGACTGCTCGCATAACTGACGACAATAGGCCGATTGCCTTTGGAAGCGGCGGAGAACGATCCCCAGTAGGCTTCCTGCCAGCCGTTTGTAACCAGTACACCGTTTTCCTTCAGCTTGCGCCAGTAATCCAGGTACCCTGTTTCTCCAAAGCGCCCCACAGTCGTTAAAAGAAAGGCCAGACCCGGTGATGAAGTGGCCGGGTTTTCAATTACTGTCAAATTCTTATAGCGTGGGTCAATTAACACTTCGATATTAGAGGGCGGTTGTAACCCCTTTTTAGCAAACCATTTTTTATCGTAGTTGAGGCAGACATCCCCAAAGTCTACCGGCAGCAGCCGAGAACGGCTGTCCAGTTTCAGTTCGTCCGGAATATGCCGCAGCAGAGGGGATTTGTAAGCTTCGAAAATTCCAGCTTGCAGGGCCCGGCTGATGAAGGTGTTGTCCACGCCATAAAACACGTCCGCCAGGGGATTGTTTTTTGAAAGAATCGCCTGGTTTAGCGCTGCGCCGGCGTCCCCGGCTTTTAAAAATCTGATTTTAACATTCTCATTTTTTTCAAAGATGGCCACCACCCCTTTACTAACACTGAAACTGTCATGTGTCATGACGGTTATTTCACGCTCAGCGCTGAGCAGCAAACTCGGAAAGCCCCCTGCCATCAGAAGTGACAGAGAGATCAGAAGGGATATCAAAATCGGCTTTTTCATGGCTCTGTTTTTGGTTGATAGATTGAATAGCAGTGATCCCCTTGGGACCTGCGGTCACGGGGATTCCGGTTTATAGAAAAATCCAATCTAAGGCCACCGATTTAAATCTGAAATAACTCAAAAAAAAAGCCATCTCAAAAAAAACTGAGATGGCCGAAGAGAGTATTTGCAGTTCCCTACACCGGCATTATCCGGATCAGGTTCAACGGTAAAACCAACAGCAATAAGCATAGGTTCCTCTCAGCCTGGTTTGTCCAAGCTCCCGGTAGTTTTTCGATTGGTGTGACTAAAGTTTAAGCCTTCACCCCTTTTATGTCAACAACTCCAACAGTGCCTGCCGCCCTGGTTGATATCAGCTTACCATCCTTTCTCACGACTAATTAATTTATAAGTTTCCTCATAAATATCTTTTCTGGGACCAATGGTAATTATCTCAATGATATCTTTCTTTTTTGCGGAATAAATGATGCGAATATTTCCTATTCGAAAGCTATTTAGGCCTTTTAATTCCTCTCTCAACGACTTACCGCATCGTGGATCATTCAGGATCATCTGCAAGGCTGCTTTGAGTTTCCGTTTGAGTTCCGGGTGAGAATGTCGAATGAGCCGAGCGGTTTCATCGGATACTTTTAATCTGTATTTTGATTTCAAGGAAGCCATGGATCAATCGCCTATCAGTTCTTCAAGTGAATAAAGCCTAGCTTTTTTCCCCCTCAGTTTTTTTACACCTTTTTCGATTTCATCCATCAAATCGGTATCCGATTTGATGGCTATTGTCTCCCGCCAACTTTCAAATTCGCTCGGGCTCACAAGCACAGCAGCTGGTGAACCATTTTTTGTAATCAGCACCTCCTCATCGGTCACACTAATCGAATCGATCAAGGCACTTAATTTCATTTTTGCTTCAGAAAGCGATAATGTTTTCATAATAAAACCCCTAATTCTGGTTGACCTTAATTCTAGTCATTATCTCACTAGCTCTTTGGCTTGTCAATGAAAAGGCGAAAAAGCTCGACTTGAGCAGCCAACTGGCGGATATTAAAGACATGCTTTGACAAGCAAAATGAAAACCCAGTAGCATTAAATATTGACCTGTTGATCCAAAATTCTTTGCCTGAGAAAACTCGAAAAACATCCCCCTGCTCCCCTAAGGGGGATTTATCATTTCTCATCCTTCGTTGTGACTGAGAGGGCATAATGGTGGGTATGAGAAACTAAATATCAGTAAACACGTTTAGGAGTACCTGAATGGCAACCGCTTTATCGGTTAGTGATTTAAAAAAAACATACAAGGGAGGTGTGATCGCCTTGAAGGGAATTAGCTTTGAGGTGCAGCAGGGGGACTTCATGGCCCTGCTGGGGCCAAACGGCGCCGGAAAATCCACAACCATCGGCATTATCAGCTCGCTGATCAATAAAAGCAGTGGTCAGGTCAGGATATTTGAAGACGATATCGACACAGATTTTTCTGCAGCCAAACGGAATATCGGAATTGTGCCCCAGGAGTTCAATTTCAACCAGTTTGAAAAAGTGGGTGATATCTTGCGAGCCCAGGCGGGCTACTTTGGTATCGATCCTTTAACCGCGGCCAAACGCGCCGAAAAATATTTACGACTGTTGGGGCTCTGGGAAAAAGAGCAAGAGATTTCCCGCTTTTTGTCAGGGGGCATGAAGCGACGATTGATGATTGCCCGGGCACTGGTACATGAGCCGCGATTGCTGATTCTGGATGAACCGACTGCCGGAGTGGACATTGAGCTGCGCCGATCCATGTGGGATTTTCTGGTCGATATCAATCAAAAAGGTACCACTATCATCCTCACCACCCACTACCTGGAGGAGGCAGAGCAGCTCTGCCGCTCGATCGCTATCATCGACCACGGTGAGATCGTCGAAAATACACAAATGAAAGATCTGCTGAAGAAACTGGACAAGGAGACCTTTGTTTTTGACCTGGGGACCGAACTGGACGAAACCATCGACTTGGCCTGCTGTGATACAAAACAGATTGATTCAACCACACTTGAGATTGAGATCAACAAAGATCAATCCCTGAACGAGATCTTCGCCAAACTCAGTGAAAACGGAATCGTCGTCAAAAGCATGCGTAACAAAACAAACCGTCTGGAGGAGTTGTTTGTCTCTCTGGTGGAAAACGGACATTCAACCACTTAACTTGGTTTTACTATGAATTTTTACGAACAGATGGTGGCTTTGAGAACCATCGTTAGAAAAGAGATCCAACGTTTTTTAAGAATCTGGGTACAGACACTGATCCCACCGGCTATCACGATTGTGCTCTATTTCGTTGTTTTCGGGCAGCTGATAGGAGCCCGTATCGGCCACATGGGGGGATTTAATTACATGCAGTTCATCGTGCCCGGGCTGATCATGATGTCCGTGATTACCAATTCTTATGGCAACGTGGTCTCTTCGTTTTTCGGCAACAAGTTTCAACACTGCATTGAGGAGTTGATGGTTACGCCCACACCTGAGTATATCATTATTTTTGGGTTCATCATGGGCGGAGTCGCCCGCGGTATTCTGGTAGGGGGCATCGTCAGTGTGCTTTCGTTGTTTTTTGCTGATCTAAATCTCTATCACGCAGGCGTCACCTTCAGCATCGTTATCCTGACAGCGATACTGTTTGCGCTGGGGGGCTTGATCAACGCCATCTACGCAAATAAATTCGATGATATTGCCATTATCCCCACCTTCATCCTGACACCATTGACCTATTTGGGAGGGGTCTTCTATTCCATCGACCTGTTGCCTCCATTCTGGGCCGCTGTTTCAAAAGCCAATCCCATCGTTTACATGGTTAACGGTTTCAGGTACGGAATACTGGGGGTCTCGGACGTGAGCCTGACAGTTTCTTACGGTATGATTTGCATGTTCATTGTGGGGCTGTATATCTGGGCATTCATTCTAATGCGGACGGGGCACGGCATGAGAACCTAATCTTCCTCGAACTCATCTCGGGCAGGGGTTCGGAATACATGAGCGCTGTCGGTGCTGTCGGAACCTTCGTCTATATACTCTTCAAAAGCGTTAAAAAATCGGTTCGCCTGGAGAATCGCTACCTGATTGTAACTCCGGTTGATGATTTTAAATAACCCGGTTCTGGCCTGGACCAGCATGGCTTTTTTGAAGTCGATGGCAAAGGGGTTTTTCCATATCTCCAGGGTCAACAAGGCGAACTTCAGCAGTGGATCGTATTCAAACTCTTTCCCCAATGACTGGTTATCCTGAAGATAAGACATGTTTTCGTTACACTTATTAACCACTTCTGTCAGAGATTTGGTCTGACGTAACACGTCCGATGTGGCCTTGATCAGATAATATTCATTCAACAACTGGTTTAAGGCAATCATCCCATTCTGCAAGTAAACATCCCGGTGAATAATATCCGCGGTCGCTTTCAGGTTCTGTTCAATAATTAATGAAAATATCGGAAACCGTGAAAGAATGAAGTTAACCTTCAGATGTATGAGCTGAATGATGATCGCCGGCCGACTGAACTTGCCGACAGGTAGTTTTTCATTGCCTTTGCGGATTGCATTGTACGCTGCAATAATCTCTGAGGTATAAATACTTTCAGAGTAGAAACTGGTTTTTTCATATTTTAAGTTCAGCGCTTCAAACTCCTTGATGCTTTTGCTGGTCTGAATCTGAAGCACTGCCAGTTGTCGCTTGGCATCGGAATAATTTTGGTCCCGGATCGGATAGCCGTTAACGAGACGTTTTTTCAACAGTTCGAGGTAGTGTTGGAAGATTTTCAGAAACCAGAACAGATTGTTAAGGCTGTAAGCGTGAGTATTGATAGCCTTTCCCAGATTGACAACAATCGATTCAATAATGGAAAATTTCTGATCCCCCAGTCCACTCTGCTGAACATCCTGGTAGGAGCGAATCGCATTGAGTGCATGCAAATCCGGGGAAGAGGGGAATTTATTACTCAGGTCACTTAGTTCTTTTCTGATTTTATGGTTTTTTGCCGGGTCTCTTGATAGGTCACTATTCACCGCAATCCGGTATTCAGAAAGATCAGGTACCTTTTTTTTTGAACGGAAAAGACCTTTTTGTTTTGTCTGGGCAAAACTGGGGGAGTCTCCAAAGAAATCAACCGAATTCGGAAATCGGGTGATCTCCTCTTTCACCTCTTTCGACCCCTTGGCCTTGCTCGCATTCCCAGTTATATTCTGTATGTCAGAGTTTTCCATTGCTATTGGTTCTTAGTAGCCCCGGGTGTAGATTTGTAAAACGCTCTTTATGGAAAAGAGTTCGAGCGGAAAAAAGGAACCGATCAAGCAAGCGTTTTTTTTATTAAGATAACTTCTATATTATTCCCTGAAAGCATAAATCGACCAGCCAATTATTGAAAATTTACCGGATCTTTTCTTTCAGTTTGAAACCGTTCATATTTTTATGAAAATGGGCCTCTTTATTGCGGTGGGCTCTTTTCATTTCCCCAAATACCAGCTTGAACAGTTTTTGATCCTCACTCTTCATCTGGTTGAATTTTTTATCATTCAACTTCTGAAAATAATCAAAATAGTGGTCAGCGATTTTTTCATTTCCAAAATAGACAGCGATCAGCATCACCAGGCGCCCACTGCGAAAAGTGACGAATTTTTGTTTGATTGTTTTAAACAATCCCGCCGCTTTTTTCTGAATCTGCCGCAGAAGCGACTCTGCCTCTACTACCTGCCCTTGCTGCATCAAGACCTCAGCCAGAGTGAGTCTGATCGTAATGGCGTGCCAGATAAGTTCAAAACTGTTGTTGAGATCTGCCAGGGTCATCGCGGCATCAATAGCCGTCTCATAGGATTTCATGACCATTGCCGATGAGCGTTTCACCGATGGAATTTCCTGCAAGTAGTTTTGAAAAACCTGCGCTCTTTGATCACACCCCTCCATCCAGACTTTATTGAAATCCGGATGTTGTAGCACTTTTGGCAATGGTGCCCCTGCTTTCTGACGAAACATCTGTTTTTGGGTACTGGCAAAAAAACAGGAGGGGCAGATGGTGACTTTACAAAGATTGTAGTCGATAAAATCGAAGCCATCAGAACTGACCTTGTAGACAGGGATTCCAAACATGTTATGGCTGGCTTTCAGGCTTTGGGGCTTCAGGTAAAAGTGTTTGACAATATCCGTGCTGCCACAGACAAAACAGTTTAGATTGAAGTCAGTAATTGCGTTGCTTTCCTGGTTCTCCTCTGATTCAAGTAGTGGCTCGGTGGGTGCCTCGGCGGGTGGTTCCGAGGGAGTCGGCGTCTCATCAACGGGGGTTTTCTCCGGCTCCGGATCGGGTGTGAACGTTTGGGGTCCACCATCATCCTTTTTAGCTTGAAACAGTTTCATATCGCCGGAACCTTGATCGATCTGACAGCGATCAATCAAGGGGTTTTTCATCTGTTTCCATCTGATTCCCTGACGGCACCAGGATACCATTCTTTGGTATAAGGTCTCAGAGAACCCACAGTGTTCCGCCAACTGCTTCAAATAGACCTCCTCCTCGTCCGCGAGCGATTCATCTGCAGAGATGATCAACATCACTTCGAAAAAGATGCGTCTCAACGTATTCTCATCGATGCCTGGCTGCTGGCTCAAAGGCGGCGCTGTATTGTTACGCACCATTTCGGTCAGGTGCTGCTGATAGCTTTCATCCTTGACCAGGTCAATCGCTATTTTTAGAAACCGGACCTCTGACGCATCCAACTGCTGATCGCTCATGATAGTTGCCACCAGGACTTCTGCGTACCAGCGCAACTGATCCTCATTCAAACCGTCAATGGGAACTCCCAGGTTATCTATTTTTCCATCACTGGAAATCAACTGAATCTGTTCTTTCTTCCAGTCCAACCCCTCCTGGCACCAATCCATCAGTTCTTTGAAATAGTGATCACTAAAGTGAAAAACCTTGCTGCTCTCTGCCAGAAACCGTTTCTCCTCATCCGTGAATACCGCATCGGAAATCAACACCAGGCCGAGCTCCAGAAAAACAGCTGCCAGCACCTTGGGCAGGACCCCGGAAGGCCTGGAAATTGGTGGTGGCCGTTTGGATGCCAAACGCCCCATCAAATCCTGCTTCTCTTCAGGCTTTTTCACCAGACGGACAATATCCTTGATGAATTCCGTTTCCGGCTGGCTGATTTCACCATCGGCCAGTATCGCTGCAATCACCATTTCAGCATACCAGAACCGCTGGGACTGCGTTAGTGCCTTGAAGGGGACACTCATGGATTCTTCAGTCATCGGTTTCAACCATTCCAGGTTTGGTGTGGGTCGGTTTTATCGGAAAACCAGTCTGAGAACTTGTTAGACTATTGGAAAATGGCGTAGAAAATAGCATCTAATCCTTAAGCCATAAAATGTCATACTTTGGATCAAGACTCAATAGATAAGGGTCGGCTCAAAAATTATTTTGCATTCTGTCAGCAAAATGTCCAGTTTTTTGGTACTTCAGGGTCGGCTAATAAATTAATTCATATTCTGTTTGCAAAATGTCCAGCTTTTAGGACTTTTGCAAATAGATTATATGAAGTTATTTATTAACGATCCCTATGCGGACAGTTTATGCCAAGTTATTTTTGTACGATCCCTAAGGTGAAGTTCTGCTCAATCAAAGATTTACTTTGAGATAGAGATAACGTCCCGGAACGCCAATTTCGAATAAGATCCGCATTAGATCAGCTATCCGGACAAAAACCCATTGCCTTTTCATGAAAATTCGTTAAATCTGTAACGTTTAGTTAAAACACTGATTTATAGACCAATGCACCGTTGCAGGGTCGGCTCAAAAATTAGTTCACTATGTGAAGTTATTTTTTAACGATCCCTTAGTCCGGATTTGAAGACTTAATTGAACTCTCAAGATGAAAAAACCTATCAATAGTATATCCTACAGTGCCGCTCCAATCAATGGCGGAATCACCGACCGTATCCTGCGGGTCGATCTCAGCACAAGCAACTTGTCCATCCAGGAACTGCCGTCCGATTTTAAAGAGACGTATATTGGTGGACGCGGATATGCACTGAAAATCATCTGGGATGAAACGGATGAAAACACCTGTTTTGATAGCCCGGAGAACCCCTTGATCATGGCCGGGGGGCCTTTATGCAACGAGCCGAAATTTCCGGGTGCCGGGAAGTTTATCGTCGGAACCATCTCACCATTGACCAACACTTTCATGGATTCCAATGTGGGGGGGTATTTTTCATCGATCCTGAAAGCGTGCGGATTTGATGCCATTGTTTTCACCGGTATCGCTGACGAAAAATGTGTGGTCGTAATTGATGACGATCTGGGACAGATCAGCATCGTCAAAGCGCCGACGGTGGACGAATCTGTTGAACATGGCGGGATTTCCTACGGTGAAAACCTGCTTCAGGCATACACAAACAATCAGCTGCACAAGAATATTGCCGCGGTCGCCACAGGGATCGGCTCAGAAACCACCGATTTCGGGCTCATCAACAGCTTCTTCTATGACAGTCAGCGTAAAAGACTCCGGACCAAGCAGGCCGGTCGGGGTGGAACAGGAACCGTCATGCGCTACAAGGGGTTGATGGGTGTGATCGTACATGCCAGCCTGGCCCGTTCCAGGAGTAATAATGCGGTTGATCCCGCTGCGGTCAAAGCTGCAGGATCCGCTTTTGCAAAAGTGATCAAGAACGAGGACCCAAAACAGCTGAATCTCTCACACGGCGGGACGCCGGCACTGGTCGAGTACATGAACAATTTTCACTTGCTGCCCATTAACAACTATCAATTGGGTCAGGATGAAAAATCGAAAGAAGTCTTCGCAAACGTTTTCTTCGATCAATTTCTGAAAAAGAAAAGGGCTGACGGCTGTTATTTCGGTTGCAACCTCTCCTGTGCCAAAGGCGCCGAGGAAGTGACCCTGCAATACGGCCCCAAAAAAGGAAAAACGGTGGGCATTGACGGCCCCGAATATGAAACAGTTGCGGCCGTCACCGGTTTCGGCATCTTCGATGCGCAATTCTCGATGGAATATAACTGGTATTGTGATGAATATGGCATCGATACCATCTCCACCGGGGTGGTTTTGGCCTTTATCATGGAATGCTACCAGCGGGGTTATCTGACCCGAGAAGAGATTGGATATGATCTGAACTGGGGAGACATGCAAGCAGCCGACCGCCTGTTTCACGATACAGCCCTGGCCCGGGGAGTTGGCAAGATCACCGCCAACGGTGTCCAACAAGCCAAATTCTGGATCGCCAATCAGTTCGCTCAAAAAAGCGGCACACCTGTCGGGGATGTCCTGGTGGAACTGGAGAAGTTCGCCATGGAGATGAAGGGACTCGAGTTTTCCATGTATATCTCCAGGGAATCGCTGGCGCAACAGGGCGGTTACGGCTTTGCTCTCAAAGGACCTCAACATGATGAGGCCTGGTTGATCTTTCTGGACCAGGTTCATAAGGAGATGGAAAGCTTTGAGATGAAAACCGAGGCCTTGAAATGGTTCCCATTGATCCGGACCTGGTTCAGCGCAGTCGGTCTCTGCAAACTGCCCTGGATTGACGTCCGGCATCCGGAGGCGGAAAAAACCGATAATCCGGCTCAGAATATTCCCTCATTTGATCTCTATGTTGAGTTTCTGAATGCTACCACCGGTTCCAAAAAAACCATCGAAAACATCCTGCAGGATTCTGAGCGTCTGCATCTGCTGCAGAAAATGATCAATTTAAGGCAGGGCAAAGGCACCCGTGAATTCGATTTGATTCCACTGCGAGCCATGGCACCAGCGTTTCCGGAAGAGTACCAGAATCGTGAGGCCTATTACGATGAATGGCTGAAAGAGCATATGGAGCAGGGCATCCAGATGCCGGAAACAATCGAAGAGAAACACCGTTTGCTGGTCCAGCTCAGGAGGGACGCGTATGAAACGCTTTGCGACAGCGTCTACAAGGCCAAGGGATACAGTATCAACGGTATCCCACTGCCTGAAACACTGAAGCGGTTTGACCTTTTCGACGAAAAGGCTTTAGCAATTTTAAAAACCTACGGTTTTACCACCGGACTCAGGAATTAAAGGTCAGGCGCGGCTTGCGTGCTGCGCTGACCTCATCCAGTCTTCGCACCTTGGCAAATTCAGGGGCCTCGTGCAATCGGTCAGGATTCTCTTTAATCTCGTCCGCGATGGTTTTCATCACCTCGATAAACCGATCAATATCCTCTTTAGACTCCGTTTCAGTCGGCTCCACCATGATCGCCCCGTTGACAATCAGCGGGAAGTAGATGGTGGGGGGGTGGAAACCATAGTCGATCAACCGCTTGGCAATATCCAGCGTGGTGGCATTTCCATCTTTCTGAAGCTTGTCGGAAAAAACGCATTCATGCATACAGGGCTGATCGAAGGGCAGGAAGTAAGTCTCTTTCAGCTTCTCCATAATATAGTTTGCATTCAATACCGCATACCGACTCGCATCTTTCAAGCCCTCTGCCCCCATCGTCAAAATATAACTGTACGCCCGGATCAATATCCCAAAGTTCCCATAGAAGGCATGCAGGCGGCCGATTGAGTCGGGATAGTCTTCGTTAAGCACATAAACGTCACCCTGTTTTTCAGCCCGGGGGGTCGGCAGAAACCTGGCCAGATGCTCTTTGACCAGCACGGGCCCTGCACCCGGTCCACCGCCGCCATGGGGAGTGGAGAAGGTTTTATGCAGGTTGAGGTGCATCACGTCCACCCCGATTTTCCCTGGTTGCACTACACCCATAATCGCATTCATATTGGCACCGTCAGCATAGACCAGACCGTCTTTCTGGTGCACAATCTCCGCAATCTCTTGCAGGTTTCCCTCGTAAAGACCAAGGGTATTGGGATTGGTGATCATGATTCCGGCAGTGTCTTCATCCATTAGTTCCGCTACAATTTCCGGAGTCAGAATACCATCTTCGCCAGAGCGGACTGGAATCGATTTAAATCCACAGAGTGCTGCACTGGCTGGGTTTGTGCCATGGGCCGTATCCGGAATCAGAATTTTGTGCCGCGTGGAGCCCTTGCTTTTATGATAGGCATGAAAGACCATCATGCCTGCTAATTCTCCATGCGCACCGGCTGCTGGTTGCAAGCTGGCAGCATCCATGCCGGTTACTTCACATAAAAACTCCTCCAGTTCGACCAGTAACCGCAGGGCGCCCTGGGAAAAACTTTGTGGAAGCAGGGGATGGGCACAGGCAAATCCGTGCAGGGAGGCCTGTCGGTCATTGGTTTTCGGATTGTATTTCATGGTACAGGA
>PJEL010003204.1_pt1 | contig 14255 bp, 12 predicted proteins | sample 1853271 | NCBI WGS metagenome assembly PJEL01 (sample SAMN08108733, study PRJNA415343) | Invertebrate metagenome, whole genome shotgun sequencing project. | host: Globobulimina | place: Sweden: Gullmar Fjord | collected 2015-08 | reverse complement strand
GAGATGCCGTGTTCATCGCCGGTGCCAGGTGAGCAGTGCGGGCTAGGAGGCCGGCCTTCTGGGGTTGCGGTAGATTATAACCCCATACTGGTGTCTGACTTTAGGGTCGGCGAAAGAATAACTTCCCGTTTTGCGCGCCCATATGTGCCCCAGATTTGGCTCGAAGGGTTGAGCGAAATTCGAGTTGTAGGCCGAGCTACATTCACTGGCACCGCTTCGCGGCTGGTGTCTCTCCGCCTTCGGCTCCGAGGTGAGCATTCGCGATTGAGTTCGAGCTGAAGATGTGGTGCAGATGGGATGCGGAAATCGGAAGTTATTTCTGCGCGGACCCCTAGGAAGTCGAGGAGTCGTTTCTTTGTTCTCCGCCCTCTACAAAGTCCGAGTACAGCTCGTTGGAGCATTCTGGACAGATGCTGTGGCTGAAATTGGCTTCCGAGCGGTCTCGAATGTAGGTTTCGATCTGACCCCAGCTACCACTATCGTCTTGGATCTTTTTACACGACGCGCAAATCGGCAATAACCCGCTGAGTTGTTTGACTCTTTCGAGTGCTTCTTGTTGTTGCTTGACACTGGAGACGAGTTCTTCGATCAATGGATTCGTCACTCGAATAATGAAGACTGCTCCTATGAAGACCAGGGCGAGCCCAATCCCTGCGCAGACAAGGCCTGCGCGCACAAAGGGCCGGCGTACCTCAGCAAGGTCGATCTTCGCAACGATACCAAAGCCCAGTTCAGCGACTGGCTCGAATGCCGCAAGTACCCGGACACCGCGGTAGTCGAGGCCGACGAGAGTGCCGGATTCGCCGGCGAGGGCTCGCTGCATTGGCACCGCGATTTCTGAGCCGAGGGAAATGGACTCGCGATCTTCCAAACGGTCATGGCGATGACTCAGCAGGAAGATGATCTCACCACTATCAAAACGACCCAGTGTGAACTCTCCAGTTTCCCCCATACCTTCGTAGTTGCGATGGGCATCTCTGAGTTGGTTCAAAGTCGCCTCAATAGGCCCGTTCGGGAAGTTGGGGCTGTGAATCGCATCGAAACGGGCAACGGCCTCGATCAGCCGGGCCTGGCTCGTCGCTGTTTCCGCCAGACGTAAGCGCTCTTCCTGAAGGGCCGTGTGATACAACATGCCGATGGCGCTGATATCTACCGCCAGCACAAGAACGCTCATCACTGACACCAGGAGCACGACGCGTTTCGTAACTGGCAGCGGTTTTTTTGGCACGGTTGAACTTGTGACTTCAAACATTATCGTCGTGTTCCAGCATACTATCCCGCTGCTCGAGGAGACAACAGTAGCTCAAATCTTCTTACTGGCTGACGTCGTACGCGACCAGCGCATCACCGTGGCGGATATACAAAACACCGTTCTTGATGACGGGTTGGGTCCAATGCGGGCCCGAGCCATGGGTGACCTGGAGCGACCCGCTGACCTTGAATCCATTAGGATCGGCTTTGACAAGAGCGAGTTTGCCTTTCTTTTCTTCATAACAGTACAACATGTTGTCGGCAGTGCTGATCGGCCCTTTGGTGAACCAGTTTTCTTCGTATAGGGTTTTTCCCGTTTTCCAGTCGACACAGCACCAGTTGCCCTCGCGGTTATTGATCCAGTTTGATCCATAAATATGAGAACCAACTCTGACAACCTGGCCGTGATGATTATCGAGGTCACGATTGATCCAGAGTTGCTCGATGGCGGTGCCTTGATCGACGAGTTTGAACATCACGCCAACGTGGTCGTAACCGCTGGTGACAAATAGTTGACCATCATGATAGAGCGGAGTGACGCAGTTGTTCTTGGGCGCCCATTCGTGCTGAGTCGGCGCTTCGATGTCGCTGTACTTCGCTTTCCAGAGGATTGCGCCATTTTCGGCATTGACGCCGAAGATATATTCGGTAAGCACATTCACGATGATCTTCTTGTTGCCAAATTCGACGAGCAGTGGTGATACGAACGCTGCAGGGTTGCCGAGACTTTTTGTTTGCCAGACGGTTTCTCCTGTGTTTTTGTTGAGGGCCACCATAGATGTCTGCTGACCACCAGGCGTGAAGATGACGTTGTCGTTGACGATAAGTGGCGACTCGGCAATCTCCCACTTCCACATTTTGCCCTGGAATTTTTCGAACGCCGGTACCGACCACACGACTTTCTTCTCTATGATGGAGATGCAGACGACCTCGCCGCGACCACTGATGAGGTACACCATGTCGCCATCGACAGTTGGTGTGCAGCGCGTATCTGGATAACTACCAGTCACACCTTGCCCGTATTTCAATCGCCATAATCGCTGGCCCTTGAGGTCGAACACTGTCAAGAACTCGTCATCTTTGTCGCGGCCCGCCATATAGATTCGGTCATCGGTTACAGATACTGAGGCAAAACCCCGATCGAGCCCTTCAATCGCCCACAATAACCGAGGCCCTTCTTTGGGCCATTGTTTCAATAAACCACTTTCGGGAAAAACTCCGTCCCTATTCGGTCCCCGAAACTGAGCAATTTGCGCATCACAGATCAATACGTACGAGAAAAGCGTAATGAGTACGAAAAACGGTATTTTGAGCCGGCATTTCATGAAATGAACTCCTTTGCACTGTTTTACAATAACTCATGACAGCCATCGACCTTGAGTGAATTACGAATCTCAGCGGGAGAGTTTTCGGCCGGCCTTCTATCTCTCAGCCTTCCCGTGCCTGGTAGAGTGGAGGTGGATGGGAGAAGGAAATCACGATTTCTGACGAAATGATGTGGCCCCGTCTCGCCCTGGTCCTCACCGCCGCCACGATTGTGGCGTGTGGTCTCGTCAACACTCTCGCTGCGGCGCCTACAGGCCAGGCGGCAGATGATGCCCTGGAAGGCCTCGCCGGTAAGGACCGCGCGCGAGTACTCTACGAGCTTGCCGCCGCGACTGAAAACGAAGACCCGCGACGGGCTTTGGCCTGGGCGCAGGAGGCGCTTGCGCTGCTCGATAACGATCCTGATCCAGCCCTTGAAGTAGGTTTGCGTAATACCCTGGCATGGACGAATACGATGCTTGGGCAGTATACGGAGGCTCTAACACAGGCAGAGCTGGCGCGCGACGAGGCCGAAACCGCAGACCTCTCCCTTGAGAAGGCTGAAGCCTTGCGCAGTATGTGCCTGATCCAGGTGAGGCGCGGTTACCGGGCCGCTGACCGCGCTCTCTACGCCGGAAAAAGCCAGGGCCGGAATCGAGTCGTCGTTGCGACATCCGACATGTGGAGCTGAAGAGTTTGGGTCAACCCGGATATCTCCCCGATCCCGGGACGAACCCTGATGAGATATCCGGGTTAGAATCCTTCTGACGAACGGAGGTAGCCCTTTTGCAACTCGCGCCAATTGATTGGATCGTAGTCGTGGTTTGTCTCGCGGCAGCATTTGCGCCCGCGCTCTTTTTTGCGCGGCGCGCGAGCACCGGTACAGCGGAGTTTTTTGCTTCCGGCCGGTCGGCGCCGTGGTGGTTGGTTGGTACATCGATGGTTGCAACCACCTTTTCAACGGATACCCCAAACCTGGTGACTGATTTTGTGCGTACTGGTGGAGTATCCCAGAACTGGATGTGGTGGGCCTTTCTGCTGACTGGCATGATGACGGTATTTTTCTACGCGAGGATGTGGCGGCGATCGGGTGTGCTCACCGATCTCGAGTTTTATGAGATGCGTTATTCGGGGCGTTCAGCGGCGTTCGTGCGTGGTTTTCGTGCGATATATCTCGGTCTCTTTTTCAACTGCGCCATCATGGCCGCGGTCACCCTCGCTGCCGTCAAGATCGCCAATGTAATGCTCGGATGGAGCCGACTGCAAACTGTTTTGGTTTGCGGATTGATCTGCGTCGTATTTTCGGCAATTTCGGGACTTTGGGGAGTGCTGGCATCGGATATGGTGCAATTCGCGATTGCGATGGTTGGTGTTGTTATCGCGGCACATGTTGCATTGTCGCAGCCCGAAGTCGGCGGCCTCACGGGATTGGTCGCGAAGATCGATCCTGCGACTTTGAGTATGTTGCCCGATTTTTCGAACTGGGGGCTCACGTTGTCGGTATTGATCATTCCTCTCACCATCCAATGGTGGTCGGTATGGTATCCAGGGTCTGAACCCGGAGGCGGAAGCTACATTGCCCAAAGGATGTTGGCGGCCAAGGACGAAAAACATGCCATGGCCGCGACCCTGTGGTTCAACATCGCCCATTATGCACTGCGGCCCTGGCCGTGGGTGATCGTCGCTTTGTGCTCAATGCTGGTCTTCCCTGAGCTTGCCGACATCAAGACAGCTCTTCCGCATGTATCCGACGATCTTATTGGTAATGACCTTGCTTATCCGGCGATGCTCACGCTGCTGCCAGCAGGTCTGCTTGGTTTGCTTGTAGCGTCGCTGTTTTCCGCGTACGTTTCGACCATGTCGACCCATCTCAATTGGGGGTCTTCGTATCTGGTACACGATCTTTATCGCCGATTCATCAATTCGACGGCGTCGGAGCGAAAACTGGTGTGGCTGTCACGAATGGTGACTCTGTTTCTGATGGTCTGTTCCGGAGCGCTTGTATTTTTGCTGTCCACCGCTGGTGAAGCCTTTCAATTGTTGCTTTCTATCGGCGCTGGCACCGGACTGATCTACCTGCTGCGGTGGTTCTGGTGGCGCATTAACGCATGGTCAGAGATTGCCGCGATGGCTGCGTCTTTCACGACAGCTATTGGCCTCCTGATAGCTCGCAAATCTGGTCTCGAGTTGTCGTCGTATGCTGCCCTGGTGTGGTCGGTTCTGCTGACCACGGGAATTTGGGTATTGGTCACATACCTCACCAAACCTACAGACATCGAGACCTTGCGGCGTTTCTGTCGTAAGGTGCGCCCCGCCGGACGGGGCTGGGCAAAGGTGATCGAACCCGAAAATCTCGAGGGTCCGCGCGACAACTTGTCGCTCGCGTTTTTGGGCTGGGTGATTGGCTGTACCTTTGTTTATTCAGCACTCTTTGGAACCGGGGCTCTGCTCTACGGCCAGTATTTGCAGGGTGCAGTATGTTGGACCGTGGCTGGAACTGCCGGCTGTGGTTTGATCTGGATTGTGCCCAAAATCTGGCGGGATAACGATGCCGAAGGCTAACCCGTTAGCTCCTTCAGATGTCGTTGATGATCTTTCGAAGATCGTTCTCGAGTTCTACTAGTTCTTCGAGCAGCGCTATTTGGGCGCGGGTGCGACGCAGGTTGTGTTCGCCGTCGTTGACCGGGTAATAGGGGTCACCCTTTAGATAATCGGTCACGAAGCGGAGCGCCTGCTCGAAGGTGATCAGTATGGCGCCATCAAGAAGGCAGGATCGTTCGTGGTCGCCGATCCAGCCTGACGCTCCTTCGAGATATCCTGTGCACAGGTCACGGAATGTTGATTCGCGAATATGAATGCGGTCAAGCTCAGCTTCGTCCTCGGGGCAACCGGTGACCGCTGAGCGCACCAGATCGCCGAAATCGTGTATACAAAAACCTGGCATGACGGTATCAAGGTCGATGACACAAAGAGCTTCTCCTGATGCTTTGTCGACCAATACATTGTCGAGTTTGGCGTCATTGTGAACGAGGCGAATTGGCAAGGATTCATTATGAAGACGACTGACTCGTGAAAGCTGCCCTCGCAGTACTTCGACTTCAACCCGGCAAGCTGCGAGGCGGTCTTGGTTGTCTGCGTGGGCTGCAGTTTGGAAAGCTGCGAGGCGGGCTGTGACGTCATGAAAACCGGGCAAAACTTCAATTGGCTCAGGGCCCGATCCTGATGCGACGAGTCCCGGAAAACGGCCCAGCGCTGCCGCCGCCGTTCGCACTTCTTGCGGGCTTTTAGGATCAGCGGGTCGTGAATCGGTTATCAAGACGGCGGCGCGCCATACGGCACCGGCCTTGTCACGCAACCAGGGTCGGCCGGATGGCCCCTTGACGAAGCTCAGTCGATGCCGTGGATCGTGGTCGCCGATGTGATCGAGCGCGTCGTCGACGCGAGCCGCGGCAGCAGCAGCGTTTTCTGCCACCGCGACCGGGTTTGGAAATACCTGGTCATTGAGGCGTTGAAAGAGGTGCGGTCCCTGGGTTGTTTCGAGCCTCCAGGAGCTGTGGATCAGACCTTCGCCATAGGCAGATGGCGCTGTACCCGTAAGATCGAAGCCAAATTCTTCGGCAGCGCGACACAGGGCCGCCTGTTCTTCATCCCGTTGTATTGTGTTTTTGTTCTTGTCGGCAATCATCATGAACCACCTGCTATAGCTGAGAAATTCGCTGTGACATCATAATGTTTCAATGACAATAATTCCGCCGTTTGTTTTCCGGGCAGGGCTAAACCAGCATACCCAGTGCGCCGGAATGTTCCTAGTGTTTCAGAGGTGCTGGCTTGCGCTCGGTATAGAAAAGGGATCAGCTTTGGAATCCGAATCCCGTGGCGGGTGATGGTTCCGTGTAGTATTCTCCGGAAATGGTATTTGGTCGCATTCCTGACTCAGTTCCCTGTGAGAAAAAACTCGCGCACAATAAGGTGCAGAGAGTTCATTACAGCGATATCCGAAGGCAGCAGAGAATCACTCCAACGCGCAGCCCAGTGGTAATGCGTCACGTGTACGAGACATGTGCTGCGCTGAATCTCGAGAGCGGTGATAGGGTGCTCGAATTTGGCTGCGGCATGGGTAGATTCAGTCGTCTTCTCGCTGCTCGTGGGCTGAATGTGACGGCTCTTGACGTGTCGCAAGACCTGGTGGATGCGATGTGCTCCCAACTGAACCCGGATGAGAATCGAATGATCGAGACGGTTTGCTGCTCAGCGCAAGAGGCCAGTCTCAAAGTACAAGGCCGGTTTCGTTCGGTGGTTGGATTCTTTTTTCTCCACCACCTTCGTGAAATTGAAGAGGTTTTTGGAGAGGCGCGGGACGTGCTTGAGCCGGGTGGAGGAATTGCATTTTGTGAGCCGAATGCTTTTAATCCTCTGTATTACCTTCAAGTGAGCTTGAGCCCTGGCATGAGCTGGAAAGTTGAGAGAGGCATTCCTTTAATGCGCTCGTCAGTGGTTTTTGCTGCAATGCGGGCAGCGGGATTTTCCGAATGTAAAGAGGGCGCTTATGGTGTATTACCTCCGGTATTGGCCAATACCCGTTTTGGAATGCCCTTCGACCGCCGTTTGGAACGAATGCTGCCGCAAAAGATAACAACTGCCTACCGCGTATTTTCCGCCAGGTTGTGCTCGTGATTCAGGGACTGGGTTTACGGTGTCCGGACTGTGGCGAAGCGGTAGAAATCGCAAACGGACTTTGCACGTGCACCGGCTGTAATCTAGCCACGGCGGCGCACCCGGTATTGGATCTTTGTCCCGAGCTAGATGTCGAGGGGTTTTCTGCGGCTCGGCGACACCATTTGCAAGGTCTGCTCGAGAATCGGCACTTCTGGTTCGCCCCTCGTCAAACCCTTTGCGAAACGCTCCTCGATCGATTTGGCGCCGCTTCGGTAGATACTGCGATCGAGCTTGGTTGCGGGATGGGGAGTTTTCTGCCGTCATTAATAGCTCGAGCCGAACGGGTGGTTGCTGTCGACGGATATGCAGCTTCTCTCGAAGAAGCTGCTGATATTGCACCTGCCGCATTGTGTTTGAAGGCGGATGTTTGTCAGGTTCCTATGGATAGTGGGCAGTTCGAACTGGTGGTGGCGCTGGATGTGGCAGAACACCTCAATGATCAGCAGTTTTTTGCTGAAGCCGCTCGTTTGGCTAAACCGGGCGCCTGCTTGCTCATGACGGTGCCGGCCTGTCCGGCTTTATGGAGTGATCTTGACGAAATCGCCGGCCACCGCCGACGTTACCAGAAGCACGGTCTTGTTGAGTTGCTACGGGAAACCGGTTGGCGATCTGTATATCTGACCCACTACCAGTTCCTGCTCTTTCCCCTGGTGTGGCTGGTTCGACGTTGGCCGACAGACGGACTGCGGCGTTATGAACGCAACCCACGACCGGGGGCCGGCGGAGTACTCGGCGCCATCAGTCGTTTCGAAGTGAAAATATTGAATCGATGGCGCCTTCCCTGGGGGTCGTCGTTGGTGGTGGTTGCGAGGTTGGCTGCATGAATCAACCACGTTTACGCCTGGTACTCTTCGAGGCTCGGCCCCTTCAGGTACAACAGGCCCTCGATGCTGGTATCGATTCTATGATTGTGGATTGGGAGTGGCGCGGAAAAGCCCAACGGCAAGCTGGCGTTGATACCGAAATCAACAGCGATACAGTTGCTGATCTTCAGGTGCTTACAGACCTCGCGGTAACCCGGCGTTATTGTCGACTCGATCGCCAGGGGCGTTGGTTGGAGAAGGAAGTAGAGGAGGCATGCGCAGCCGGGGCTACTGATCTGATTCTACCGATGGTGCGCCGACCGGCAGAAGTAGAGAGCTTTCTTCGACGCGTCAATGGCCGTTGTCGCTGTGGAATCATGGTGGAAACCCGGGAGGCCGTGGCTGCCGGTCGTGATTTAGCGACGATGGGACTTGATTTTGTCTATGTAGGACTCAACGACCTGGCCGTCGACCGGGGTACTTCGTCGATTTTCGAAGCGCTTATCGATGGCACAGTGGACAAAATTCGAGAGTCGTTTGCAGAAGTCGAGTTTGGACTGGGTGGGGTGACCGTAGTCGATCGTGGTGATCCGCTGCCGTTGCCGATCCTCTTGGCTGAGCTGGCTAGACATCGTTGTGATTTCACCTTTGCCCGCCGCTCTTATAGGGCCGATACCAAGGGGCGTTGCCTCGTGGCCGAGAACGCGGCTATCCAAGACTTGTGGGTGCGCCTCTTTTTACGCAGCGAGAGTGAAAACGAAGCTGATCGCTGTGAGCTGATTTGTTTGGTGAAGGAACTTGCAGGTTGAGCAGTACAACGAATGAAGGATTTGGGCTCGCGTTTCGCGGCCGGCGTGTGCTGATCACCGGCGCCGCCGGACATATCGGCGCTGCTTTATGTCGCCGCCTGGTCCACACCGGTGCTCAAGTGACCGGTATCGTCCGCGATAGCTCAGATCGATACCGCATCGCCGACCTTCAGCCGCATATGACAACCGCGACCTTCGATCTGCGAGAGCAAGCTCAGCTTCGTCGCTTGCTCCTGGCACAACGACCCGAAGTGGTCTTCCACGCGGCGATGGGCCGTGCGCATGGGGGAACATCCAGGTTGGTCGATCAGTATGGCGATTCGGTATTGGCTACCGCGTCGCTCTTAGATGGCTTACGCAGCATCCCGGGAGATTCCCCGCTTCTGGTACACCTCAGCTCATTCCTGGTCTACGCTGCCGCCGCGCAAGCTCACAAAGAGGACGAGCAACTCTTACCCGGCTCTCCGCGAGGGGCGATGAAGGCTGCGACGGAAATGCTGGTATTACAGCAAGCATTGTGCGGCGCGTTGCCGGCGGTGATACTTCGTCTGTTTACGGTTTATGGCCCCCAGGAAAAGGATTATCGGCTGATTCCGACTGCGATTCGGGCGGCTCTTTTTAACGAGAATCTGCCGTTGACCGAAGGCATCGCTCGTCGCGACTATATCTTTGTCGAAGACGTCGTGCACGCGTGTCTCGTTGCTGCAGCACAAGGTCCGTGGCGGGGAGAAAGATTCAACGTAGGTAGCGGCCGCGAGTATTCGAATAATGAGGTCGTCACGCTGGTTGAAAACATCTTCGGCAAAGAAATCACACGTCGCGAGGGAGCATTCGCCCCACGGGAGACGGACCGTGAGTTCTGTCGGGCCGATACTGGGAAAAGCGCCACTTCGCTTGGATGGCAGGCGACAACCTCCTTGAACGATGGACTTGCAGCAACGCTTCGGTGGATGAGAACTCGCATAGAGCTTGAGAATTGAGGCTTGAGTGCTGATGCTTGAATACTGATGCTTGAAGGGATCGGGATTTCCGTGGTGTGTCCGGTTTATCGTAATGCCGAGACCATCCCAGAGCTGTGTGCGAAGGTCGCTGAGGCGGCGGCTCAGATCGCGCTGGACTACGAGATTATTCTTGTAGTTGATGATTCCCCAGATGCTTCGTTTCAGGTCGCGAAAGACCTTCGCATACGTGAACCCCGAATTGGGATTCTGCTCCTGGCCCGAAACTATGGACAACATGTAGCCCTACGTGCGGGTCTAAGACTGTGTAGAGGGGATCGCATTGTCATTATGGATGCTGATTTGCAGGATCCTCCGGAGGCTATTCCGGCCCTTGTGGCCAAGCTCGATGAGGGCCACCAGGCCGTTATCGCGGGCCGGGTCGGTCGGTACCAGTCGCGGCGCCGTATGTTGAGTTCCCGGTTTTTTAAGCGCCTACAGGCCCAGGTATGCCGGCTGCCTGTGAATGCGGGGGCTTTTGTGGCTCTCAGCAACCCGGCGCGTGACCGGTTGCTTGAAATTCGTGATCCCGGGAAAGCAACTTTGCCGCAGCAGATTGGTTTGCAGCTCAGTGCAGTGACTTCGATTCCTATTGCGCGTGTTGTCAGGCCGGTGGGTAAATCGGCCTATTCTTCTGGCGCGCGATTGAAGGTTGGCATAGCTTCACTGGTATCGGCACTGCGGTTGCGGTTTTTTTCTTGGTTCCCCGTGCCTGAGGCGGAGGAGCCGGATATCGCCTCGTGGGAACCACCTCAATAAGTCTTGATTGGTGTGAGCAAGACATTGGGTCCTGCTGTGTTGATTTTCTGATAGTGGTCTGAGATCCATGTATCGATTTCCGGCGCCCAGACAGAAAATGAATACTGGGAATCGCCGCTCAGTGAAAATCTGCGGTTGAGCACAATGGCTGCAGGAGGGTGCGCTTGGAGTCGATTCAGAAATTGCTGCTTTGCAGATTCATTAGGGAGATTGAATGGGAAAATGTAGAGCTCCCGGCCCGGAGGGTTTCGCTTGCAGAGGAAGTAGACTCCCGGTAGATAAGGTGCAGCAAGCACTGAATCTTCAACTGTTGTCAGTTCCAAAATGTTTTCGAATAGGTGATGCGAGCTGTTGTTTGCAGTTGTTGGGTATTGCATGCCGTTGCTGAGTTCGCGAGTAACTGATTGTTGACTGAGGCGAAGGTAAGGGGAGAGCGAGGTTAAACTCAGATCGAGGTTGATGAGGCATATGACGGTCGTTGCAGCCAGAAGCAGAGCCGATCCGAGTTTCCATCGATTCCCGGTGCTCTGAGTGGTCACGAGACAGATTGCCAAAACAGGGCAAACCGCCTGCTGCAAGATGTGTGCAGCGTCGGGTCTTTCCCATGCAAACTGCAGGGTGTTTCCGGCGATCCACAACATCAGAAGTCCGTTGCGGGTCAACAAGAAGGTTGTGGATCGATGAGGTGTTCGTGAGTGGAGCATCCTGACCATGCTGACAAGAAGCAGTGCAAGACAAACGCTCGTGCTGACGAGGGCGAGGGTCCAGGTCCACGAAAAAAGGCTCGGTGCCTTGAGACTCATCAACGATGACAGCGATGGAGGTGGCAAACGATGCACCTCAACATTGCGAAACAGCATTCGCATAGGGAGATCGATCAGTTGTCCAAAGAATCCACCGAGACAGTTATTGGCCCACATAATAGCTACTAGGAATCCACCGCCAATCGCTGCGCCAGCGGCTGCGGCCACGGTGCGGCCAAAGAACCTTCGTTGCCATCTGCTGTTTCCTGGCTCTTCCCAGCTGCCAACAACGACGAGCCAGATTATTCCGGATGCAGCGATGACCGCCGCATCGAAGCGCAAACCGAAGGTGAGGAAAGCCAGAGCAGCTGCGAGCGCGACGTGCCGGCGTTGTCCGCTTTGGCAGGCGAGCAGTGCTGCGGCAAACCAGACGCAGTGGGCGAGCTGCACATAGGCTTTGTGCCAAGGACTCAGGGTCATCAGGAGGACTGCTGCTAGAAAGAAGGTGGCCCAACGTGGAAGAAGCTGTCCGGCTACGAGAACACAAGCTCCAAGAGCAAAGGCTCCGAAAAAGACGCCTACCATACGGCCGCTGTGCACTGACTCTCCACCTAGTTTGAACGCAAGCCGGTGGACGAGAAAGATCCCCGGCACATAGCTGTAGAGTTCAATATCTTCGTAGAGTTGCTGACCCTGGGCCAAGGCCTGGGCCACAGCATAGGGATAACACTCGTCCGCCAGACCAATAGGAAGCTGAGGCAGTAGAAGACCAAGAATAACGCTCGAAGCGGCAACCGCGAATATTGCGAGAAACCACACCTGACCCAACCCGTGCCGCTCAGCGAAAGAGGGTGCTGTGGGGGAGTGCGGCATCATAATGCGAGTGTAGCGCCTTTTGTACGTTGAGATCTGGCCGTCGTATATTTCGGTGTAGAACTGAATTAGACAATTCATACTAAAATGCCCGCTGATGTCTGATCAGAAATCATCGTTTCTCCGTATCATCGGTCCAGGGATCGCTATTGCCGCGACAGGAGTTGGGGCGGGAGACCTCATGGCTGCGATGATCGCTGGCGCCGATTTTGGAATCATCGTCGCTTGGGTCATCGTCGTTGGGGCGATTCTGAAATTTGCCCTCAACGAAGGCATTGCACGCTGGCAGCTCGGGACCGGGACGAGCATAATCGAAGGGTGGAGCCGTCATTTCGGTAGACCATTTCAGCTGTATTTTTTGGTGTACCTGCTTTTGTGGAGCTTCATTGTTGCTGGTGGGTTGATGAGTGCGTGTGGTGTAGCCGGCCATGCGCTCATTCCTGGCGTCGGCATCAAGACGATGGCGATCGTGCATTCCCTCGTTGCTCTACTGCTCGTTGGCCTCGGCCGCTACGATATTTTCGAAGCGATCATGAAGTTTTTCATTGGGTTGATGGTCGTCACTCTGGTCGGCTGTGCTGTGCTCATCGGTCCTGATCTTGCGGCGCTGCTTCGTGGCCTGTTTGTACCCTCAATGCCATCGGGTTCGGCGGGCACAATTCTTTCGTTGATGGGCGGTGTTGGCGGTAGCGTTACGCTGCTTTCTTATGGTTATTGGATACGCGAAAAAGGCTGGTCAGGTCAGAGCCGAATTACGACGGTTCGTCTCGATCTGATGGCCGGGTATATTCTCACTGCTGTTTTTGGACTTGCTGTGCTCGTTCTCGCGAGTGCTGCACTCAGTGGTGTTGGCGGTATGCCCAAAGGGTCGGCGGGGCTCATAGTCTGTTCTCAGGCCGTCGCAACGGTCACCAGCGAAAGAATGGGTGAAACTGCAGGTCTTGTCTCGGGTACGGTTTTCCTCGTTGGGGTGTGGGGCGCGATATTTACCAGTACTCTTGGTGTCTGGCAGGGTGTGCCGTATATCTTTGCCGACTTCGTACATGCTTTTAAAGGCCGCTATCAGGTGCAGACAGAAACAACATCAGGGCTGTATCGTGGTTATCTGATTTTTCTCGCGTTCCCGCCGATGCTGCTGCTTTTTCTTGATCGCCCGATCTGGGTTATCAAGAGCTACACACTCATTGGTGGGTTGTTTATGCCGATTCTCGGCGCGAGTCTCTTGTGGTTGAATTCGCAGAGAAAGCTCTTGGGTGAACTGAAAAACGGCTGGATCGCAACAGCAGCGTTGGTCTTCACCCTCATCCTCTTTGCCGCAATCAGTCTCCGTCAGATCGTTGATGTCGTTTTTAGCCAGTGAGGCGTCGAGTCCGGAAAATGAACCGCCAAGACGCGAAGATCGCAAAGGTTGTCTTTTAAACATTTAACGAAAATCTTTGCGATCTTTGCGTCTTGGCGGTTCAACAATATTGACGCTCTTGGTCGGTAAATTGATCAATGCACAGCGCAACAACCTCAGTCAGAAGAACGAGAGCAGAGATTAATTCGGCGGCTTGAACGGATCCCGCTGGTAACCGAGGACCTCTTCGAGAGTACTGAAGGAATTGACTCCGGTCGAGATCTCGATGTCTTGTCCCGTGAATTGGCAAGGATGTTGATAGCCTGCGGCGTGGGCCAACGCGAGCAATTCTTTGCGAAAGCCGCAGATGAAACGGTGGACGCGGATGGCCTTTTCGTCGACGTTGAGGCCGGCCTGCAACCACCGGTTCTGCGTAGCGATTCCTGCTGGGCAATGATCGGTATGGCAGCGCTGAGCCTGGATACAACCTATCGCCAACATCGCTTCCCGAGCAACGTTGATGAGGTCGCAGCCCATGGCGAAACCGACCGCTGCGCGGTCCGGAAAACCTAGTTTGCCGCTGCCGATCCAAACGATCTCTGAAGCAATCCCCTCAGCCTGAGAGATTTGGTAGACGCGGCGAAAGCCAATTTTGAAAG
>PJEL010003203.1_pt1 | contig 14256 bp, 13 predicted proteins | sample 1853271 | NCBI WGS metagenome assembly PJEL01 (sample SAMN08108733, study PRJNA415343) | Invertebrate metagenome, whole genome shotgun sequencing project. | host: Globobulimina | place: Sweden: Gullmar Fjord | collected 2015-08 | reverse complement strand
CCTATGGCGGCGGCGGTGAAGTCCGATCTGAACGACATCCAGCATGCGGAAACACGCGCCGAAGCCCTGGTGGCAATAGATCTGTTCAAAGAGAAATACGGTGTCAAATTTGAGAAGGCTGTGACCTGCCTGACAAAGAGCAGAGATGAGTTACTGGCATTCTATGATTTCCCGGCAGAACATTGGATCCATTTGCGAACCTCGAATCCAATAGAAAGTGTCTTCGCCATCGTTCGTCACAGGACGGTCAGAACCAAAGGTGCACTGTCGCAAAAAACAGCAAAGCTGATGGTGTTCACGCTGATTCAGGCAGCATCCACGAAATGGTTACGCCTGAAGGGCAGAAATCAGTTGCCCAAACTCATCGAAGGCATCAAGTTCAATGACGGTGTCGAAGTGACTGATGCCAATGAAACCTGCGTCGCCTGAATGGGCGCCGTCACCCAAAATAAACCATAGCTCCGCTTGTTATGTCCGCGCTTATCCTGCTGCGGTGGCAGAGGCCAGCTTAAGCTTTCAACATCGGCACGCCGAAAATACTCCGATATCGTCGCGCGGCCCAACGACAGGCTCTGCGCCACACGGCGTCCTGAAAATCCATCTGCACGAAGCCGCAAAGCTTCCCGTATCTTCCGCATTGGCAATCTCTTCATGAAGGCTCTCTCCCGCTCAAAATGAACGGCAGAGTAGGGGGAACCGACAAGGAAGTTTTCTGTTCGATCTGTTTTTATCGAAGTGCGCCAGGGGCAAGGCCCCAAGTCTTGCGCGAGGGATGGAAGCCGCATGGCCGAGACGTCAGACTCGGTTCACGACAGCCCGGCACGAAGTGCGCGCCCAGGTTTAAGTCTTCCAAGGGATTTGAGACTTACCACATCTGCAAGAAATTGCCTTTGCACCAGGAACAACAGCATCTGCGCGAATGTGATGACCGCAGTGTTCACACATAAAGAGCGACACGAGCTTTTCGATATCCTCAAGTAGAACATCTATATCTTCGCCCACGATCTTGTCGGCATTGTCGTGAGAGACAAGATTGGCAATGAGTGCTGATCCGGCAAGATCAGAGAAAATCTGCGTTTTCTGTATATCGGACGATTTGTCATTCAGTGTCGCGCGAAGCTGACTGATCAGCTCGTCTGCCATGCGGCGTTCATTGATTTCGTTGAATCGGAACGCAACCTTTACTTGCAGAGCATGACAGATGTTCTTCAGGACAAGCTCTAATAACTTGCGCAAGTCGTTGCTGACGTCTTCCTTGCCTTTCTTTTGTTTGATGATTTCCTTCAGCGTCGCTGGACTGTTTTCGAGAAGAATGCCGTTGGTGTCATCGGAGCGAACTTCATGAAACAACCAGCCATGCTGTCCCATTTCCCTTTTGATGATGTCGAACCAGACATTTTCGTGAGTCAGGATGATAATTTGCCAGTCAGAAAATTCGTCTCTCAATAGACGGAGAAGCCTCCGGCGGTGCGAGGTGTCAAAGCTGGTGACGATGTCATCTAGGACAAGAAACTTTGCCTGCTTGTTGAAAATGCGGGCGTTCGCCAGAAATAGCACAACACCGATAGAGTTAAGATGACTTTCGCTTAGGTATTTACGCGGTGGCTGTGCCGGTTTTCCATGAAATGAGTACTCAAACTCGACGCCTTCTTCTCCCACCATGGTGAGGCGCACATTATCGACGCTCTCCTTGGGGTGGAGTTTCTGATAGAAATCCCCAACATCGGCGCTGATCGTATCGAGCACAGCTTGAAGCGCCGCGTTCTGCACTACTACGAAACTCTCGAAGATTGAAGAAAGAGTGAGAATTTGCGCCTCGTAGGCATCGATGATGCGCTGAGCCCGTTCGAAGCCCCGCACCTGGCGCCCTAGCGTTTCCAGCGTACTAATTGCTGAAGCTACCTTTTGTTCGATCTCTGTGAGACCAAGCTTTTCGGCATCCTCCCGCGCTTTGATAGTACTGGCCTTACACTGCGTATGGAGAGTCGAGACAGCTTCATCAAATCCATCAGGTGACTCGAATACTTCCAATGCATCAAAAGCGTTGCCAATGCCTTTATAGTAGCTGCGCAGCAACTCAGTGGCGAGGCTTGCAGACGACATAAGGGCGTCGTAGCCAGCAACTTCTTTGTAAGTTTCACTGATTGCCTTGGCCCGCGTGCCGATGCTGCTGATAGTCATGAGCAACCCATCTTTCAGTTCTTTGGCTGTTTCGAGTTTCTCCTGAATCTCTGCCATTTCGGCCAGGCGCTGAGCAACTTCACCATTCAGCTTGGCGAGGTCGAAAGGACTCAAGCAGAAAGGACAAGCTTCATCCGTGTAGCCTTCGGAATCAATGACGGCTTGGCCTTTTGTCAAAAAGTCGCTCAAGCGCAACTTGTTGACGCTCTCACGTTCTTTGGCCAGCGTATTGTAGGGCCCCACAAAACTAGTAGCTTCGTCAAGAAAGGCCTCAATATCAGCCTTAAGTGCTTCGCAAGCGGCAGCGATCTGGGTCAGCAGTTCGGCAGCCTTGATCTTTTCGGCGCTATTTCCCTGACCGCGAAGTTCGTTCAATACAGCTTCGAAGGAGGGTTCGTCCGAGATGACTGTCTTTAGATCGAACGGTGCGACAATCCCCTGCGCAATGCCAAGGAAGGTCTGACGATCAGGGACGACCTGCCCAACACAATCGACCATGTCGCCTTGCAGGGTTTCGGATTGCTGTTTCGCTCCAGTATACGCACCTTCCTTTTTCAGTGCGTTTAAAGTTTGCTGAATAACATCTCGGAACTGTGTGATGTCCTCATATCCAATAATATCCGCAATTGCTTTGCGTTTATTGCCTTTCCGCTCGTCCAGAAACTTGACGATGTCGGCGTGCCGGAGAATGATCCTGTCATCCTTGAGCGCGTCCACAAGGTCGCGGGTATTTTCGTTTGCAAAGCTGGTTGTTGTCTTCAGCGCCGCTGACAGGCTCTTGGTACCGTTTCTGTCGAGTCCGTCAAATTTCAGCTCGACATTGCTCGCATTGTCATCACCTGCGAGCACGTGGCGCAGGGCTTCCTGTTTGCAGTCCTCGCGCCAGAGGTGATCGACGCGATCCTGGATAAACCATTCTATGGCATCTGTAATAGTACTTTTGCCGGAGGCATTCTCGCCGAAGATCGCGAGGCTTCTGGTCTTACTCCCAAAATCAAGCGGAAGAGGAAAGCGGGCACCACGAAAAGCTGACACATTGAGATAACGGAGCTTGGTCATTTTTGACCGCCTTCCATGACGGGATCACTTTTCAGAACAGCTTTGCGGGCTTCTTCCAATTGCCGCAGAAGGTTGGTGCGTGTGAGCTTGCCTTCACCCCTCAGTTTTGTGATGGTGGAGACACTGGTCTGATCCATGTCCTCGTCCTTGGCCTGCTCTTCTAGAAAGTCTGAGATGACCTTATCGGCTGATCTGATGTTTTCAGTGGTCACAATCGAACCTCTTCGCTAACATGTTGTAATGAATATTATTTTCACTAGAACTTACAATTTGAAGGAGCAAGAGGTCAAGTTCGTTCAGGGCGTGGCTGGGATATACTTCATCTTTTTGACGGATGTCAGTATCGCGTATCCATTCGAAGCTTCGCGCCTAATTTATATAGGAATGAGCGAGTCACGCCAGAACAGCATTGCGACGCGCCTGCGAGGACATCTTACCGGACAATCCGGCAATCTGGGCATCTCCAATTATGCCAAAGTGCAGAAGGTGAAATTCACCTATTATTCAGCAGATGTTCTGAAAAGCTATGGCAACGACAATGTGTTCGATATGGAGAGTTTCTTCTTGAGCAGTTTTCTCGAAAAGCACGGCAGCTATCCAATCTGTAACGGCCAAGCTGGACATCAACTCTCAGATATTACCAAAGCCATGTCAGCTTCTGTTGACTGGTCCTTCTTCACCGATAAACCCTAAGGAAAGGAAGCGTTTTTCTCGATTGTACATTTTGGTAGCGTAAAGGTACTTCACTCCCCGCACCAATTTCATCTTGGAAGTCTGTGTAGACTATTTTTACGGGATGCAGGTTCGATCAGTTTCACTAGACTCCGTAGCTTCCGGCGTAATTCTTCGAGCATCGGCAAAGTCGCGTCTTGCCAATACGGCTTCATCGAGATCGTAGGAGTCCGTTGGTACGCCTTTTTCAAGCTCAAAAAGCGAATAGGTGTCGCGGTCTATCTCGTCCCTTGGCGTTGCTGTGAGGCCGATTAGGAGGCTGTCAAAGTAATCGAAGATTGACCGGTACTTACGATAAACTGAGCGAATCACCTTTGGTAAAATCACTCAACTCGTATTGCAACGACAAGGGCCTCCAGTTTGATGAAACGGCGTACGATGGCTTCGTCACTGACATCGTCAACCAGAAACTCAAAGACGCGACCGGCCGCATCAAGAACTATTGCGGTATCAAAGGCAGCTTGAGCGCGGAACAATTTAAAATAGCGCTTTCCAATTATCTCTCGGAGGAAATGCCAGTATTTTCGGAGCTACGGGATTGCATATTCGGATGCGACTGAACCCCACTGGCTTCTCCACTGGCCTGTTCCATTGATCACGAGGGATCAGTAGTTGGGGCAGATCTGCACGTACGTCAAGCCATTAAAGCCGCGCCTCATATCCGTCACACCAGCTGCCAGCCAGATCTTCGCATCCGTCGACATAGGGATCATGCCGCCAGTCCCCGAGCCAGTTCCAGAACAAAGCCCGCATCAACGCCGTTGCTGATGGACAGCTTGCGCCCATTCTCAAGCGTGATCTCAATGCGTGCCTCGGGCAGCAGGTGATCAATGGCGTTAAGCTTGGGCGCGTCGGACACCTCATTGGGACCGGATATGTTGTCAGGGAAGGGCGCTACGAAGATGGGCCTATCACATGTATCTCGGATATAGTCAGTCGGGATGGTGATGGGTTTGTGCTGACTGAAATCAAGAGCGGCACCTCGGCCAAGCCAGAGCACACCTTCGATCTTGCCTTCCAGCGTGTTGTCCTTGAGAAATCTGGCTTTCCGATCACGCGCTGCGAGGTCGCGCATGTGAACCGCGACTACGTTAGGGCGGGCGAGATCGATCCACGAGAATTGGTGGCTGTCACAGACATCACGAAAAAGGTCTCCGAGCAGATTGAAAACACTAAGGCGCGGATAGATCAGGCCTTGAGTGTGGTTGCAAGCGACACCATGCCTGATCCAGCACCAGAACGTGCACGCCTGGGGCCAAAGACGAGCGTGGGCAAAAGCTGGCTGACCAAATGAATTCCGTTCGCCAAAAACTGGAAAAGTCTCGGCGCGAAATCTCCAGTTTGGGGAGCCGAGAGAGTGCGCGCTACCTGAAGCCTGAGGAAAAAATTGCGCGAAAGGACGAAATTGACGCGATGCCATTTTGATTGACCGCTCGGTGAGATTTACCGTTCTTGAAATGAAAAAAGGACCATGAACTCAGGAATTTTCTTGACGCCGTAATCGCCAAAACTCTTAGACATATGGGTTTGTAAGGCATTGGTAGCTATCGTGCCAGATTAGTGTCTAAGAAGTGCGTAACCCTTCGCGCAGAAGCCGTTTTGCCATACGCAGTTGCCGCGGCGGATTCTGAGCGATACGGGCCGCAAGGGCCTGTGCCTCGGGAAGCAGTTCGTCGGGTTCAACGACTTTGGACACCAGCCCCCATTCCAACGCCGTCACTGCATCGACGGGTTCAGCTGTAAAAGTCATTTCGGCTGCACGTGACAAGCCAATTTGGCGCGGTAAAAGCCAGGCTCCGCCATCGCCGGGGATAAGCCCGACACGCACAAAATTCTCAGCGAATGTTGCATGAGTCGACGCGAAGCGGATGTCACACAGGCAGGTCGTATCACAGCCAGCGCCATAGGCGGGGCCATTGACGGCGGCGATCAACGGTACTTCACATTCCCACATGACTTTTGCCACGCGCTGAATGCCGCGCTTGTATCCGTCTTTGGCATCCACAGCGTCACCACCGAAGCTCGAGATTTTTTTCCTTCATATGCTTGAGATTGCCGCCAGAGGAAAACGCCTTACCCGCGCCAGTGACAATAGCGCAGCGCACGGATTGATCGGCGTCGATGCGGTGCATCGCCTCAACGATGGCGGTGCACAGGTCCGCATCGGTCAACGCGTTTCGCGTCTCCGGCATATTGAAGGTGAGCGTTACGACGTGGCCGTCTTGTTCGTAAAGGAGTTTGTCTGTCATTTCAGTGGCCTTTCGAGTTTAGGATCATGCGGGCATCAACGACGTCGTAGCCATCGTTGCGCAGGATGACCGGATTCAGATCGATTTCCTTGATTTCGGGGTGCGCAAGCGCAAGTTGCGAGACCTTCATCATCAGGTCTTCCAGCGCTTCTTTGTCCACAGGCAAATCACCGCGAACGCCATCGAGGATCTCGCTGGACTGGATTTCCTCGACCATCTCATGGGCGTCGGCACGGCTCATTGGCAGAGCTCGGAACGACACGTCTTTCAGTACCTCGACGAAAATGCCGCCAAGGCCAAACATCATCACGGGCCCGAACATTGGATCATGGACAACACCGATGATAATCTCGACACCTGACTGCGCCATGGGTGCCACCAAAACGCCGTGCACGTCGGCATCGGGGTTGTAGACACGAGCGTTGGCAACAATTTCCCGATACGCTTCGCGCAAGTCGGTTTCGCCGGAGATTTTCAACTTCACGCCGCCAGCGTCGGATTTGTGCAGGATATCCTGGCTGACGATCTTCATGGCCATGGGGGCATCGCCCAATTCGCCCGTGACTTTGGCGAGATCATCTTCGGTACGCGACAGGAACTGCCCGGGCACGTTGACGCCGTAGGCCGTCAGAAGGTCCTTGGCCTCGTGCTCGTAAAAGGCGTCGCGATCTTCTCCGGTGACTTTCGACAGAATCTTCTCTCCATCTGCGACCGGGCCATCCGGTACGACAAGTGGCGAAGTCGCATTGCGGGTACGAGCGCCAGCGTATGCAATCAGCTCTGACACACAATGCACGGCAGGTTCGGGCCAGACGAAGACCGGTACACCGCTTTCTTTCAAAACTTCGATCGGCTTCGTGCGCAACGCGGCATAGACGCTTTGTACCAAAAGCGGCTTTCCGTGGCTTTTTGACAGACCGACAATTCGCTGCGAGGTTTCAAGCTCATCGTCCAGAAGCGCGGGGTTGAAGCGCGCGGCAAACCCGCCATACATGCCGATAATCATTAAGATATCGACATTTTCATCCGCAAGGATCACATCTGCGCAGTCGGCGCAAACCGACGGATCGTCATCGGTGCCGCCAGCCACGTCTACTGGGTTCACCGAAGAAGCCGCTGCGGGAAGTAAACTGCGCAGTTTTTCGGTCGTCTCAGACGTAAGTTCGGCCAATTTCACGCCGACATCGACCAGAGCATCAACTGTCACTGTGGCATGGCCACCACCGTCGGCCAGAATGGCGACGCGCCCACCTTTGGGCACAGGCAATTTGGACAGACCTTCGGCAATAGAGAGGATTTCGTCCGACTGCTCAACCACTGTAGCGCCAGCTTGTTTCAGCAAACCCCGCGTCAAAGCGAAACTCGAAGCGAGCGATCCCGTATGCGAACTCGCAGCAACCTGACCCGCCTCAGTGCGGCCGGATTTGTAGATGACAACTGGCTTTTTCTGGGTAACATCCCGGCAGGTATCCAGAAAGGTGCGTCCATCCTTGAAACCCTCAACATAAAAAATAGGGGCTTTGGTGTCTTCGTCATCTCCGAAATACTGCAAATATTCTGCCAGATTGACGTCCAACTGATTGCCTACACCGACATAAGACGAAAACCCAAGGTCGCCACGCCGCTTGGCTTCGGTGACAAAGGCCAACATCATGTTGCCCGACTGCGAGCAGATGCCGATGTTGCCGGGCTCCACGTCCTGTACGCCGACCATGTTCATCTTGTTGTGCAGGTTGAATACACCGTTTGTGTTTGGCCCAACCACGCGGACATTGTTGCGGCGGGCGGCGTCCAGCGTCGCTTCGGCGATGGCCTCACCTTCCGGTCCGATTTCGGCAAACCCAGCAGCCAACACCACTGCGCCGGGAATCTTCTTGTCACCACATTGGTCAAGAATACTGGGCAGGCTTTTTGCTGGAGTGCAGACGAGAACCAAGTCGATATCCCCATCTACATCGAGGACAGAGGCGTATGCCTTAAGGCCTAAGATTTCAGGAGCCTTGGGATTGATAGGGTAAATCGTACCCTCGTATCTGTCGGCACGAAGCTTGCGGATTGCCTGATTGCCGCGTTTTGCCGGATCGTTTGACGCGCCGATAATGGCGATGGAGCGCGCATTGAAAATACTGTTGAGTGCGTTGGTCATTGGTCTTGATCCCTTTTCATCACTTGCCTTTGAAGACAGGCGCGCGTTTCTCGGCGAATGCATCGACGCCTTCCTGCCAGTCTTCGGTCAACATGCAGACGCGCAGCGAGGCGAGCTCGGAATCGAGGCGCGATTTGTAGTCCTGGTGCATGTCATTGAGGTGTTTTTTGGCAAATTTGGCTGAGTAAGGTGCCTTGGACGCCACCACCAACGCGAATTCTTCGACGCCGTTTTCGAACTCGTCTTCGGTAAAGAAACGGGTCGCAAGCCCGATCTCCTTGGCTTCAACGCCATTGATGCGGTGCCCGGTAAAAATCAGTTCCCGGGTTTTCGCCAGACCGATGATCCGGGGAAGAATTTCGGTGACCGCGCCACCGACATGGGTGCCAATAGAGATTTCGGGCAAGCCAATTTGGGCGGTGTCTTTCATCAAGACAAAATCAGCAGAACAGGCCATTTCGCAACCAGCCCCGAGCGCGTACCCGTTGACCGCCGCAATGACGACTTTCGACAAGCCGAAAATTACTTCGCAAACGTCGTTACCCAGCTGAAGATATTCGAGTTTTTCCAACTCGGTCCGCGTTCCAGTGCCGTGTTCCTTCAGGTCGGCACCAACGCAGAATGCTCGGCCTTCACCGGTTAGAATGACCACACGTACATCGATATCCTGGTCCGCGTCTGCAAGCGCGTCGATGATTTCAGCATAGAATTCCGACACCACGGCATTAAGACGGTGCGGGCGGTTGAACCTGATTTCGACCACGGGGCCAGATTTGCGATAGATGATGGTTTCGTAGGTCATGATGCTCTCTCTCGAATGTTAATGGGTGGACGAGTAGCGAGAGAACAGATAGTCTTAAATGTGAAATTCAAGAACATATGTTCTTTTTGAGGATGAAGTATGGTTTCAAACCTGAAAGCCGACCTTTCCAGGCGGTTGATTGCTGAGGTGGATACGCTGTCTCCCCGTCTACAACTTGCCGCCAAGTACATTGTGGATAATGAAAATGAGTTTGGCATGGACCCGATCCGCGTGAGTGCGAAGAAAATCGGCGTCAGTGCGAATTCTCTTGTTCGGCTGGCGAGCCACTTGGGGTTTGAGAGCTTTGACAAACTGCGCGAACCATTTCGTACGTCGCTCCTTGCACGTTATGACACATCCACTGGCGAGGGATGGATCGATCGATTGTTGGATTCCGGCACATTTGGAAAAGCGCATACACGCTCGGTAAGAAATGAGATGGACATCATAATGCAGTCTCTTCGCCTTTTCTCTTCTGAGAAGGCCCAAACTGCTGTGTCAATGCTTCTGGGGGCACGCAATGCATATGTCACAGCGACACGGGCGTCCTATGCATTGGCCTATTATTTTCACTATGTCGGGCGCATGGCGCTTCCGAACCTACATCTGATTCCACGCCATATGGGCAGCCCGGTTGATGAGATGATTTCGGTCTGTGAAGAGGATGTGTTGTTGGCAATCACTTTTCCACCTTACAGCGCCGATACCATCAGTGCCCTTCGGCTTGCCAGGCGCAAGGGGGCGAAATTGATCCTGATATCCGATTCCGAATTGATCGCCCCCAACATCGAGGTTGACCTGTTTTTGAAGGTATCATTGCAAACTCAGCACCATTTTAGCTGCTTTGCAGGAGCAATGGTTGTACTTGAGTGCCTGCTTTTCCATCTGGTCAATCAAGGCGGAGAAGAGGCACAGGCACGCATCGCCAGCTACGAGGCCCTGCGTGAAGATTCCGGCGCCTACTGGAGGGATAAACTTCCAAAGGTGCGTCGCAAGTAGTCTCTGTAGCGATTTCAAGCGAGGGTAACTCGGGATGACATCCAGATGTGTTCCTGTCATGGAGAAATCTGGCAGTCGCCTGTTATTAAAAGATATTATGCCATATGATCGATAACCCCGCCGAGTAACATTTGGGTTTTCCACGCATTTTGGTGGGTCTCCAATTGGCCGAAAATATTGCATTTGCCATAATATTAAAAGAATTATTGCAATTGCAATGTATCTACCACTAAGCTCGAAAAGAGCCGCTGGCGAGTCGATTCTTCCGGGATGGGCATTGGCGGGGAGGTTAGTGGTCAGGGTCTTTCGGCATCTGACCAAGGGATCAGAGCGAAGGAGGAAATCATGCTCAAATCATTGAAACTCGGAAAAACACTTGCCCGGATCGGGCTTGTCGGCGCACTTACGCTGTCGGCGGCCACCATGTCATCTGCCGGGGATATGCGCCTGAAGTTTGCGGGTACATTTCCGATCGATCATCAAGGCACAGTGATGATGAAACAGATCAAGGCCGATATCGAAGCCGCCGATGTAGGTCTGAAGGTTTCTCTCTTCCCGGCCAATCAGCTAGGGACTGGCGAGGCGCTGATGGAAGACACCATCAATGGCAATATCGATTTCACCGCCGCCTTTATCTATTCTCACAAGGACCCGCGTCTGGAATTCCTGTCGATGCCTTTTCTCGTCAACGACTTTGACGAAATGGACAGCGTCATGCGCAATATGGACAGCGCGTTCAACCAAGTCTTGCAAGAGCTTTTGAACGAGCAGGGTCTGCGTTTGCTGGCCAACAATCCCGAAGGCTTCACCGGCATCGTTGCGACTAAGAAGCCAGACAATTGGGCGGATCGCGGCCCAAAGAACATGAATATTCGGGTCTGGTCATCTCCTGTGGTCAAAAATATGGTTGAAGGTCTCGGCTTTCAGGCGACCACCATGGCTTGGGGTGACATTTTCCCCGCTCTGCAGTCCGGTATCGTTGACGGCGCGATTTGTTGCACCAAATCAGCCACCTATTCGATCTTCGCACAGTCGGATGTAGGCAGCCACTATATCCAGTACAACTCAGTTTCCGAACTGACATCGTACTACGCGTCGCAAAAGACCTGGGCCAAGCTGGACGATGCACAACGTGCTGCGGTTCAGGCCGCATTTACCAAAGCATCGGATGATTTCTTTGCCTACAACAAGGAAAATGACGCCGAATTTGCCAAAAAACTTGTGGAAAAAGGCTACGAAGTTCTGGCTCTGAATGCAGAAGAGCAGGCCACTATGGCAGCTTGGGTGCGCGAAAACATCTGGCCAAACATGGTGGAAAGTGTCGGGCAAGAGACCCTGGACCGCCTGACCGCTAACTAAACCTGATGCAAAGACCGGGTCGGCGACAGTATGCCGCCGAACCTTCTCGACATTCCAATTGGGAGGGCGTTCGCGTGAACCACGAAATAGAAAGACTGCCAAAGGCAGCAGCAATACCTCTGCGCAAGATCTTAGGCTTCATGCGCGTTTTCGTTGCAGCTGGCGGATTGCTGATGGCCGTAACATTTATGGCCGTCGTTATCATACGATATGGATTCGCCGGAAACTTGTTCGCCTATGAAGAATGGCTTCTGGCGATCAGTTTTTGGACCTTTTTCTTTGGGGCTACCTTGGCATCCGAACGACGAAAACATATTAACGCCGACATTCTGGGCGTGATCTTGGTCAATCCCAAATTGATCTGGTGGCGTGGTCTGATAGTCTATCTGATCGAGCTTTTGATCGGCATTTATATTGTTTACTGGTGCTATCTTGCGGTGGCCTCAGAAATCAACGCCTACCCTCTTTGGGAGGCTACCTCAGCTCTTCGAATACCTTCTGTTTTGCCGCGATCCGCAGTTCTTGTCGGGTTTTTCTTCATGGCGTTGTTTACCGCTATCTACATGGCATTGCACATTATTGACGGACCTCAGCCGCGTGTACAGGACGAAGGGGAAGCCCAGTAATGGTCATTTTTGGAAGCATCGTCATAATTTGTGGCCTGCTGCTGCTTGGAGTTCGCGTCTACATCGCCTTTGGTGCGGTTCTGCTGTTTCTGGCATATACAGGCGGTTATGATATTACCGGGTATCTTCCCGCTGGCTATTGGAAAATGAACACGTTGGTATTGCTGGCGATTCCGCTCTTTATGATTGCCGGAGCGATCATGGAAAAGGGTAAGATAGCAGCACCACTTGTAGCACTGGCCGAGCTGTTCATTGGCCATATCAAAGGCGGCCTATCGATTGCGGCCGTCTTGGCCAGCGGAATATTCGGTTCTATCTCGGGCAGTGCTAACGCCACTCTTACCTGTATCGGCGGCATCATGATGCCGCACCTGCGAAAGGCCAATTATCCCGAAGGTCTCTCGGCGGCTTTGATTGTAAGTGCCAGCCCGCTCGGCCTGCTGATCCCACCAAGTTCATCGCATATCCTGTATGCGTGGATTGCTCAGCAATCGGTGCTGAAGGCGTTTCTCTCCACGGTAATCCCAGGGATCCTCCTCATAGTGCTCTTAATCGTAACAAACCAGTTTGCGCTCAGAAAGTACAAAGATATCAAACTGTCCGAAAAGCCTAAGGACTTCAAGCCGCAGTTCAAGTTGCAGGCCCGCCAGGCCACCCCGGCGCTCTTCATGCCGCTCATCATCCTTGGCGGTATTTATGGTGGCATCATGACGCCCACTGAGGCCGCCGGTGTTGCCGTGATCTATTCGATTCCGATTGCGATCTATGTTTACCGTGGCCTGACATGGCGAGGTTTGATGGAAACCCTGACTGGTGCCGGTATTACCATCGGCGTCGTGATGACGATGATCTTTATGGTGTTGATCGTTAGCCGGTTCCTGATTTTTGAAGACATCCCGGGACTTGCGTACGACATGGTTTATTCGGTGTCCGAAAACCCAATTGTGATCCTTCTGATGGTCAATCTGGTGATGATTCTGATCGGGATGCTGATGGATGATATTTCTGGCCTGCTTCTAGCCACACCGTTGATGTTACCAATCGTCGTTGGCGTCGGCGTAGATCCGATTCACTTCGCCGCCATTCTGGGTGTCAATCTTGGCATGGCCAACATCACACCACCAACAGCGCCGCTTCTCTATCTTGGCGCGCAGGTGACCGAAACACCCGTCAGCAAGATGCTGGCGCCAACGCTCCTGTTCATCTTCTGTGCGTGGTTGCCGACCCTTGTGCTGACGACCTTTATTCCGCAACTCTCGCTTTGGCTGCCGGAACTATTGCTGAGCCGATAAAAGGCGACGCTAATTTGGCCGGGCGGTGGCCACTCCCAACACCGCCCGGTTGATTAAGGGCCTATGTAAAAGTTAGCAAATGTGAAAGTTTTGGCTTGAGTGTAACAAATCAAATTCCCGCTGTCCTGCGGGAAGTAGGATTGCAGCAGAAGAACGGGACCAAATGAACACCTATCATCACATCAATGAACGCCTGAAAGAAATGTTGCCACAGCTTCCACGCGCGTTACAGGTGGTGTCGACATACATGTTGGAGCATCCGGGCGACATCGCCACTCTATCGATGCGCAAAGTGGCTAGCAACGCGGGGGTCTCACTGCCCAATTTCGCGCGATTGGCCAAAATTCTTGGATACGAAACTTACGGTGAATTGCGCGAGGTTTATCGCAAGCAGGTTCAGCAGAATGATATCAGCGAATACCACTTACGTGCAGAAAACCTGCAGGAAACGGGTGGCGATGTAGGCGCGCGCGAGCTGTGGGAAAACTTCCGGGACGCAACACTCAGCAACCTGACCACGATCTTTGACTCGATCGACCCGGACTATTTCGCAAGCGTAGCAAAGGTTTTAAACGACAGTAAGACCATTTATCTGGTCGGCATGCAGGCGTCGGCAGGCTTTTCGGCCTATGCCCACTATATCGGCGGAATGGCCAGCGGAAAATTCCGGCTGGTGCGCGGCGATGGGGGCGTATTCGCCGACCCAATTGCTGAAATTGGCCCCGGCGATGCGATGATCGTCGTCAGCCATCAACCCAGTTCGCGAGCCTCGATCGAACTAGCAATGATTGCACGCGAGCGCGGTGCCAAA
>PJEL010003202.1_pt1 | contig 14258 bp, 16 predicted proteins | sample 1853271 | NCBI WGS metagenome assembly PJEL01 (sample SAMN08108733, study PRJNA415343) | Invertebrate metagenome, whole genome shotgun sequencing project. | host: Globobulimina | place: Sweden: Gullmar Fjord | collected 2015-08 | reverse complement strand
ATAAAATGCGGCTTTGTTAACCCCACCAACAAGATATCCGACTATCTTGTCTCCATCCAATGAAACCATCGCAAAACCATTATTTATTTTTTTACTAAAATAATCTTTACCCTCCAGGCTCTTAGGAAATTTAACATTAATCATTTTATCATACTCTTTATGTTCTTTCTTGCATAATTTATAATTCAATTCTTGGATCTCTCCCAAATCTTTCATTACTGCATTTCTTATTTTGATCATCCCAACACCCCTTCAATCTTGTCCATAGCCTTCTCTATCAATTTATAATCCGTCGCAAAACTACACCTAATATATCCTTCACCATGAGGTCCAAACTCTGTCCCTGGAATCACAGCAACCTTTGCTTTATCCAACAACATCCTAGAGAACTTTGAAGAATTTTTACTATATCTGGCGATATTTGAAAAAGTATAAAATGCTCCTGCAGGAGTACAAGTATGAAGCCCAAGATTATTTAGTCTTTTAACAATCATATCTCTTCTTCTTCTATATTCTTTATTCATGGAATCCAAGTATTTGCCAGGCAGAGATAAGGCCTTAACACCCATTAACTGTGAGATATGAGGAGCTGTAAGTGTGACATAATGGTGTGGCTTTATCATGCTTTTAATTATCTTCTCAGGCCCTGAAACATATCCAAGTCTAAACCCGCACATTGCATAAGACTTTGAAAAAGTGTGAAATGATAGGACGTGCTTCTTCATTCCATTAAGACTAGCAATAGATATATGTTTCTTATCATAAATTATATCTTCGTAAGCTTCATCTGACAGGATTAACAAATCTTTATCAATCGCAATATCTGCAATCTCTTCCATACATTTCTTACTAATTACATTCCCAGTAGGATTACAAGGAGTGTTAATTATAATTGCCCTAGTCTTTTTATCCACTAATTTTTTTAGTCTATCGGGGTCAATTCCAAAGTCATCTTCTTCATCTGTTTTTAGAAAAACAGGTTTTCCATTAACAAGTTCAATTGCAGGAACATATCCCACATAGCCAGGACTTGTTACAATTACCTTTTCTCCAGGGTCTATTGTAGTTAACAAAGCAGAAAACAAAGCCTCTTGGCTTCCACAAGTCACTAAAATTTGTTCAGGACTAGCAATAATCTTATTTTCTTTCTTTAACTTTCTTGTAATTGCCTTTCTTAAATCTAAATTTCCTTGAGGTTCTGAATAATGGGTTCCTTGCCCTTTCTTCAACATCCTAGACGCGTAATCAAGTAAAGGCTTAGGCGTAACAAAATCAGGTTCACCAGGGCCTAAACTTATCACAGACTTATCATTGATAATCCTCTTAAATATTTTAGGAAATTCCAAAACAGGCAAATCTAATTCCCTCTTAGATATATGTTTTTTTAAATGCATATTCACCTCTAAAACAAAAGCAAAAACCGGTTTAAATAATTATTCTTGCCCTTTCCAACCCTTATTAACTTTAATCATTATCTTTTCTATTTCAGGTTTCAATGTTTCCTGCCAGAATTTAACAGACTTATCAAAAAACTCTTTTTCCTTTTCCTTGTCTTTTGTGATTCCTATCAAAGTATTAAGGCTAACAAGAGACATAGATTTAGAGATTAATTTATTAATATTTTTCTTTTCTGAATCTTGGAACATCCTATTTTCATTCATAACCATCATATTCCCAGGGTTAGAAAAGATTAACCCATGAAGATAATTATTCCATGACATTAAAGTATCTGTAATTCTACTAGCAATCTGTCTGTTCAAATTTTCACTAACATAACCTTCATGTAAAATATAGTCTTTAATAAAGAAAATATTATTTATCTCATCTAGGCTAGATTCAAATCCAATTTCCTTTTTAATCCTATCAAATTCAACTTCCAGGTCTTTCATCAATTCTTGCTTGTCTTTCATATTTCTATTCCTAGATGCTTATTTATAAATTTATCCGAATATACTAAAGACGAAAAATAGGTAATATATGGAAATTCCGAGCATTATCAATCCAGCAAAAAGATTAATCCATTTCTTATTTCTTGTTAAAAATCCAATAATCGATTGACTCCATTTTGCTGAAATCAATGAAAAGACCAATAATGGGAACCCAAGCCCAATTCCAAAAAATAAGAAACTAACCATATTTGAGGCAAAACTCATGCTAGTCAATGTTTTAGCAAACAAGGCAGCAATAAATAAAGGATTACAAGGAATAACAATTGCTCCAAAAAAGAAACCAAATAAAAATCCGTTTAATAATGGGTGCTTGCTTGTAGGTGTTTTTGGCTTCGGAATGAATTTAGAAACGTCAAAGTTAAATATCAAAAATAAACTAATTATTCCTAAGATTCCAAAGGCAATCGGAGAAATAATCCCTATAACATTTGTTAATGAAACTTCTAATATTGTAGTAAAAATTAATCCAAAAATCAACATAAAAACAATTACTCCTGCTGTTATAACTAATCCAAGTAATGTAAGTGTTTTCTTTCCTGAATCCTGAAATTGGTTTGCTAAAAAGGCTAGAAATCCAGGATAAAGAGGAATAACACACACCGCTAATGTTGGAGTCAATAAACCAAGAATAAATGCACTAAGAATATCTGCTAGAAAACTAACCATGTGAATCAGAACCCTCCACAAAATTCTTCAACTTCTTGTTTTAATTCACCTACTTTTTTAACACCCCTTCCAAGTTTCTTTACTTTACCATCACAAACTAATATCATTGGAACACTAGGTGCATTAACAATATCAATTCCAAATTCATCAATCAAATTTTGTGTTGTATCTGAAGAAGACACAGCATAATAAGAGGTAAAACCATTGCTTTCTATATGTTCTTTAACTCTTGATTCCTCTTCATTAGGGTCTGTATCTAAAGAAATTGTTATTATCCTATTTCCTAATTCATCATGTAATTTCTGCGTTTCTTTTTGTTGTCTAGTGCAGGTAGGACACCACACTGCAAAACTCTCTAATAATACTGGTTCTGAAAAATCAGACACACTAAATATTTCCTGAGTTCTAATATCTATAAATTCAGCATTCCTCCACAAGGAATCATCATCACTAATAATAATCTCTTCTCCTGCTTGGAATAAAAAGAAAAATATTCCAATTAAAACAATTATTGCGAAAATCCATATAATTAATCCCCTTTTCATTTCTTTTAATATAAATTAGATTATATAAGCTTTATTTTTAAGGTTTAAATAAAAACTTTAACACCCCACAATGTTTCCAAGTTCACTCAAACTTACTTCTCCACTCTTCCTACTGCCATCTCCAGATTCCCATGTTGGATATCCAGTAATTCCAGCATCAATACATTCCTGTGTTTGCCCTTGATTGTTAGGAAGGGAACATTCGATATAATTTACATTATCCCAACTATCTCCAAACATTGCTTTTTGAGTTTTACAATGAGAACACCAATAAGCACCATACATCTTAGCTCCAGAATCACTAAGGCACTGCGCAAATCCATCTAAATCTTCTACCTCGCCATTAGTATTAAAATATAAAAATCCTAGAATAATCACAACAATAATAGCAACCCAAACCCAAGTTTTCATTTTCTAAGCTTTATTCCCTGCCAAACCATAAATGCTAGAATTATCACAACTAACCAAGAAAGCCATAAGGGAATAATAAAACCTCCAACAACCATATCCCACCCATTAACAGCACGAATTAAATGTAACAATCCAGCCAATATAAAAATAATTATTGAAACAATAAAATAATCTTTCTTATCCATTTACTTCTTAACCTTATTCAGAGGAGTATATTCAGCCCAACTCTTATCAAACATCTGCTTAATTGAGTTAGTAAGAAAATCACTTGAAAGCCAAACAGCAGTATCATAGCTTGGATGAACAGTCTTATCATCTAATAACATAAACATTAATTCTTTATTATCAATCAATGCAAATCTTCCACTCTTTTTTTCATCGCAAGACCTTACTTCTGCAAATTTACTTAATTCTTTAGCAATTTTATAATTTTCAGAATTAATAGGTGCAGCAATTTTAACTTTAATCCCTCTTTTCTTAGCTCTTTCAAAAGCAGGCAACAAGGCTTCCATTTTTCTATTTAAACCAGTAGCACTTGTAACAATAATCGCCTCCTTGCTTGAATTCTTCAACATCATATCTAGATGGTTATACATATTCTGCCTTCCCTTCAAACTTCCAGACAAATCAGAAGGTTCAATATATTTAATACCATTATTATACAATCCAGCAAGTTCGTTTAAAACCTCATCTCCTTTTAATTTATCAAGTCTCTTTGATTTTTCCTGAGCATTAACAACCAAATTCTTCTTAACCCTTTCAACAACCTCTTCTGGCTTCAAAGCAATAAATTTAATTGGCTTACCAATCTTCATAACAATAAATCCTTTCTTTTCTAGGCTTTCCAGAATATCATATGTTCTAGACCTAGGAACATCAGAAATATTACTCAACTCTCCAGCAGTAGAAACTCCCCTAGATAGTAAAGATGTCCATACTTTGACCTCATACAAATTAAGATCAAATATTTTTCTTAGTCTGCTTAAAAATTCTTCACTTACTATCATTTAACACCCTTATGGATTTTCTAACTCAATCCACTATTTAAATGTTTTCCATACCACTCCTATAAAATTACGAATTTATAATTTTACTACTAAAATTTAAAATTAATCACGTTTTCTCTAACTTTAAGTTCAATAGAATCTTTTATTTTATCGTCGACAAATTCCAATTTTTTAGATCCAGTTCTTTCCATTAGCATCTTTTTAAATTTCTTAATTCTTCCAAGTAAATCACCATTAATAGATAGTTTCAAATCAATCCTATCCTCCTTCTTCAAACCCTGTTTTTTCCTCTCTGCCTGAACCCTCCTACTTATTTCCCTAGCAAATCCTTCTGCCTCTAGCTCAGGAGTCATTTTTGTATTTAATACAACCTTAATATTAACATTCTCTTTAATGGCCTTCTTAACAATCTTCTTAACATTCAACTGGCTCTTTATTATCTCCTCAATTTCTTCTGAAAGAGCCTTATGTGCATCATATTCTGCTTCTGCTAACGGCCACCTTAACCCAATTCCCTCTTTATCTCTTAAAGAAAGGCCCTTCTCAATTACTTGCATAGCAACCTCAAAATCTTCTTCCAATTTTTTATCTATTTTGTTCTTATCAAATTTAGGCCAATCACTTAGGTGAATACTTTCTTCATTTCCAAGTTTCAACCACAAACTTTCTGTAATATATGGACAAACAGTTGAAAACATCTTTAAAACATTCAAATAAACTTCTTTAATAGTATCTAATACAACTTTCTCCTGTTTACCTCTTACAAATTTAATATAATCTCTAGACAATGTAATATACAATTCTTCAATACCTCCAATAGTTTCATCTAATTTATATTTCTCAAACAATTCAGTTACACTCTTAATTGCAGAATGCATTTTAGATAAAATCCATTTCTCCTCAACACCTAAATTTTCCTTTTTCAATTCTTGTCTTTCTAAATCTAAGATATAGTTAGCAATATTGCTCAACATTATTAAATTTCTCTGCTTAACCTTAATATCTTCCCAACTAAAATTAATATTCTCTCCAGCAGTAATTTGACAAATATAATTCCTAAATATATCTACCGAATACTTATCAATAACTTCATATGGAGAAATAATATTGCCTAGCGATTTACTCATTTTTGTATTATTATAGTCTAAAATCATCCCATGAGTAAATGCGTTCTTAAAGCATCCTTTATCAAACATAATTTTAGAGCATATTTGCAACATTGAAAACCATAATCTAGTGTGTTCTGTTCCTTCCAATACTAAATCCGCCGGGAACCATTCTTTAATTAATTCAGGTTTATTATGCAAACAATTCCAGCTTGCCGTTCCAGAATCTATCCAAACATCTGAAACATCTGGAATTCTCTCATATTTCTTACCATCTTTTTCTATTTCAATGTCAATCCAAGGCCTGTGTAAGGTCAAATCATCAAACTTCTTTCCTGTTAATTCCTCAAGTTCTTCAACACTGCCAACAACAAAATAGTCTTTTTCATCATCTTTATTTACCCAAAGTGGAATAGGACATCCCCAAAATCTTTGTCTTGTAACGCTATTATCTCTTAAGTTTTCAGCCCATCTTTCATAATTATCTCCTGATTTTTTTGGAATCCATGAGACTTCTTTATTATTTTCAAGCAATCCTGGAACCAAGTCTTGAATCTTCAAAAACCATTGTTCAACAGCCCTAAATACAACAGGCTTCCTACTTCTCCATGAATGGGGATATTCGTGTTCTACTTCTGTCTTAGCAATCAAAACACCTTTCTTTTCAAATTCTGCAATAAACTTATTATCTTCTTCTTTAGCAACCCATCCAGAATATTTTCCCAATCCTTCTAGTTCCCCTCTCTCATTCAATGTATTAAAAGGTCCAATCCCATACTTCTGTCCAACTTCTTGATCTTCAGGACCACATCCTGTCGCACAATGTACTAATCCAGTACCAGCTGTTGTATCAACATATTTATCACTTAAAATAATTGTATGGGTTTTTGGCCATTTCTTTTTTAAATCTCCATAAACCTCTTTTAATTCATCATTCAAGATATGCACATATTCCAAGCCCTCCAAATCTTTTCCTTTAACAGTTTCCAAAATCTCTAATTTCTCCCCCAATAATCCTGAAACAAAAGCACCAGCCAAATCTTTAGCAAGTATCCAAGTCTCTCCTGAAACTTTAGCCTTAACGTAATCTAATTTAGGATTGACCATTATTGCCATGTTAAACGGAATTGTCCAAGGAGTTGTAGTCCAAATTATAAAATATTCATCTTTATCTTTACTTTTGAATTTCAAAAAGATAGAATTATCTTTTATTGTTTCATATTCTAATTCATGTTTTGCTAAACTAGTTTCTGTTTCAGCATCCCAATGCATGACCTTTTTTCCTTTGTATAATCTTTTCTGCTCCCAAGCCTTTTTGAAAAAAGCCCACTGCCCACCAATATACTCTTTTTCAATTGGCTTATATGCATTCTCATTATCAATCCAAATTCCTAGTTTCCAGAGGTCCTCATTCATATATCCTGCATGTTCTTCAGCCCAATCCATACATTCTCTAATAAATTTATCAACTCCAAATTTTTTAATATCTTCCTTGGTCTTTAATCCAAGTTTTTTCTGCACCTTATGTTCTGTAGGCAATCCATGCATATCATATCCTCCCCTATCCCATACATTAAAACCTTGCATCCTCTTATATCTCAATACTATGTCTTTCAATGCATTATTCCAAGCATGCCCAATATGTATTTTTCCAGATGTGAATGGAGGCCCTTGTAAAAAGTAAAACTTCTCCCCTTTTTTCCCTTTAGCCCTTACTTTCTCATAAATCTCCTTCTCTTCCCAGAATTTCAATATTTCTTCTTCTGTTTTTTTAAAGTCAATCATGTATTTATCTCGCCTCCATTACTTAAAAATCTAACTACAAAAAACCCTTCAATCTTTGATAAATAATTTAGAACCATCTTAGTTTTCGCCAGGGAAACCCTAGCTATGTTAAATAATAATAGCTATGATAATAGAACCAATTCCAAATTTCTTAATTTTTCTAATAGCCATAATCAATTCAAGAAGTGCCGTTATTTAAATGCTTCTTTTACCCACTTCTTATTATTACTCTTAACCAAATTAACCAGAGTAAAGAGCAAGATAAAACCAAAACCCCAGCTTACAACACTTTTTCCCAAAAGCCAGAACCATGAAACTCCAACAACAGAAACAATGATTATCATCTTAAACCAAGGCCTACCTTGAATCAATTCATCTCTAGAATACCAAGCAACTATTAATCCGGCAGGAATAGCCAAGAGCAAGATTATAATTTCAAGAAACAACATTTTCCTTTATTTCCTTTTTTGCCATTGCAATTTTCATTCCAATTCCTAGACCAAGCAATATAATTCCAATAACAAAAACAATCAAATAGTTTCTAAATAACAACCAACTAAATTTTTCAACAATACCTGCCAAAATTGGGATGTTATCTAAACCAATACCTGCAGGCAATGCAGAACTTATTTTGTCTAAAAGTCCTGATTCAACAAACCAGCTAATTAAGAAAAAACTCCCAGACACTAATCCAACAATTCCTAAATTAATTAATGCACCTAATCTAGCTAAAAATATAATTAAACCAATAAATATCAAACTTAATATTCCTAAAATCCATAAAATAGTATAAAGTGTTTTTTCTCCATCTTTTAAACTAAACCCTGCTTCTTTTTCTAAAGAATTTCCTATTTCCTCATTTGCTTTATCTTTTATTATTTCTTCAAACCCTATTTTATCAGAGGACTCTACTTCAGAACAGTCAAACTCAAGCCCATCTCCCAAACCAAATTCAATAATAATTGCCTCTTCTCCTGTATTTGCACACTCTTCTTTTATCATCTCTTGAAAGCTATTTAGATAAGGTTCTGCATCTTCTAATTGTGAATCTAACCTATCTTCTATAACACTATCAACAACATTTTCCAAATCATACCCAAAAGTTCCAAAAACAGATAAAATAAAAATAAAACCAATTAAACAAATTGCCAATAAAACACTAGAAATAATAGTTATTACTTTTTTACCACTCATTTTTTCTTTAAATTAACATCCATTTGCGGGAATGGAATTTCAATTCCATTTTTCTTTAAGATATTATAGATTCTTGTATTTGCTTCATCAATTGACTCAAGCCTATTTTCAAAACTATCAACATAGAAATAAGCTTTAAAGTTTAAACTTGAATCATCCATTTCTAAAAATCTAATTGCTGGCTCTGGATTTTTTTCAAAATGCTTAACTTTTTTAATTTCCTCCAAGACAATTTTTTTAACTTTATCTACATCACTCCCGTAGGCGACACCAAAAGGAACAACAACTCTTGATTTTGGCTCTGGTAATGCAACATTCTGAATCTTGTTTGATGCAACCTTGCCATTGGGAATAATCATCAATTCATTATCAAATGTTCTTATCCACGTACTCCTTAATCCAATCTTAACAACTTTTCCTTTTGTATCTGCATCAAGGTAAACCAAATCACCAACTTTAATAGATTTATCAAGAATAATGGATATTCCTCCAAAGATATTTGATAAACTATCTTGCATTGCAAAAGCAATAGCAATTCCCGCAATCCCAAGACCTGCTAAAAATGGGGCTATTTCAATACCCCAAATCTCAAGAATATAAAGGATAGCAATAGCAAAGACAATAACCTTAATCACTCCTTGAAATAAGGAGAACAATGCCTGCCCCGTATGTTTTGAAACTCTTTGCATAACTTTCTGTAAAAATCCAAGCAAAACCAAATCAACAATTAAATAAGCAAGATACGCAATAATCAACAAAACAAACGAAAGAATAACTTTGCTAAAAACAGTGATTAGGCCCTCTGGTAAGGGCAACTCTAAGATGGCAATTTTCAATCCAATTAAAATTATAAGAATTGTAAATGGAGAAGACATTCTATTAACAAGTTTATCATCAATTTCAGTTTTAGTTTTTGCAGTAGCTTTTAGGATAACTTTCTGCATGATAAAAACAAATATTTTTAAAACAACAAAAATTAAAGCAATAATTACTAAGGCCCTTAAATAAGGATTCACAATATATTCTTCAAGTCCAAACACCATTAAAATTAGTAACAAAAATACTTTATAAATTTATATAAAACTTTAAATGATTAATTTACTCGTCGCCTCTTCTCAACTTCTCAAGGTCTTCTCTATCTTTATCAAGTTTCTTCTCAGCATCCTTTATTTTATCCTGATTTTTTACCTTATTTATCTCAGACTGTGCTTCCTTAAGTTTCTTCTCAGCATCTTCTAATTGTTTTTTATACTCATAACCTTCTTCTTTACCTTTCTTAAGTTTAAACTTAGATTCTTTAGGTGAAGCCAAACCTAATTTAACTCTCCTAGCTCTAATAACTTTTCCCATAACAAATCCAACTATTCCTGCTAGAATTAAAACACCAAATGCCCAATAAAGAATTTTTGAAAGCCCACCATCATTCTCTTCATCTGAAATAACATTTCCTGCAATGGCTGCAGCTTCCTGATTTTCTTCCTCTGTTGTAACTTCTTCTTCCTCTTCAACAGGATCCTCTTCTTCCTCTTCAACAGGTTCTTCAACAGGATCCTCTTCTTCCTCTTCTAATAGTTCTTCTAAATTATCAGGAACAATTAGTTCAATAGGGGTTCCAGCATTATAAGGGCCATCAAAAGCCATGTTTTCAATAATAGCACCATCTTTTTTTACAATAATTCTTAGTTTAAATGTAGAATCTTCAGAACTATGGGTAACAAAAGCACTTCCCTTATTACCTGTATAAATATTATTATGGCTCTTTATTAAACCATACTCTTCAGTAGGTTGTAAAACAATAATATTAACATCATGATAATCATAAGATTTTACAGTAATCAAAGTATCATAAGCAGAAACAACAGGCAAGGCTACTAATAAAATAAAGACAAACAATATTAGTGTTTTTCCACCCATCTTATTTCATATGATTTACCATTTATAAATTTTATTGAAATGACAAATTTACACATTAAAATCCACTAACAAGATAAAACGCCTGCGCCCGGATTACTTGACTGAGTTTACGAAGGAAAGTTCCCGCGGAGCTCTGCTCTGCGAGGACGTTCGAATCCACTAACAAGATAAAACGCCTGCGCCCGGATTCGAACCGGGGAATCCCGAAGGAAACCGGATTAGCAATCCGGCGCTGTAACCACTGAGCCACGCAGGCACAGCATTTTAGACAAAAATTAGCTTATAAATATTGTTACTTCTTCTTGAATTTCTTCTCAGCTCTCTTTATCATATCTTTCTTCAACCCTAAAAATACTCCTCCATTCTTCCCTCCAACAAAACTGGCCTCGCCTGATTTAATAATATCATTTAATTTATCTAGTTCAATATCAACATGAGTAACAGTTGCCCCCGACTTGCCTTTAATATGCAAATACACATCTGCTTTCCCTAATTTTATTTTTCCTTCACCTGGTCCTGACATTTATTTTACCTCAAAGTTAATCATCACAGGAAGATGATCAGAATACTTTAGGTTTAAAACCTTATAATCTTTTACTTTTATACCTCTAGTCAAGATATAATCCAATTTCTTTTTAGGATTGTAGCTTGGAAATGTAAATTCTTTTCCAGACTTATTTAATCCAGCTGTCCTCAATAATCTTGATAATTCTTTCTCCCCGTAAAAAGTATTAAAATCACCCATTAAAATCACTTTTTTCTCGTCTTTAACAACTTGTATTAATTCATTAACTTGCTTTTCCCTATCTTTCTTTCCAAGGGCAAGATGAACTAAAATTAACTTGACTTTTCCTCCAAGATTAATGTCTGCTTCAATAACAACTCTTTTTACACCTTCTTTAAAATCATATTCTTTAACATTCAACAATTTTTCCTTACTTAATATTGCATTAGCTTGCTTTCCCAATACTGGGAGATCTCTTAACACACCCTTATATTTTATTTTAATAGCTTGATGATTCATTCCAAGATGTTTTTTAAAATAATTAATCTCATTCTTATCTTCTGTAAACGAACCAGAATCAATTTCTATCAAAGCCAGAATATCCGGATTATATTTCTTTAATTCTCCAATAATTTTTTTATCTATTTTTGCAGGATGTCTAAACCTCCTCCAGAATTTCAGATAATCTAACTTCCTGCCAGTCATTCCTTGAAGGTATTCAATATTATATAAGATTAGTTTAGGCATACCTTTTGTTATGTTTTATAATTTATATTCCTATCCCTGTAGTAAAATGAATCCAATCTAGGAATAAAGCAAGGAAAGTACCAATCCCAAGCCATCCTAAAAATCTAATCCATTTCTTATCACAAAAAACTAGTATTCCAATTAATAATCCTACAATTGCAATCTCTAAAGAATGAAATGGATAAAATTGAAAACTACAATTCATACCTAATTGAGGACAAGCAGATTCAAACCAACCAACCTTTCCAACTAATCTCATATAAATATGATCTAAATCAACCCAATTTCCTAATAAAAGACCTAACAACATAATTTTATTTCTATAAAAATAGAAAATGATTAACGGCAAAATCCAATGCAGTAGAAACATAAAATAACCAAGATGCTAAACTTTAAAAGCCCTTTTATATCCTTAATATCATAGCGGGATGGAGCAGTCTGGAGTGCTCACCGGGCCCATAACCCGGAGGTCGGAGGTTCAAATCCTTCTCCCGCTACTCAAAAAGATGCTGATTTTAGGAATAGACGACGCAGGTAGAGGCCCTCTAATTGGCCCGATGATTCTCGCAGGAGTTTTAATAGAAAAATCCCAAGAAGCCAAACTTAAGGAGCTAGGAGCCAAGGATTCCAAGATGCTTATTCATTCTACTAGAGTTAGCTTAGCAAAAACCATAAAATCCATGTCCAAGTATAGTATAGTAAAATCAACTGCAGAAGAGATAGATTCCTCGTTAGCTTCAGGAACAAATCTAAACACACTAGAAGCAATAAAAACAGCTAAGATAATTAACGAACTCAATAATGGAGAGAAAATAGAAGTAATTGTAGATTGTCCCTCTGTAAACACTCTAGCTTGGAGCAATACAGTACTTTCTCACATTAAGAACCCTGAAAATCTAATATTAAAATGCGAGCATAAAGCAGACGCAAATCATCCAGTTGTTTCAGCAGCATCAATACTTGCAAAAGTAACAAGAGAAGAACAGGTTTCCAAGCTAAAGAAAGAATTTGGAGATTTTGGTTCTGGTTATCCATCAGACCCTAAAACAAAAGAGTTTCTAAAGGAAAAAGGGCAGGAATTCAAAGACTCAGGATTATTCAGAAAATCCTGGAATACTTGGAAGAAGATGTATCCAGAATCAGATAAGAAACAAAAGACCCTATTCTAAAACAATATTTATATATCGCATTCTCCAATACATCCCATGACATACGTGAAAAAACTAGCCATCCACGGATTCAAATCATTCGCTCCTAAAACAGAAATCAAATTCGACCAAGGCATTAATACTATTGTTGGCCCAAATGGTTCTGGAAAATCAAACATCTCAGACGCATTATGTTTTGTTCTAGGAAGGCTTTCAGCAAAATCAATGAGGGCAGCCAAAGCAAAAAACCTATTATTTCTAGGCTCTAAATATTCAAAACCTGCCCAAGAGGCATCTGTAGAAATAGTATTTGATAATTCTTCAAAAACATTCGCACTCCCCCAAGAAGAAATTGCATTAAAACGTATTGTTAAAAGAACAGGACAAAGCGTCTATAAAATAAATGATGAAACTAAAACAAGAACAGAGGTTCTAGAAACATTAGCTCATGCAGGAATAGACCCAAATGGCTTCAATATAATTTTACAAGGAAATATTGCAGGACTTGTAAAAACACACCCAGATGAAAGAAGAAAAATTCTAGAAGAAGTCTCTGGAATATCAATCTATGAAGTTAGGAAAGAAAAGGCCTTTAAAGAATTAGAAAAAACAGAGGCAAGATTAAAAGAAATTTCAACAATTCTAAGAGAAAGAACATCTTTCATGCGTAATTTAGAAAATGAAAGAGCTCAAGCATTAAAATACAAATCTCTAGAATCAACAATAAAAAGATGCAAGGCATCAATTCTAACAAGAAGAATACAAGATAAACAAAAAGAAATTCTATCATTACAAAACTCAATAGACACAAATCTAAATAAAAAAGGAAATTTCAAAACACAAATCTTTGAGACACAAGAACAAATAGATTCTTTTAATGAGCAAATTAATAAGATAAATAAACACATACAGAAATCAACAGGTTTAGAACAAGAAACATTACATACAGGAATTGCAAATCTAAAAGCAGAATTAGAAGGACTTAGAGTTAGAAAAGAAAGTTATGAAAATCGTTATTCTGAAATAGAAAACAGGATTGAACAAATGCAAAATTCTATCCCAGAATTAGAATCTGAAATTCAGGGATTAAGAAAGGAATCTCCATTAATGGCTAAAAAACAACAAGCTCTACAACAAAAAAAACAAGACTTGGAAGCAATTCAAGAACAAAGAAAAGCCCTCTACACAACAAAAACTCAACTAGCTTCATTTAAAGAAAGCCCAAAGGACAACGAAAACCTCAGTGACATTGAAAAGAACTGGCAGCCGATGGCTTGGGCT
>PJEL010003201.1_pt1 | contig 14260 bp, 16 predicted proteins | sample 1853271 | NCBI WGS metagenome assembly PJEL01 (sample SAMN08108733, study PRJNA415343) | Invertebrate metagenome, whole genome shotgun sequencing project. | host: Globobulimina | place: Sweden: Gullmar Fjord | collected 2015-08 | reverse complement strand
GGAACCACAGAATAAACGCAGGTGATCAAGTTCACCCGCTTCGAGACGGAGAATAACAACAGCTTTACCTTTCTCGGGTTTGAATTTCGCTGGGGTCTGAGCAGAGCTGGTAAACCGCTGGTTACGATGCGGACAGCCAAGCAGAAGTTTCGAGCCGCTCTGGCCGCGATTGAATCTTGGATCAAGAAGGAGCGCAGTAAACTTGGTACCGCTGAATTGCTCATCAAATTTAGACAGAAGCTGCAAGGACACTTCAATTACTATGGAGTCAGTGGTAATTGTGAGATGTTGAGAAAATTCAGCTGGCATGCCTGCCGGCTGGTTTTCAAGTGGTTGAATAGGCGAATACAGAAAAAGAATTGTAACTGGGCCGGGTTCAGAGAAATGCTATCCTATTTCAAGATACCGAGCTCCCGAATTATTGGATATTGGGAATAACCCTTGCGCCTGTACGAGGCGAACAATATTGAGGAGCCCTGTGCGGGAAAACCGCACGCAGGGATCTGTGAGAGGGCGGTCGGGTAACTGGCTGGTCTATCTCGATGGCCTTTGAAGGAAAACAAATTGGTACGAAAGAACTGTTGGGAAGTTAAAAAGTGCGGTCGACAACCTGGGGGTGAGAAAGTCGAAGAATTAGGGGTGTGTCCTGCTGCAATCCATAGTGAAAATGATGGTAGAAATGGGGGGAAGTACTGCGGGAGGTTTTGTTGGGCAGTTGCTGGAACTTTATGTAATGGGGAAGTCCAGGGGATATTTGCGATGAAAATAACCGACTGTCTCTATTGCGATTTTTTGAAACAAGTCCATGAGGAAGAAGGGCAAAACTTTGTTCTATAAGAGTAGGAATTTGTATACTTCTGGAATTGGTAAAAATAACATTTAGTATTGTTAAGTAGGCAACGCCCTGAACTGGGCCTAAACAATGGCAATAATTATTTTCTCGTTTTAAACATCAAGAGGATTACTTATTAAAACCATAAGCATATTAGGGAGTGGTTGGCTTGGATTTCCATTAGCTGAGCACTTTGTCTTGATGGGCAATCATATTAAAGCTTCGACCACTTCGGAAAGCCGTTTGCCAGAATTATCGTCTGTCAAAGTTGAACCATTCATCGTTGATATTGAGCGGTTGCCATCCGCAACAAGCTTATCGAGACCTGAGTTCATATAGTGAGGAGTCAGGAGAAAAGATTTAAAGATAATAAAAAGAAAAATATAGAACACAGGTGAACTGTTAAATTGCCCAAAGTCCTACCATTGATAAAAATCATCATTCAGCCAGGCAGTTTTACAATCACTTTCCGGAAGTACTCGACACATTCACTGAAATGGTCATGGCCATAAAGTTTCTCCATGACCATGGCGAGAAACACGGCGATATCCGGCGCGACCATATTCTGTGGGACCGTGAGTTGCACGTCAATCGCTGGGTCGATTTTGACTACAACTCCAAGCGGGCGGTCATGTACCTGGCTGATTTTTTCGGTGATTATAAAAATGTCTTCGTCACCCTGCTGTCAATAATCCAGGAGCCCTCCGAGGATTATTTTCCCACCGACACTGAAAGAGAGAAGTGGATGGAAGATAAACAGCAGACCATGAACAAGCTCCTGGCGGGCTATAAGGAAATGCTCATTGAAGCTGGCTTTAAGGATAACCAGATCGAAACCCGGCTTTCAGTCCGGGCCTGCACCTCGGTGGGCGACGCCATCCTCGAAGAGCAGGAAAAGCTGCGCTGCTGTATCGTGGTCGTGGGCCGGCGCGGCCTCTCCCATAATGAGGAGTTCGTCTTCGGTTCCACCTCGAACAAGATCCTGCACAATGCCAAGAACTGTGCGGTCATGGTAATAGAGTGATTATGATTTTGTTGATTTGGTCTGAGGAAATCAGTAGTTAGCATATCCACTGGCAACCTTAACTCGGTTTGAGAAGAAGAAAGTCAACAATGTGGCAAGAAATGTTGACACAAACCAATAGAAATAGAGTGTTGAAATGACGAAATTTATTCTTTTAGCAATAGGCGCACTACTTTTAATTACAGTAGTATTTACTGTCATCCAATATTTTATAATCAATTTTTTAAAACGGAGAGAGGAAGGTGGTGAAGAGTGAATTTTTAATGTTTTTGAAATGACTTGGGAGTTAACATTTACAATGAATATAGCGACTCCGCATAAAACATTTATAAATCAAGATTGTGGCAAGCAATATAAACTTTTTGTTCAAGGAAGTATAAAACACTTTTAGAATAGCCATGCACTTAGAAACCTGGATTGCTTATATTATTACAGTGTTTATTTTTCTCGTATCACCTGGTCCAAGTCATTTGTTTATGTTGTCAAAGAGTCTCTCGCAAGGTTTTGAAAAATCGTGGGCTACTGGAGCTGGGGATTTAACAGCACATCTCTGGCAAATTGGCATAACTTCAATTGGCTTGGTTAGCTTAATCTATGCTTTCCAAAACTTTTTTATAATTATCAAATGGGCTGGTGTTTTATTCCTTATTTACCTTGGTATCAAGCAGTTCAGAAAGAAAAGCCCGTTTACAGAATATGCGAAAGCGAGTGTGGTAAGCAGAACAACTCTTTTTTGGCAGGGTTTTCTAATGTCCTCTAGTAACCCCAAAGCTGTAGTATTTTTCGCGGCTCTTTTCCCTCAATTTATAAATCCTTCAGAATCCACTGCACATCAATTTGCAATTTTAGGATTCACCTATATCGTAATTGACGGCTGCTTCTTAATTTTTTATGGATATTTTGCCGATTGGTGCATAACTCGATTTGAAAAGCACATAGATAGATATTTAAATAAGTTATCAGGTTCTTTGCTAATTGGTTCTGCGGTTCTTTTAGGGCTAAAAGACATTGAGAACTGAGGATATTTTAACCTTAGATAATTGGAGGCGGTAATGCCGTATGTAAATATTAAAATAACAAAGGAGGGAGCCACCTCTGAACAAAAGGAGGAACTCATCAAAGGTGTTACAGATCTTCTTGTCAGGGTTTTAGGAAAAAATCCAGCAACCACTGTTGTTACAATTGATGAAGTTGGAACTGATAATTGGGGAATTGGAGGTGAATCCGTTACAGTCAGGAGAAAACATGGCCAATAGCAGCCGAGTATCAATGTCTGCTGATATGTCTATATATCTTAACTTGGTCTTCAGGTTTCAAAAGTCAATATGTTGGCAAGAAATTTAACTTCAAAAAAAACAAGATCAGAAAAGATTTTTACCTTCTTTCCCTATAAGACATCGTTATGCCCCCAAACCGGCAACAAATAAATCAAATATTGTTGATGCTCTGATGGAGTTTAGTGTTGAGATATTAATAGTTGCTGGGATTATTTCTTTTTTTGCAGCCTTTATTCATGGAAGTATAGGCTTGGGTTTTCCCATGGTGGCGACACCATTGTTAGCACTTGTCACTGATATTCAGACAGCAATAATATTAACTATAATCCCATCACTTCTGACAAATCTTGTCAGCATAAGAAGTGAAGGGAATGTATTGTCTGCTTCTCACAGGTATCTTTCATTGGCATTATTTGTAATGGTAGGGAGTGCCATCGGCACGCAAGTACTGATTTTCACCAATTCCGAGATTTTTAAAGTACTTCTTGCTGTGACGATTATCGTTTACCTGTTTGCCGATAAAATAAATTTTAATCTTACCTGGGTTGCAGGTCACCAGATTTTCTCCAGGTTTGTATTTGGGGTCTCTGCTGGCATTCTAGGTGGCCTGACAAATGTTATGGCTCCAATACTTATTATCTATACACTGGAGTCGAAACATTCAAAAAGTGACACCATTCAGGCATTAAACTTCTGTTTTCTCTTTGGCAAACTCACCCAGTTTATTTTATTTTCCATAAACAGTAAATTTACCCTTGATAAACTTTCAGTTTCGTCAGTGATGCTTATTGCTGCCTCATTCGCCTTGTACATAGGCATTAACATACGAAAAAAAATAGAACTAAGTTCCTACAGAAAAATTCTCAGATTAGTACTGATTATTTTGGCAGTTTTATTATTAATCCAAGTTTCAATGATAGTAACAAATCGTTAGTTTATTTAGTAGACAAATGAACTTTTAATGGCTGCTAAAAATTTTAACTCGTGAGCCCTTCCTAAAATGTCAAGATATCCGTTGGATATGTTGACTGAAACATCCTGCAACTTATCTTAACTTTCGAGCCTCTCCCCAAAAGTGTAACATTCATAACATTATCTTCACTGCCGACTTGTAATGTCTGCTGATATGTCTGACAGTGTCAAGGTGTCCAGTGCACATCTTAACTGCAATTCTCTCCCTAAAAAGTTAAGATGTTGACATGTTGACCAATTATGAATACTACAACAATATCTTGAACCGAAAAGCGATTAATATATTAACCGCCGGTGACGATCAGCCTGTAAGTGACGGAGGCGACCATTCTCCATTTACTCAGGCGCTTTTGAATGCTCTTGATAGAGGCAACCTTGATATCAATGACAGCGACGGATATGCCACATTTAATCAGCTGGCTGTGTATGTTAAAGAGAAAGTTGAGAAATCAACCGGGAGACGTCAAAGACCTCAGTTTGATAACTTAAGCTTAGATGACGGCGATTTTGTTTTTAAAATTATGAAATATGATTAAGGTTTGAACCCCTCCCGAGAAATCGGCAGGGTGTTTTTGGGGCACCTGTAAGAAAAATTCTTACAACAAAATCAGAATTCTCCGGATTGATTACATTTGCGTTAATTGGCATAATTTTAATTATCCGTTTGGGGATATTTTGACCAGGACTGCATGGGACAATTTGGGTTGTGCCATGCATAAAGTCGGTCATCTAGGGAAATGCCAGAACTTTCTTGCCGCTACAAAAAGACTGAATGGCTATTTTCATATTTTTCAATTTTATTTCAGGAGGGTATGTTTATGAAAAATCTGCTTGTAAAGACAATGGTCGGCATTTTTATGTTTTCAATGGTGACACTAGCCTTTTCAACCAATTCCAATGCCGGCGATAAAAGGATAACATTTGGCGGCGGTCCTGCCGGAGGGACCTTCCAGGTGGTTGCCAACGCCATCCAGGTCTATAAACCGGTGAAAGCGATTGAGGGTATCAACGTCAAGGCCCAGACCTCTGCCGGTTCTGTGGAAAATTTAAGAAAAACAAACGCCGGCAAGCAGGATATGAGCACAGTCTATTCCGGTCATGTCTGGCTGGGCAGAAACGGCAAGATGAAGAACGATCCCAGAAAATATGAAGATGTCTTGGCAGTGGCCTGGTTGTATGGAGCCCCGGCCCAGTTGGTGGTCCGGGAAGGGTCAGGAATCAAGAGCGTCAAGGATCTGGTTGGAAAAAAGGTAGGCGTCGGTAATGCAGGGTCAGGGGCGTTTGCCAACTGTGAACTCTTCTTTAGCCATCTTGGCGTCTGGGACAAGATTGAAAGAAACGCAATGGGGTATAATGACGCAGCTGCCGCATTCGGCAACAAGCAATTGGATGCCTTCTGGCTGTTCACCGCCTTTCCCAGCGGCGCTGTGATCATGGCTGCCCAGACCAACAAGATCGGCCTGGTGGACCTGAATGCTGACGCTGAAGCCTCGGGATTTTATGATGCCTATCCCTATTTCGGCAAACTTTCAGTACCGGCCGGTACTTACAAAGGGGTTGACTATGAGGCTCCTTCGTTCCAGGACAGCGCTTTGTGGGTGGCCAACTCCAAGGTGTCGGATGATGTTATTTATAATCTGCTTTCCGCAGTGTACACCGATGAAGGTCTCAAGCACATGGTGGAGCAGAAGAAAACCTTTAAACACATGAGCCTTGAAACAGGAGCCACCAACATTGTTACCCCCTTTCATCCGGGTGCAGAGAGATTCTGGAGAGAAAAAGGTATGCTAAAATAGGAAACTTGAAAAAATCCCACCTTAAGTTCGCCCGTGCCAACCGGTTGTGCCGCCGGTTGACACGGGTGTAGGTGCAGACAAGTTTCAGGAATTAATAACAGTAATTCTGACCCGCTAGATCCCCAAAACCCTAAAATGCTTGGGTGGAAATAATGTATGAAAAGCTGAACAAATTTGAAAGAATCGTATTTGATGTATTGTCTGTAGGCCTGGTTTTGTTTTACTCCTATTCAGCAGTCCTGAAACCGGCAGCCACCCAGTATCACCGGGGAATATATGTTATTATAACCTATATCCTCGTCTTTCTTGTCTATAAGTCAAAAAATAAATGGATGAGAATCGTTGATTATCTCCTGATACTGCTTTCCATCTTCACTATCGGTTACTGGATAGTCAATTTTGAGGCGATAAACTACCGCATGGGGATTGAAACCCGTTTTGACATGGCCGTTGCCATTGTCGGTGTGCTCCTTGGCATCGAACTTGCCAGACGGGTGGTGGGAATCGTCTTTGTCTTTATGGGGGGCATTCTGCTTCTCTACGGTGTATACGGTGCCTATATGCCGGATTTGGTCGCCCATGCCGGCGATACCTTTCCGGCGCTGTGCACCAGTATTTTTTATAAAAGCGACGGCGTGTTCGGCATTATGGCCAATGTCTTGGCCACCTATGTCATTCTCTTTGTGTTGTTTGGGGCCTTTCTGGAAAAATGCGGGGCCCAGAAATTCTTCATTGACTTTCCCTTGGCTGCTGTGGGCCATAAAATTGGCGGCCCCGGGAAGGTCGCAGTTATTGCCAGCGGTCTCTTTGGCTCCATTTCCGGCAGCGCCATTGCCAATACGGTTTCTACCGGGGCCTTTACCATCCCCATGATGAAAAAGGCCGGGTTCAGGCCCCATATCGCCGGCGGCATTGAACCGGCTGCCTCCATTTCCGGTATGTTCATGCCTCCGATCATGGGCGCCGGCGGTTTTATCATGGCCGAGCTTACCGGGGTGCCCTATTCAAAGATAATGCTGGTTGCCATCTTTCCTGCCCTCATGTATGTGTTCAGCGTTTTTATGATGGTTCATTTTGAGGCCAAGATATACAATATCAAAGGGGAGAAGAGTGAACACGGCGCCATGGAAATTCTCAAGTCCGAATGGTACTATACCCTGCCGCTCGTCGTTATCACCGTTTTTATGTTGATGGGTTATTCTCCAGGGTACTCGGCGATTATCGGCATGGTCACATGCATTGTTATCAGCTGGTTCAGGAAAGAGACACGTATCGGTTTGAAGGGCTTTGTCGAAGCATCCAGAAAGGGCACCATGAGTAGTCTGAAAATCGGTGCCGTGGTAGGAGTTATCGGCATTATCATCGGGGTGCTCACCTTCAGCGGCCTTGTACTCACCTTTGCCGATATTGTCATTCAACTGGCCAACGGCAAATTATGGTTGACCATCCTTCTTATTGCTCTGGCCTCCCTGGTGTTGGGCATGGGCGTCCCGGTCACAGCAGCCTATCTGATCACAGCGGTGGTGGCTGTTCCTGCTCTTACCCACCTTGGTGTGAATGAACTCGCGGCCCATTTGATTGTTTACTGGCTTTCTCAGGATTCTAATATTACTCCTCCTGTTTGTATTGCGGCGTTTGCCGGGGCCACCATTGCCAAAGCCAATATGTGGCGTACTGCCTTTGCGGCTTTCAAGTTTGCCAAGTTTCTCTACCTGGGACCGTTTCTGTTCGGGTATGTGCCGGGCTTTTCACTGGATGGCAGCACCACTGATATTGTCAAGGCGTTTGTGCTGATTACCATCGGTACCTACGCCTATTCCTGGTTTTTGAGTGGTATCTGGTATTACAAGCTGCGGGGGCAATACCCTAAGCAGTCAACGACTTGATTTATCTGAAAAGATTTTTGGTTGGGTTCATGTCCGGACAGCAGAGGCCCTGCAGAGTACTAAAAAGTAATTCTGTGGACCCAAAATAACCATTTGATGGACAAAACAATGGATATTCCCAAAATAGAAATAAAAAAGATTCTTTACACCACGGACCTCTCTGAGTCTGGCAGATATGCCTTCTCTTATGCTGCCAGCCTGGCCAATGCCTACAAAGCTGAAATATCGGTTTTGCATGTTATTGAGGAAGGGCCGGAACTGGATAAGACTCTTGTCGGCTATATTTCAGAAGAACTCTGGGAGCAAATAAAGAAGCAGAATCTGGAGGAGGCCCGCGAGATATTGGTCAATCGGAAAAGGGACAATGCCGCCATTAAGAAATGTATCTGCGATTTCTGCGAAGAGATCCAGTCCAATACCCCGGAAGAAGCCTATGTGGCTTATGATATCGCTATTGAAATGGGTCATCCGGTGAAAAAGATTCTGGAGTATGCCGTCCAAGGCAACTATGATCTTATCGTGGTTGGTAGCCACGGACACGGTACCCTGGATACGATGATGGGCGATTCTGCCCGCCGAATTGTACGCCGTTCTGAGATCCCTGTTCTTGTTGTAAGGCTTCCCCGATAATTTCGGGTAACTTGAGTAACGACACCATTGTCATGTTTCCACCGGGAACATCACGTATTTTTGAAACCCTGACGGCAGTTTTCCTGACTTTGCTTGTCGGTTTTGTCCTGCAAAGACGAAAACTCCCGACCCCAGAATTCTGGCCGGGAGTGGAGCAGATTACCTACTATCTCCTGTTCCCGGCCCTGCTGTTTACATCCATTATTTCTGCAGAGCTAGAGTTTGAAAGTCTCCGGGGGTTAGTCGTCCCATTTACCGGGCCTTTCCTGGTAATGGGTCTGATCCTGTTCCTTGGCCGGAAGCACCTGGGAAGAGATTATTCCGCTTTCACTTCCATATTTCAGGGAACCATTCGTTTCAATACCTATATAGGTTTTTCCATTGCACTTTCCGTCTTCGGCCCTGAAGGGGTGTCTATGGCTGCCATGTACATATCGCTGGTGATACCGGTGGTCAATGTCATGAGCGTTGCCGTTCTTTCCGGTACCAGCGGATCATCGAGTGCTGTCAATGTCATCAGGCATCTGGCGCGCAATCCGTTGATTATAGCCTGCGTTTTTGCACTTATTTTCAAAGGCTTGAGCTTCGGACTGCCAACAGCTATTTTCGAATTCCTGAGCATTCTAGGCCGGGCTTCCCTGCCGCTGGGCCTCATGGCCGTGGGTGCGGCACTCTGTTTTCAGCAAACATCCGACAATTTGTTTCCCCTTGCCTTTGTGAGTGTGAGCAGGCTTCTCATGATGCCGGTTCTCATGTTCGTCTCCTGTCAATTTTTTGGTGTGACAGGGTTGGCGCGTTCCATCGCCATTTTGTTCGCAGCGCTTCCAGGCTCTCCGGCAGCTTATGTGCTGGCTCGTCAGATGGGAGGAGACCACCGGCTGATGGCGAACTTGTTCACTGTTCAGATTCTTGTTTCAGCCATCACCCTGCCGCTTGTTCTTGCCTTGGAAGCCGTGCTTCCTCAATAGGCCAGATTTTTTTAAAAACTTAGCACGAACAACTCACCGGCTCACAGATTCATAAAAAAAAGGCATGGACAGGTTTCCCTGCCCATGCCCGGATGAGGGGTGAGATGCTTTTGTCAGGGAGTCAATGTCTCCCGTAATAGTGCGTGACACTCTCATCACCTCGTCTGAGATCTTCATGTTTGCAGAGATAGCCCTATACAGATCATGGAGCGCATCCCTCAAAACATTGCCGAATGGCTGGTTGCCAAAGAGATGCCCTGGTGGATGTTCCTCTTAATGGTCAACGTCATCCTCTGGTTTGCCGGTGATTTCATGGAGCCTACCCCCATCATTCTGATCCTGGCGCCCATTTTCTTTCCCATTGCCATGGCCCTTGATATCGACCCCATCCATTTCGGTATTATCATGACCCTTAATATGGAAGTCGGCATGATTACACCCCCCTTCGGCCTCAATCTCTATGTCGCCTCCGGGTTAAGCGGTATGAGTTTAGAAGAGGTTACAAAGGCCGCACTTCCCTGGATGTTCGTCATGATCGTCGCCCTGATCCTGGTTAATCTGCTCTACTGATTGTCTCTGAGTTTAGTACTCTCTCCCGATTTTTCTCTGATAAATTGATAATTTTGTTGCTCCTTGCTTCCAGTACATTTAGATTGTAATGCATACAATTTTAATTGTTATTTCTGTTTGATAATACAGGATAACTGTGATCCAGATAACCAGAATACGGAGGATGGTATTATGAGCGATGCGAAGGCATGTAAGAGTTGCGGCATAAACTTACCCGGCGATTTTTCCGGCGATATTTGTCCTGGGTGCGGATTGACATACTGGAAATGCGGTAATTGCGGTTTTCTGTTAACCGCCCCGGTGGGGCCCGATACCTGTCCGAGCTGCAAGGAGAAATGCGAGTTTAAGAATGTGACCTGCTACACCCCTGAATGCGGTGGCCCCGGCAACGTCGATCCTCGGCTTTAATTACGCAAGGAGCTTAGCCATGTTTGGAAGAATTGGTGGTTTGTTTAACCTTGGCATTCTTTTGGTCGCGGTTCTGCTGGCCCTGGCCGGCTGCCAGACAGCCTATTACAACACCATGGAAAAGTTCGGCGTTCACAAACGGGATATCATGGTGGACCGCGTTGAAGAGGCGCGGGACAGTCAGGAGGAGGCCAAGGAGCAGTTCCAGTCCGCTCTGGAGCAATTCAGTTCGGTCCTGGGTTTCAAAGGCGGTGATCTTGAGGATAAATACAACAAACTCAAGGCCGAGTATGACAAGAGTGAAGCCAAGGCCAATGAAGTGACGGACAGGATCGACGCGGTTGAGGATGTGTCAGAAGCGCTTTTTGATGAGTGGGAGGACGAACTCGACCAGTACTCCAGTGCATCGCTGCGCCGTGACAGTGAAAAAAAACTGACTGCAACCCGGCGTCAATACAAGCAGCTTATCAGGGCCATGCACAGGGCGGAGAAAAAGATCAAACCTGTACTTACCGCATTGTACGATCAGGTGCTGTACCTGAAACACAACCTCAATGCCAAAGCCATTGCGTCGCTGCAGAGCGAGCTGGTGACGGTTGAATCCGATATCGCCGACCTGGTAAGGGAGATGGAGAAATCCATCACCGAAGCGAATTCCTTTATCAAGACAATGCTGGAATAATAAGGAGGTTGGTATGGATATACTGCGTATTGTTTTAGCAATCTTTTTGCCTCCGGTGGCTGTTTTTTTGACCGTCGGCCTGGGACTGCACTTCTGGATCAACATCCTGCTGACAATATTAGGCTTTATTCCGGGTATGATCCATGCCCTGTGGGTTATTGTGAAGAAGAAAGAAAAGTAGTCCGGCATCAAAACAGATTTTCATACCCGCCGATTAGATCGACAGAAGGGAGGAGATTATGGCGTTGTACCTCGTTCAGCATGGTAAAAGTCTGTCAAAGGAGCAGGACCCGGAGCGTGGCCTTTCCGAGGAGGGGGTATCCGAGGTGGAACAGGTGGCGGTAATTGCTGCCAGGCAGAATGTTCCCGTATCCCAAATTGTTCATAGCGGTAAAAAGAGGGCTTTGCAGACAGCTGAGATTTATGCAAGAGCCCTGCACCCCGGAAAGGGTATCATGGAAACCGACGGTCTTGCCCCGCTGGATGATGTTAGAATGCTTGCCGCCGCCGTCAATCCAGCAGACAACCTGATGGCAGTGGGGCACCTGCCTTTTATGGAACGGCTGGTGTCGTATCTCATTAGCGGGTCAACAGATAATCCGGTCATCAAGTTTCAGAACGGCGGCATTGTCTGCCTGGATATTGATCCAGATACGGACGCCTGGGTTATCAAGTGGACCCTATACCCGGCAAACGGCTAGGCAATTCGAGACAGAGCAATGGCTGAGTCAATCAGGGAAACAATCTTCGGGGCAAATAATCAGCGGGTAACAACGGTCGGGTTGGGCGGTGAGGGAATCCTGCGTACCACCAACCGGCTGCCCCACGCCCGCAAGGTGCTTTTCGAGGCTTTGGACCAGGGGATTACCTACTTTGATTCAGCTGCAGCTTACAGTGACAGCGAACTCTATCTGGGGTCGGTGTGGAAAGAGAACCCTGCTGCCAGACAGAAGATTTTCCAGACCAGTAAATCCGGCAAAAGGGATAAAGCAGGGGCACTGGCTGAACTGGAAAAAAGTCTTAATCGTCTGCATACCGACTACCTTGACCTCTGGCAGATACATGACCTGCGGACCAGAAGAGACTTCGAGGCAATTGCCGGGCCGGGCGGCGCTCTGGAGGCCTTTGTCGAAGCCAAGAAGGCCGGCAAGGTCCGAAATATCGGGGTTACCGGCCATTTTGATCCCAACATCCTGGCGCGGGCGGTCCAGGAATGGCCTTTAGATTCAGTAATGCTGCCGATCAATCCGGTGGAGGAGTTAATTGGTGGTTTTCTCACCAAGACCATGGTTGAGGCGCGCCGCAGGAATATTGCAGTTATCGGCATGAAGATCCTCGGGGCCTCCCATTATATCCTTCCAAAGTATGATATATCAGCAGATCTCCTGATCCGGTTTGCATTGTCATATGATGTTACAGTGGGAATTGTTGGTTGTGCGTCCCCGGACGAAGTGCAGATCCTAGCTGCTGCTGGACGAAACCCTAAGGAAATATCAGACAGGGAAAAGCAACGCATTGTCAAAGTATTTAAGCCGTATTTCAGAAAACTTGCCTTTTACCGAGGCGTAATATAAAGACAGCAAAAAGAGGAGAAACAGGCTCTGCCTTTGAATGGCTCATTGAGGATGGTACGGCAGACAGGATCCTTAAGGAAGTCATGTTTCCTCTTTTCCGGCAAGACCGATTTGTTGAAGGCGTCGAACAGGGAATGGCAGAGATCATGCAGGCAGCGCGCCTGAAAGTTATCCCGGCGGACCATAAGCCTGCTGTGTGCCGTCAGTAAATAATAAGTGGAGTCAGGATGGACAAGGATTCACCAGAGTTTATTGCCCTCGGCAGTAGGTTGCTTGGCGTTCCCGAAGTGCTCACTTTGGGCGTCAGGCCCAACTTCTTTGACTATACTTCTGAGGAGCGGCAGAAGATACATGATGCAGATTTCATCCTCTACCCGAGTCTGAATTATGCCAAGTACTTCACCACCATGGGCAAGAATATCTTCCCCAGCGTGGAAACCTATCTTTACGCTGGCGATAAGATCAAGCAGACCACCCTTTTTAATATGCTGTCCATCCCCCACCCCAGGACCAGGGTTTATTTCCAGCGTAAATTCAAGGAGATTGACAAAGATTTTGCATATCCGCTCATTGCCAAGCTGCCAAGGGCATCAGCCCGGGGACGTGGGGTATTCAAGATCAGCAACAGCAATGATTTGGAACAATATCTGGGCCTGACAAAAATAGCCTATATCCAGGAGTACCTGGAACATGACCGTGATCTGCGGGTGATCCTCATAAACTATGAACCGGTTCTTGCTTACTGGCGGCGGCCTGCACCCGGAGAATTCAGGGCCAACCTCAACCAGGGAGGTTCCATTGATTTCAATGATATACCTGGCGAGGTGCTGTCCATGGCGCAGGAGTATGCCAGAAAGTGTAAATTTAATGACGTAGGGCTTGATTTACTGCAGAGCAGCGGCAACTGGTACGTGATCGAGGCGAATATGCAGTACGGCCGTGAGGGGCTGAAAAGGAAAAATATGGTTCTCAAAGAGGTGATCCGGGAAAAGCTCCTGCAGGGAACCCTTTGCGATTGAATTATAATTCTCCGACAGGCTCCTAGGCCTTTTGTTATTTTTCTTTTGACTGCAGGAACCAGGAATATCCATACAGGCCTAAACCAATTAAACTGACGACAATGGCCACCGGCCAGGGAGTCCTGTAACTGCCGGTCTCCATTGCATTTATGACAAAAACTGCAGCAATGAACAAGACGCCGTAGCTCGTTTCCCTATACCCTTTATAGGCTTTGTGTTCCTCGGCTGCTGATTCATCCATGCGCCTGGTTTCTTCAGTTGGAGAATCAACTGCAGCCTGGACGTCATCAACGTTATCGGTATTTTGCAATTCGTCTTTTTCCTGATCAGCCATTTATATGCCCCTTGAACAGATTTATCCTGGTTTTTAGCCCGGGTTTCTCACAAGTCGAGACGCCGGATAGACAAAGTGTAAGGGGGTTGAACTATACTTTAGTATGTTAAACGCCTTACACTGCAGGCTATACGGATGTATCGGCTTGCCTTTGGCGAACAGTTCAGCATGTTTTAAATTTGCAGCATTCGTAAACACTCTGTTTCTGTTAATATCCCGTATACCATCTTCTATGCCCCCAGACTATCACCATTCACTATTAAATGCTGAAATGTGTGACTGCGGGTT
>PJEL010003200.1_pt1 | contig 14263 bp, 12 predicted proteins | sample 1853271 | NCBI WGS metagenome assembly PJEL01 (sample SAMN08108733, study PRJNA415343) | Invertebrate metagenome, whole genome shotgun sequencing project. | host: Globobulimina | place: Sweden: Gullmar Fjord | collected 2015-08 | reverse complement strand
TTTTTTATTACTTATTAAGAACAGCTCGCTCTCTCGCTCACGGTGAGAGTAAGCACAAGAGAATTTTACAAATATAATACTACCATGCCACAAACGTTCTCTCTTCTATTTCCACCTAAATCCCATTCCGTTCATATGAACACCTCAACAAATAGAATTACAGTATTTTGAGGTGCGGGGAGAGGGAGAAAGGCAAAGGAAAACCTACAATCATCAGCAGCTTAGCAGCCAGCCAGAAGTATTATCTTTCTTCAAAATCCCCTAACCCTAACTCTAACCCCAACCCTAACCCCATCATCTCCTCTACTACTCTAATAATAAGTAAAAATTACTACCTTTGGATGGGGTGCTGTATCCGTGGTGGTAATCAGTTGTGTTGCTCCTGTTCGTGACTATTTGGTGGCATAGAATCAGGGTCAGGGTCAAAGGAGTGAATATGTACCGTCAAATCAAAAAGAAAATGCCGCGCTGAGTGTTTCAGATCGTAAATAGTTGAAAACAAAGATAGAACTCTCTACCTGTAATACGATGCTGTCATCAACATTTTTGGCAGAAAAGATACACAGCACGAATTTATGGGTAACATTCCAATTCCTTGTACAAAATCGCAACATGGCGGAAGCATTTGAGTAATGAGCGATTGATAAAAGTAAAATGCTGTCATCGTACTCGTAAAGGCCACATCCCCTCATTCATCTTAAAAATGCCTCATTCATGGCTAACTATATCTTACCATTCTGTTATCTCAGTGAGTGTTTCCTTTAAAGTTGTTGTGGTGTGTGGTTCCTTTCCGTCTCCCGACTTTTACATGCGACATATTTGGGGATGGAAATAATGTAAAGTCAGCCAAGCAAGGCAATCAGCACAAATCGGTAAACGATTATATTGATGACTGGTGAGACGATGATAAGCTCAGCGTCTTTCTGAAACTTGCATACACACATACACATACATGCGTACTACTACCTCAACAGAAACAGTTTCTTTCACTTTACTGCCATGATCTCCGACCTAAGCAGCAAACAAAGGAGGATAGAATGTGTAAAAAGACCCGCATGCGATGAGAAAGGGGGCTAGGGAAGGGAATTGCAAGAAAAATATGTTGTACACCTATCACGATGTAACGACACAATAAATGCGTTTCAATATCCTCGTAGTTCAAGAATCCAACATTTACTATTATTATTTGCATGCGTCGTGTGAAGGAAGGATGGGGCTTCTTATTCTCTATCTCTTTCACATGGTGGGATGGGCTTGGGCTCACCGATTTCGTCTCTTTCCCGTTTAATGTACAGGAGCTCTCCGCGGAGAATCGTAGGGTCACACGGTGCCTAAAAAAACACAAATAAGGTATAAGATAGAGTGGGTAGGTACGAACAGAAGCGCCAAGCAGCATATGTTAAAAGATTAGGTTCGGTCATGCTGCTGACACACATCCAAGGTGGTATCAAGGGGCTAGAGTTAGGAGAATTGAACATATTGTTACAGCCCGTGAATTCGCATGTGCTGTGCTGCCTAACCACATCCTCTAAATCAGGGGAAGGGATAGGGATAGCATCACCCAGAGCGAATCCAGTTCCTCACTATAGTGGAATCATCCTCGAATCCTAACCGGCTGGAAAAGAAGAAAGGGTGAATAATTATTATATTATATTGAATATATCAGAATGAATATGGTTAGGGTTAGGGTTAGGGTTAGGGTTAGGGTTAGATTAAGGTAGCAGTATAAAGGTGTATCAATAAGTGTAACGATGACGACACCATACACAATAGAAACAGCAGCTGTCTATGTAATACTACAAACTTAAGGAGATAGCATCATGCGTATATCCCAAATGTGGTGTTGTAAGACGACGTGACATAAACCTGCCTTAACCTATCGGATCATCACCGACCATAATCTCAAATTATACTTACATGAAGACTTGGTCAATGGCACAAAGAGCCGAATTTGTGAGACTTTCAACAATAATGTATTTATCTTCAAACCTTTATTTGAAAAGAAACATTTTGTTCGTATCATAATGGGGGATTATGGAGAGATTGTTGGCAAAGGGGGGCGTATTCAAAATCACAAGGTGGAATCATAGACACAGAAGTCGTCCCAATAGCATTCAGAGACCGGACTACGTACGGTGTCCAATCCATCCATTTTCTTACATATACAACAACAACTTACACGTGTTGAACATATTGCGGCCTCACAGGATGCCTGGTATTATCAAGGAGAGCCTTGAAGTGAAAATGTTATACGCGATTGAGTAGTCATTAGAGTCATTGTACGGCCGATCCCTCTCCACGGTTAACCTGTGCGGAAAACTTAAAAACTCCTTCATGGTAGCACAGAGTACGTACCTCAACACTTTTCAAAGAATTCTCCACCCTGTGGAGGATCGTTTGAGATATATATATATCAGAAACAGATGACCAGAATGACAATAACAGGGTTTGGGTTATGGTTAGAGTTAGGTTTAAGGTTAGGGTTAAGGCTGGGTGTTTAGGATTAGGGTTAGTGTCAGACGCCCAGAATGGTGATATAATAGCCTGGATGTGGGGTAGGGCAATTTATGTAACATCAGGGCGAAGAGATGACCTTACTGCCGTCACGAAGGAGGCAACAACAACTCACAAAAAGAGCAGGGTACAACATGTGTGTTGCTTACCTTCGCTTAAAGTCAGCTTCCTTCACGGTACTCGTCATGGGGTTACGGCGGCACGTTAAAAAGGCTAATATATTCTCTTCTCGTAAAAGCAAAGAGGAGAATTTTTATGCTTTCTACAGCCAAAATTGTGTCTTCTTTTGGAGAATTAGAATTAGGGTTAGGGTTACGGGTAGACTTCAGGGTTTTGATTAATTCACCACTCACTCACCTTAATAGGAATCGGCAATGATAGAAGAACCAAGGGGGGGGGAAATTATCGTGCAAGTACACCTATAGAGGTGTACATCGGGTTAGTGTTCGGTTGGGTTAGGGTCGTCAGGAAGAGAACATTTCAATTATCAGATTAGGGTTAGGTGAGTTATGGGGTTGGGGGGTTAAGATTTAGGGCTTAGGATTGCGGATTATGGGTTATGGGTGCGCTATGGGGCGGCCACTTCTACGTATACTGAGCCCACAGCAGAACAGTTATGCAAAGGGCCTTGGCGTTACTAATGTGCATGAAATGGGGATTATGCTCCTGCCTATCGCGTTTTTTTTAATCGCCATCTTTGTGGGGTCAACTGGGGCAGGGCACCTTTCCATGCTGTAAATATGCGTCTGCAGTGGTGTGCAGGGGTTGAAGCCCATTTGTGATACCACCACCGCCACTTTAGTCACAAATGGAGAAGGAGGATGGGCAAGTGCAAAGTGTACAAGGCGGCAAGAAACAGCGAGGTAACAAGGGGGGAGCTGGCTGTTTCACTATAATCATACAGTAACTAACCTAAGCCAATAACCCTAACCGTAACCGTATCACCTAGCCCTAACTCCGTGTACACCTCTATTGATGTAAATACAGCACTCTATTCTGTAACTTCATAACTAACCATAACCCTAACCCTAACATGAACAACTCTCCATTTACAGCTGAGCTGATTTCTTTCTTTTCTTTTGTATTTCTGAACATATTTTCGCTAGGCCTTGTCAAAAAATGGAGTAAGAAATCCCTCTGTGGGGATATTATGTCCAGAAAACAGTACATTAAGTGCCTGAAGCTTGGCGTTGAAATGAACCCGTTCCTGCTATATGGCAACCTTCCATTACGACCGGGTAAATGCATTGAGCTACCTGCATATCTTCCAGCCTCTCAGGTTAGTATTATCAGTTGTTTGCATTGTTGTTTATACTTCTGGTGGCTATGTAATGAGGTAGGAGGCGTCAGAGCTGCTTGTGGGGCCGAATAATGATCAGAAATGTACACACTTTATTAGCTGGGGATGTTATTGACACTTTACGACTTGATTTGAATGATTGAAGTTAGTTTCATGTCCTTTTTTGTTGTTGTCGTTGTTGTTTTTAATGTTCTTACCACCTTTATTTGCCCGTAGCTGAGGGATCTCATATTCCGTGTGATGATGGCGTCTGGACCAGATAATCTTTCCTTAATTGCCCGTAGGGGTGACCGCCGCTTCTCACCTCGATTGAGGGTTGCAAATATGGCATGTATTAGAGGAATTGCTGTGATGGCCTTTACTGGACTGCCCATATCATTGAGTGATGACTCAACATCCGCACCGTCGCATCATCCGAGGATTTACAAGGATGTTGGTGAGGAAAGTGTTAGTGAACGCGATGACAACAATTTTACACTTTTGAGTGGTCTATCACCCAGCTTTGTTGAAAAGTTTCAATATCGATCGAAACTGGGGGTTTCAGGGGGGAAACGCACATCTTCAATTACTGAAAGGCTCCTATATTGCACCAGAGGCGATATGATGGTGGTGCAACGGCATCGGCACCGTCCAAAGAAAAGGCCTAGAGAAGAGGAAACAGAGGGAGAACCACCAACCAATAAATGTTCTCAACAATCATCATCTCCACATCATAAGATGATGTCTGGTTACTTTCCTGGCATTCAACATTACATAATGTCACCTAAAGACCTACTTCGCAACGGGTACCCGTTTGCACCTGAATCTTACTTGTCATCTGTGGCCTCTCCAGCCCCCGACTCAGCTTTTACGGGTTACAGAGAAAGACTACTCAGGTTCAGTTCTTCGTTACCCATGCTCTTGCCATCCCTTGAAGAGGCATGTTCATTTATTTCAGAGTATGTGCCTGAGGTGCCGGGACTTGAAGGTTATGTGTGCACGTTGCCTCCCCCTCTTCCCTCTTCCCCCCATCTGCAAGAGAAACATGATGACCTGAACATACCACCGAAGATTTTTGCCCTTGACTGTGAAATGTGTGAAGTAGAAGGTGGTCGAAGTGAGCTGATACGTGTCAGCCTAGTCAATGATGACTCACAGGTGTAGTGTTTTTTTTATATGCTGATGCTGGGTTAGGGTTAGGGGTTTAGGATTCGGGTTAGGGTTAGATGCACAATTACATTTGAAGTGTAGCATCAAATACAACCTAGTAGCCAGCCGTATGGTACTACTGCGTCGTTTTGTTGTTCTGTAGCGATGTCTTGTAAATGCGCGCTGCCGTATGGGACCTATGGGACCTATGGGACCTATGGGACCCCCTCGTGTCATGTGAAAGGGTGGTGCCACCATCATGTCACATCCTAACCTCAACAACTGCTGCTTTGTGTCTGACACTTGCGTAGGTAGTTATTGACACGTTAGTGGCCCCATCTGAACCTGTAACGGATTATCGTACCCAATGGAGTGGAATCACAGCTGATATGCTAGTTGGAGTATCTATCCGGTTATGTCAAGTTCAGGCTGCTTTGCTGCAGGCAATTTGTGACAAGGATATTTTGGTAGGTCACTCCCTGGATAATGATTTTAAGGCATTGCGTCTATGCCACCAAAGGTGCGTGGACACATCGGTGCTCTATCCACACCCTCAAAACGGTCGCAAGTCTAGCCTTCGTCACCTTGCAAAGCTTTATCTGAAAAGGGACATTCAGTCTGATAAGGAGGGACATTGTAGTGTCCAGGTAGGTAGATAGGTTTGTCATTTCTCTCCGTAGATGATGCGCTGATTCATGCCCTCTCAGAGCTGTGCACCACCTGACCGACCGTCCTGCCCCCCCATTGCATTTTCTTCTACAACCGTCTTCTTGTTTATTATATTTATTGCTCTTTGTTGTTGCGCTTGACTTGTAGGATGCCCTGGCAGCATTAGATTTGGTACTGCTAAAGGTCCATAACGGGCCTGAATTTGGTGCCGAAGGTGAGAGAGTCAGCCTGTTGGAGAAATTCACTGAAAATGGGAAGAGATGTACATTTGCTGGGGAAGCTGCAGCCTGTGCTGCGCACGGTACAGCAGGTTCAACGAGTGCAATTGTTCTCCGAGGAAAGAGGGGAGAGTTCGCATGTGTGGCACGGAAGGAATGCTCGCCAGGCGGGGCTTTGGCATTAACCCACCAGTTCACTGCTGCTGCAGTAGTCTCTGATGACAATGATTATGACATCATTCCAAGAATAAATAGCCCTAGCCCACCAGGAGCTCTGTGGCTACAGATGCCCGAAAAACCTTCATCCTCCCCATCGTTGCAGGAGGTGGCACGTGGGGATTTAAGAAAGCTGTATAAGGGAAAATCACTACTACTACATCATATGAAGGAGCTAGAGATTGAAGTGTCACTAGTTCTGGATGCTCTACCCAAAGACGTGTTGGTGGTAGTGGCCCTTCAGTGTGAAGAGAGGCTACCTAAAGAAATGCTACAGTGGAAAAGACGATGTGTGTCAGGTGGAGGGGGGAGTATGATGGCATGTATGTGGTCAAACTCTCATGAAGAGTTACTGCAACATCTACTACATGCTACACAGATAGGTTATGTTCTTTTGTCTGTGTCAAGATAGGCATTCGTTCCCACTTACTACTATGTAGTGAGTGACAGATAGGTTAGATGTTCGACATTTGCTGTAAATTGGGTGGATGGCATTTGGTGCAGCAGGGTTGACGGTTGACCAAAACACACTCGTTCCATGATATCCAGAAAAGTATCAATCAATAATGAATGAGTTCTATCATTTAGGCAGCATTACTAAGCTCATTGGCTTCATCTACAGGGATATCATTCAATCGTATGCTCTGCCATTTGCTTATGATACCTTTAGTGTCTCCTACCAAAAGTCCTCGTTTGCCTACGGTACGTACACAGGTGATAGGAGTTGAGTGAGCACTATGCAACACCCGTCGCAGTATCATTTCACGTGAAGGTGAAAGATGTGAGGCCAATAGTCCGCCCTTTACATCCATGTCGATGGTTGGTGATATGATGTCAGTCGAGTTCACTTCTTCAGCAGCTAGATGGAGACTGCTATTACTATTACCAAAACTAGTTCTTTTCAAAAAAATTCCGATTGCCCCGAGTGTCCTGGACCTGGACCACTGGATTCCCCACATAGTCACATCTCCATTCTCGTGCCCAACAATGACGGACGCTCCATCTTGCCAATCGGGACAGCTTGTGGCACAAACGCAAGTGGGAGAGGAAACATTAATGTCATTAAAGATGTACTGAGCTAATAGGTCTCCATTCATCGTCCAAACACGAATGACCATTCCGGCAAAGGTTACAATATTTCCATTGCTGTTGTTTATCGACACTCCCGCGATGGATGCGAAATGACCGGGTAGGTGCCTAATGAAAGAGCAATTCCACAAATCCCACATAAACACATTGGCATCTTCACCGCCGCTGACAACCAGACCACAGGGCTCACATGCAGCAAGGCATGCAATAGTCGAAGAGTGACCCGAAAGGACCCCGCGTAAATGGAGTGATTTAGTGTTTGATGGCATCTGTCGTTTGGTATAGGGAACCAGAGCTTTCAAATCCCAGATACATACGGCAGCATCCTCACCTCCAGTCACTAATACGCCGCCTTGAGTGCACACAGCTGCGGAAATAGCCCCTCGGTGAAGCCCACTTTGACAGGAGATAAGACGATCACATATACTGCCCTTGCCAGATGCGTGAGCTGCAGAGTAAAAGCATACACCTCCTGGGGCAATAGGGGAATCAAATCGAATGTAAACATCAGATGCAGCCTCCGGCTGGTACAGCACACTCCCTTTGCCGACAGCAACGATGCGATTACTATCTGGCAAGTAGGCAGCATCAGAGATTGGAATTTCTCGAAGTCCATAGTAACCGAGTCCGTTTGCTTTTGTCACCGGTACCAGCGCAATATGAGCTGGGGCCCCGACAATACATATGGGTGGGGTCAAAGGCGCGTGCCACGTTAAAGCTGCTAAATCCAGAATACCATCGTTCATCACAGGTGGAACGACTTTCTTTGGGTGAGCTTGATAAAAAAGACGAGAAGGGGTCTGCCCAAAGTTGTTAATTTGGGCAATCGCAGACTCACGCAGTAGAGGATCGCTAATGGAATCCACATCCACCTCTCCTTCATAAGTCAGGTGCACAAATACGTTGGCTGCTTTAACTGCTTCCTCACCTCTCTGCTTATAGCCAAATATCAAGTCTATCCAGTGATGTAAATTATGACTAACATAATCGCTCTCCAACGCCTGTCGGTTGAGCCTCACAAATTCTCTCGGATCGCCCTTCGCCCATGGAGGAAGCTCAACGTGGTCCACGGGTGAACGTAACTGAGTGATCCCATAGTCAAACTGATTGGAATTCACAAGAAACTCTGGCAAATAAAAGAACTCGGGAATGAGCTCTCTAACATCTTGCAAGTTCTCCCTCGAAGCACTATCCCAGCTACTTCTGATATCTCGGAACAAGCGATCGGCTTTGTCAAACGTACCACCCTGCAAAGCAAGAGAAAGATGGGAAAATGGTTCAAGACGTACGAGGTAATGAAGAACGTAGCCAGGACAGGAGTAATGCGTGCCGTAGAAGAAAGGTGGTGGATGGAGTTTCTCTCCGGGTGTTCCCATTGTAATTTGTTCGTATCGTTCAACGAATTGCGCAGCTCTTTCTTCACCTATAGCCCCCATAGGCTTAGAGAGGTCCCGGAAGGATTTTTCATCAGAGGGATCTAATTCCTCACTTGTATAGTCAGCAAGTACCCAAGGAAACACCGGATACTGAGCGATATCATTAAAACTGCGTCCTGCAAGAACATTGAGTGCCATGAGATAATCGAAGTTCGTCATAACTCCCCCGAGCCAATTCTTGGTATATTCTTGGCGAAGGGCTTTCATACTCTGCTTGTAGGCTGCTCGGGCATGAGCTACCGTACTCCCCCGAGGCAACCGTATTCTGCGCTTTCCTGCACAGAAGACACTATTATTTAGCGGTTTCACTAGAAGAGATGCTAGGAATTCTCCCTGGAGATTGTGTGAGTCCAAGATGATAAGAACACTTGAGCCTTCGGTATCGGAAACTTCCATCCCTACGTCCCTTAACTCGTATCGCCTCTTATAGACAGCATGAAGCTTTCCCCATGTACAACGATACACGTCAACATCACCGAAAGGAAGCTGCTCTCCATCCATTTCTCCATCGTGAACGGCGGCATCATCTTCTAATGGTGAAGAAGAAGAATTATGCCCTGATGATGTATTGTTTTTTTCACAGGTTTCTGTCCCCGTATTATATATTTTACCCTTCTCGTAATTTACTGAAGATCTGCGTAGTGCTACCTTGAAACGACCGTCCTGTCCTCCGTGAAACAATCCAGGGATGCCAGATGCTCTTTGTTGTGCCCTGCGGAGACCAGACAAAATGACATGAAAAGGCTGCTGTGACGTTTCCCCTCCTCCTTCCACTACACCTGCTGTTGGTGCTTTATTGTAGCTGTAGCCAGTCACCACATACAAAGCCTGCTTGCAGATTAAAGCAACACAAGGCCGCACCTCGTGGCCATAACTGCGATGTGCATTGAAGCACGCCTCTACGGGCCAATCGACCGGGTCCAAAAATCCAGTAAAGACCTCAGTCTCAGAACCTGGTATATCCTGAAAACCAAACATCATCTGTGGGTACCCATAAGCTGCTTCCTTTGAGGTTTCAGTTCCCCCAGTTTCTGGTACTGCAGGTAAAGCAGTTCCCGCCGGCGAAGATGATGAAATCAAACCTTCTGATATCACCTCAGATACATCTTCAAGTCCGCATTGCGGCAATCCTTTCTCAATACATGAAGCCAACATAGGCTCGTCAAATTCCAGAGTTAATCCTCCTCCTTTGTCAGCTGAAACTGAACGGTCGTCACTTCCTGATTCCTGCTCCTCTCTAATAGGGGTGGTGGCATCATCCACAACCACCATCCCTGGTGTTCCTTCCTCCATCTCAACACCTTCCTCCCCATCAATAATATTCTCCCCATTCTCCTCCTCAAATTCAAAGAATTCATCCATGGCTGAATCGTCATCAAAGACATTCGAGATTCCTTCAGCACGTTTGCAACACCGCTCAACCGTCTGAAGAAAGTTCTCTAAATCAATCGTATCTGAAATACCACCACCCTTTATACTTCCGCTCTCCTCACCACCTTTACCATCGCCCTTCATTTTCATTTCACCCGCCGGGATGGAATCCTCAGAACCAAGTTGTCGATTACGATTAGCTGTAGCTGCTGCTGTTTGAAAACCTACCAGCTCCCCTTTATCGTACTGGATATCATAATCAATAAAGAAACTTCTGTTTGCAACTAAACGGCAATGCACCCGCGATGGGGTGAAGAATTCACGAAGGTCCAGCTTCCACTTCTTGAAGTGCAACGGGGCAATGGCAAACATATCTTGGTCCCTCGCATGCTGCACATTGCAGTGGCGACGGCTTGTTGGTGCAAAATCCAATGGAGATGATGCATCTTCTTCGCCCACCACCAATGAAAATACACCACCTTCCCACAAGCTAAATCCACCCTGGAACCGTCCCTGCCGCTTACGCCACTGCGACGTGCTAGCAACCATATCATCAAGGCCGGCGTATAGCCATCTCTTGTGACTAGCTGCCACTCGATGATAGGTCTTGGAAATTATTTCCGCACGTCTTGCGCTGGCAGCTGAGCATGAGCCCCCATGCAATCCCCCCTCACTGCTGAAACTGAACGGGTGAGGATCATCAACTCGCAACAGAACCTCACTCATTTTACTTTGAAGTTCTGATACTAATTGAGGCACGATCAGACTGGATACACTTCCAAGTAATTTTGACAACTCTTTAGCTTCAAGTGATAACCATTGTTTAAGAGCATCAAGAGCAATATGCTCGGCTGAAGAAGAAGAAGGTACCATTTCCAGCTCTGGTACAGGACTACAGTTACTATCTCCACCATCTTGTTGCGCTTGTTGCCTTTCATTGTCTGATGCCGTACCCTCACTGCTATCATCAACCGAAAACAATAATGAGGCCTGCTGTACACAGTCCATAAGTTCTCCAAGCTCAGTTGCTTTTGAATGGTTCAATCCTTCCAAGAGCGACTGTAGCCTACGTTTCTGCATGCACATAATATGTATGATTAAATCCAACGTTTCTTCCTTCACTCCCAATGCCAAAAACATATTGCTGTTGCCATCACTGGCAACTCCTAGCAACGACAGCAGTTCAGCCAACAGCCCACATCCAAATAGCTTCTCGTCCCACGCCGCTCTTCTGTAGAGCCATAAAGCAAAAGCAAAATTTAGGGGAAAATCAGATGTTGTAGACCATTCCCGACCCGAGGGGGGGACAGCAGCAGTGCTGATGCCTTCAAGTCCTTTCTCTTGAGATTTCCGTGGTACCACAAAACTTTGAGTCCGAGTCTTCAAGCTTCCTTTAGATGTTCTTGGAATACTCTCCCACACCTTGCAAATGTTACAATAATTGTTTGTTTGTCAGTAGGGAATGGTCGTGCTGCGAAGAACTCAAGCTTCATCTTTAAATATATTATCTCCAAATACAGTATAGAGTGTGTTAGCTAGCTAGCTATCTACTTACCTTGGATGTATACAATGTTGTAGCACATCTCGTAGGTGGCACGTTTGAATGAATGCTTCGATGTCGTGTAATAGCAGGGGGGGATGAAGCCTTGATATAAAGAGATTCAGACCGCAAGTGATTTTCACTACGTTGATCCTCAGAAGAAATGGCACACCCACTAACTGAGCGGTAATGCGGTAAGGAGTGATGCTTCTTCTGCCCACCACCATCAGAGAACAAATCTAATGGCAGAATCACATCGAGGTTCGAGTGAATTGTCTTTAGCAATTTTAACAATGAATCAACACCCGCTGGCGCAGGAGGAGAAGAACGCCGCTCTCCAAGCTCTTGATGTATAGGGTGATCATGTCCACCACAAAGTTTCGAGCTGCTGTTATTACTACTACCACTCCAGTTGTCACTGTCCCTCTCACCGCCAATGCCATTGCCTATTACACCAATTGTAGCCCTTCGCAACGTTGAAACAGCCGTAACACAGAGCACGATGATAATAAGAGGGTTCCGACATTCTCCATCATCCGGTGATAACAAGGATGAGTTGAGAACTGACAGACACAATTCCAGCACAGAACTGTAAACGCGCAGGCAACAGTCATCATCAGCGGTTAACAGCGCTGCAGCTGCAGTTGATGCACCTATCAAGTTGTCAAGTACTTGGCGGATATCTTCCAAAGGCCACCGTTGCCTCTCATCCACCACTTGCTGTTCACAGACATTCGATGGTGACAGCTGCTGATCCTGTACCTCTACATCAAAGGATCTGCAGTAATCCAGAAGAAACTCCACCACATAGCAGCGGAAACCATCAAATGCTTCTGTATCCTTAATAGTACTACCACTCATAACTCTTTGTTCCCTTCTACCGCCAGTTAGGATCTGCGTTACCGCATTGAAGGCCCCACAGCCAGGTGGAGAACCGTGTTTAACGATGTCAGAAAGTATGGCTTTAATTAGTTGTAGGACATCTTTCCCACAAGGAACATCCTCAACGATAGCACCAGGTTTATTCCACATGGCCCTTAAGCACTTCGAAAAGGCCTCCAAGAGTCCAGGTTCAAAAATAAGCAAACGGAATCCATTTAGACGTTTTAATGATCTGTAAAATAGTTGCAATAAAAAAGATGCCACAGTCTTCGCACGGACAGTATCCCCTCCTCTGGATCTTCCTTCATTCTGCAATGATGATAATGCAGTCGCAGTCGCAGTCGTTGCTGTTGTTATTGGTGTTCCACCGATTCCACCACACAAAATAGATAGGTTGACATCTAAGCTAGGCAAAAGAACTCTCAACATGCAATTCACTGCATTCAAGTCGCTGGCTTGAGGGCCAGGGGTGGAGTCAAACAATTCCTCCAGTACTTTCGGGCCCATGGTGTTCGCGCTAGCATAGAGTGGAATTCCACTGATGGGGAGGTGCATGAGGAGTGCCACCACAGGGAGCAACACTGGTAGGGATGAATGAAACCGCCGGATGACAATCTCCAGCACTTCAAATCCATCATTTTCATGGAACGCTTTAGCAAATTCCTGCTTATCAGAGAGTTGTTGTTGATATATCGATCAGCTTAGGTTAGGGGTACAAACAACAACAACACATCATCCCTAACCCTAACTCTAACCTTATGTATACACCACCTCAATTGATGATGTATAATAATAAACACGCCTAACTCTAACCCTAACCCTTTGTACACCTTAATTGATGTAAACACACCTAACTACTCCTAACATAAACAGAGACACACATTGATCAGCACCTTATAAAGAACAACAACAACAACAACTAACTTACCGGCACTTGCTGCATCAGAAAGCACAATAGTTGCAAGATGACTGTCAGCCCTGCCTCGTCAGTGACTGTTTCCAATAGGCACAGAAACCACTCGGTTCTAAGGCTCCTTGCACACATCTTTATGAAACACTTCTGTTTACCTTCGTACATACAATGCACCAGTCTGTCCGTACACCCCAACAAGTCTGCCACAGTACTACAAGGTTGAGGCCCACAAACCAATTCACCCTCTTTCACTAATCCTCCACCTAGTGAAAGGATTTCAAATAGCATTCTCAAAAGGTACACTCTAACAACCGCCCCTTGAGTCAAAACAACGGTTCCTAATGAGCCCTCTTCTGGTAAAATGCCAATGCCTTCCATTATCTTCTCTTGTTCCAAAGTCGCAGGCTCAGAGCCTGGTGGCCTGAACTGCCTGAAACTCGTATCAGCCTTTAAAGATATCGTTGCACCAACAACACGATCAAAATCCCTGGGGATGACGTTAATAACCAAGACTCTTTGTAGCAATAATATGCAGAGCACAGTAAATTCATCTCGATTATCCAATCCACAAGCGGCTACACCAGCAGCAGGGGAGACACGAGCAATTGGACCACCACCTCCACATTTCCCATGTACAGCAGTAGCAGCAGCAGCACCAGTTGATGATGTCAGTGTTGTCACCTCATTCTGTGTCGCAGTCGCTGAATTGACCTCCTCTCTCATCTCCATCAAGAAGTGAAGAATGTAGCGAACGAGCCCAACGCGGTGGAGGATGTGGGCATTGAAGCAGCAAAATGCACGGGAATTTGAAGGGCTCACTAGATAGTTCAGGCGATGAAGCACCATCAAAAGCAGCGGGGAGCTCCTTACCCCCCACACCTAACAGGAGAGAAGAAACACTATGGGGTTAAACGAAAAGGTGTTAACACAAATGTGGAAACAATGCGTGTAGGCTGCCGAACGATGGGTAGTAATCACGTAGCTAGC
>PJEL010003199.1_pt1 | contig 14265 bp, 14 predicted proteins | sample 1853271 | NCBI WGS metagenome assembly PJEL01 (sample SAMN08108733, study PRJNA415343) | Invertebrate metagenome, whole genome shotgun sequencing project. | host: Globobulimina | place: Sweden: Gullmar Fjord | collected 2015-08 | reverse complement strand
TCTTCAGGGTGAGAGGCTCCTGAAAGAAAAGAGAAGTTACTTTGGCAATAAAGCTCTGCGTAATTGAACATAGTCATATTAACTAACTAAATAGACCATGTAAAAACCACTCGTTCTCGGGGGTTCTAAACACCCAAAGCCAACGGCCTTGAAGACAACGAGCAATGAAATAATCACGAACAACGGGGCGACCATCCCACCAACCTGTCGCTAGTCGTTCTGGCCCCTGCATAATAGTGACTTTATCGTAAAGTCGTTGTGGGGTTGGCAATAAGATACTCGGTCGTAATTTCGTTTCAACCGCTTTAGGAGCTATGTATTTAGCTAAAGGCTCGCACACTTGGGTAGCAAATTCAGGGCGAATATCTTCAGATAAAGTAATACCCGTAACTGCTTGTTTGCCCAATTTTGCTTGCAGCGTTGAGATTAAGTCTAACCCGTTATGATGTCCTTTTTTTCCTAAAAACATATCATCACTCGCTGCCTGTTTCGCTAATGAACGAGCAACAGAGATAGTGATACTGTGAATAGGACCATCAATTTTTATTGATTCTAAAGTCAGTTGAGCCAATGAAAGCCATCTATTCGCTTTATAATCGCCTTGAGCTGAGTCGATTATAAGCTCAACATCAGTGGCGTCTCGTTGATGTAGCACTATGGTTAATTGATGAGCAATTTGATCTCTTAATACCAAAAAAGCTTCTAGTTTAGCCAATAGCAATAAAAGTGGACGTTCGAGTCGTTGCAGCTGTGCAATGTCATAAAGCAGCTCAAGCCGGCGCTTAAATTGTCCGGGCGGTTGATAAAAACTGATGGGATCCTTAAATTGCCCAGTTAATTTACCGACATAATTAACCAGCTGAATATCAAAGCGTTTAGCAAGCTCAGTTAATGGTAGCTTGAGTAGGGCGCTGATATGACTCACGCCTAGTCGTTTTAATTTATCTATATTTTTTACTGAAATAGGCGTTGAGGATAAAGGTAAAACATTCAATTGGTTATCAATATCTTCTTGATTATTTGTGATTTGGTTAACTGCTGTACGAGCTAACAGCTGAGCAGCAAGAGGGCTATAAGCTGTTGCATAATGGTAATCAACAGATAAACTTTCTAAATGTTTTTTCAGCTCCTGCCAATAATTATCTAAGCCATCATAAAGGGTTAGCATATAGGTTATGCGAAGCAAAATACCATCAGGTTCAAATAACGTGATATCTGAAGTAACTAAATACAACCAGTGGGCGATTTCTTGAAGTTTTTCTTTTTCTATATCTTCTTGGTAAGGATGAACGTGTAAATGATGACAAAGAGACGCTGCTGTTGCCATGCCCATACCTTGGCTTAGCCCCTCGGATAACGCGGTTTTATTGAGCTGTACGATAGTGTTTTTTTGGCCATCGACAATTACAGTAGCACTGCGGTGGTTTTGTTGATAAAGCGAGTCGAGCTGTAGCCTAGGAAAGTGTAAATACAACCAAAGGTTCATGTTATAAATTGCTAGCGTTTGGAAATGCAATAATATTGGCGCTGTCTTTTGACACGGTCAGTGTTGGCCAGAGCGTTCTCATATCAAGTGTAAAAGGAGGTAACGGCCAACCACCTTTACGTTTAGCGACAGTAATCTCTATACCATGATTATCTGAGGCCAATGTCATACTCAAGCTGACAGGCAAAGACAAGGCATATTTCTGTGGCGTACGGAGTAACACATGTAAGCAATCTCCCATTTCAGCCGCCACTTGAAAGCGCTTTACATGATGAACTTCTATGGTCTGATACCAATGTAAAACTGTGCTGCAAGCACTGCTTTTTAAACATTGCTCTGCTGCCCACAAAGCCTCTTGTTCGGTTGCGGTATAAATTACAATAATATTGTTTAGTGTGATCCCTTGTTCATAAACATGCTCTGCGTTAATTATTCCAGGAGGATTAATAAACACCGTGAGCCCTTCTATTTGATTTTTTAGGTAAGGCATAAGTAAGCGCAACTCGCCAATACCCAATAGAGAGTTAATTTCTACGACACCGACTTGAGGCAAGCCACCTTGTAACTTAGCATCAAGTTGGTCAAAGTTGGTTGAAATAAAGTTTCGCTCAAGCACCGTTTCATGTGCGTGCCATAAGAGCTGTTTACGCTGTAAGAGTTTTATTAATTCATGCATTATAATTTACCTGTATATAATTACAGTATATGGCATTTGAAAAATCTTGCAAGATGAGCAGAGTTAAATAAAAGAATATGTAACCGATTATTAATATCCCTACCAATAACAAGCTTTTTTATCATTTTGTCGTATGCTTTATATACAGAAGTAAATTTTATGGGGTTTACTATGGCTAAGTTTACAACCTTAATTTTATTAATTGTCTGTTTAAGCATGACGGGCTGTCAAAGCACGGGTAGCTTTAGCGCCAAGCAACATAACGATCCTTTGAGCTTGTTTAATGAAGAACTATTTGTCGGTCATCAAGATATTGATATTGAAAGCCAGAAAGAGATATTTGCATTAAACGATGAGGTAAAATCTATTGTCAAAAGCAAAATTCTTTCTGATAAAGATTTCCAATCACGTTCTTATAAACTCATTGAATTTATTTTTGGTACCGACAGTAAAGGGTTAGCTTATCGAAGCAATGCGACCTTAACCGCGCAAGAAGCATTTGATGGTAAAACAGCTAACTGTATCTCTTTGACTATTCTGGCATACTCACTCACTGAATCAGCAGGCTTAGATGCAGTATTTCAAGATGTACGAGTGCCTGAATACTGGGTAAGAAGTGGTGAATACAACATGCTATCTGGTCATGTTAATTTGCGTATTAGGCGTAAAAAAGGGGCGGCTAATCTCATCTTATTTAGCTCGAATGGTTTAGAGATAGATTTTGATCCTTTTATCCAGAAACAAAACTTTCCTAAACGTCCCGTAAGCAAAAACGTTATTACCGCAATGTTTTATAACAATAAGGGGGCAATGGCGATTGTTGAACAAGACTTTCCAAAAGCTTATCGTTATTTAAAAGCAGCGGTTGATATTGCGCCAGAATATGCATCTTCTTGGGCAAATTTAGGTATTTTATACCGATTTAATGATTATCATGAGTTAGCTGAACAAAGCTATCGTCACGGTATCGCTTTAGATCCGGAAAGTTTAAACACGTTAACCAACCTTTCGATATTACTTGAAATGCGGGGCAATTTTGAGGAATCAAGAAAAATTGATGCCGCGATCATTAAACACCGCATCAAAAACCCTTACTATCATTCTCTTTTAGCTGATGAAGCTATTTATGATGGAATGCCGAATCAAGCGATTAAGCATTACAAGAGGGCGATCAAGTTAGACTCAACTATTCATGAGTTCCACTACGGCATAGCCAAGGCCTATAATGCTACTGGCGACATAGTCAATGCACAGAATGCTCTGAAAAAAGCGATCAAACTTAATAGAGTACCGCAAGTTGAAGACAAATATGTAGCCAAGCTCAATTTGCTCCGAAAACGTGATTAGACTGACATTAAGCCTACTATTATTAGTAACTAGCTGTAGTCACCAACCGTCAAGCGTTGGGCCTCCAATAACTCAAAGCAGTTACGCTATTGAACAATCCCATCTGCTTTCTCATTTGGCTTATCTCTCTTCAGACCAACTACAAGGCAGAAAAGTCAGTAGCCAAGGAAGTCTGTCCGCACAAAAGTATCTGTCCGATTCTTTGGAAAAATTCAGTATCCCTCCCTTTGCTTCAACCCGTTATTTACATCCTTTTTCTTTCAGTTGTGGCATTAAAATATGCTTAGCCAATAATGTCATTGGTTTTATTAAAGGCAAATCTCCATCAAAGAAAACTATCATCATTTCAGCGCATTATGATCATATTGGTCACAAAGGGCGAAAGATATATAACGGGGCCGATGACAATGCTTCTGGAGTTGTTGCTCTGCTAACTATTGGTGAACTTATCGCCAAGAATCCTCTGGTTCATAATACGATATTACTCTTTACTGATGCCGAAGAAATCAACCTTAAAGGGGCTCATTATTTTCTTTCACATCATAAAACAGAAAAAGAAGCGTTTATATTGAACATTAACCTAGATATGCTGGCTGGCAGTAAAGCAACACGTTCATTACATTATATTACTCATGATTTACTTGATGTGTTGGATCCAATAAGCGCCAAGATATTTAAACAACGACATGATCAAATGAGCATTTCTGTAAAGAGAGGCTTTAGTTCAGCTGTTGGTCGGAGCCAAATAAAAAACAGCAGAAATTGGAAAACGGCGAGTGATCACGGGGCATTTTATCGTAAAGGCATTCCGTTTATTTATTACGGTGTCGGCATGCATGAAAATTACCATAGCTATCGTGATGACTACGAACACATAAATAAAAATTTTCTATGGCACTCAACTAATATTATTTATGATCAAATCCGCTTTATTGATCAACAGATAGCCAAATAATTTATTAACCAGTTGGTCAATTTATTGTATAATGCTTGGGATATGTTGATTATCGAGATTGTTTTTACAACAAAAAAATCGTTGTCATTAAAAGGTTTCATCTCGAACAAAGTTTAATCGTAAAAGTTCAACAGACCAGGTTATATCTGCGATTCATTTATTTAAAAGGTAGTTTGTGCAATGGAAAAAAAGTTCATCACCGCGCAAGAGTTATTAGAAGATTCATTTAAAGTAGCGTCTAAAGTTTATGAAGACGGCTTTCGTCCAGAATTTATTGTTGGTATTTGGCGTGGCGGCGCACCGATAGGCATTGCAGTACAAGAATATTTTGACTTCAAAAAAGTAGAAACCGACCATATTGCTGTTCGTACCTCATCGTATTACGGCATCAATCAGCAAAGTAAAGAAATTAAAGTTCACGGTTTACATTACATTGTAGAAAACGCCAATGCTTCAGACGGTTTACTTATCGTCGATGATGTATTTGACTCTGGCCGCAGTATTGATGCATTGATCAAACAATTATCACATTTAATGCGCAAAAATATGCCCACAGATGTTCGGATTGCTTGCCCATGGTACAAACCAAAGAACTCTAAAGTTGATCTGGTTCCTGATTACTATGTTCATGAATCTGAAGAATGGTTAGTTTTTCCGCATGAGTTATCAGGTTTAACGCCCGAAGAGCTTGCCAACGGTAAAACAGATCTCGCTAATATCAAAGATCTATTTGTTTAAATGATAAAAAGTGTCATAAAACCCTAGTAAGCTTGATGGCACTTTTAATTTCACCATAATCTAGGATAGTCGATTGAAGACAATAGTTTTAATTACCGCGTGCTTATTTGCTGTTTTCACTAAAGCAGAGCAGGTTCCTGTTTTATTACTTTCTATTGATGGCTTTTCATCAGAATACCTTACAAAACATAAGCCGAAGCATTTACTGCAACTCGCCAATAATGGTCTGTCTGCTTCATCATTAACTTCTGTTTTTCCTTCAAAAACATTTCCCAATCATTTATCAATAGTGACAGGTAAGTATCCAGCTGAACACGGCATCATTGCTAATAGCTTTTATCGTAGAGACAAAAAATCTACATACTCTATGGGCGACGGGCGATTAGATCCATCATGGCTAAAGGCAGAGCCCATTTGGATCACCGCTGAAAAGCAGGGGATTAAGTCAGCCAGTTATTTTTGGCCAGAGTCTACAACTAGTATCAATGGCATAACACAAACTTATAGTTACCCATATGATGGAACCACGAGTAATGAAACTCGTATTAATCAGATACTTGATTGGTTGCAGTTACCAGAAGCCCAACAGCCTAAACTGATCACAGGTTACTTTTCATTAATCGATGATGCAGGGCATAACCATGGTACAGACGCGCAAGAAACAAAGTTTGCTGTTGAAAAGGTAGATAGTTTCATCGGTCAATTTATGTCAAGACTAGATAACTTAAATATTGAAGTTAATCTGATCATTGTTTCAGACCATGGCATGATCAATATTGATAAGCGCCATGCAGTCAAAATTGACAAAATGAAAGAATTGGCACAAGTGGACTACGTAGCAATCGGACAAACTCAATTGTACATTTATGAGAGCGATTCCCAAAAAGTTTCTCAAATAGCACAGTCACTACAATCTAAAGCACAAGGACAATATCAAGTCTATCGAAATGGCCAATTTCCAAGTCATTGGCATTTTAATAAGGTTGACGAAAGAATGCCGGATATTATTGTTAACGCAAATGCTCCTTATAGTTTCTCTAAAAGTAATTACATGTCCCGCGCCACACACGGATACGATTCGATTGATGTTAAAGAAATGGGTGGAATTTTTATTAGTAAAGGTCCGACAATTAAACCTGGTAAAGTGAATGCCTTTGAAAATATTCACGTTCATCAATTTATTGCTGAACTGCTACAATTACCGATAGTAAAACAAAATGAAGAGTATCCATTACAAAACTATATCATTCGATAGGGTGGTTAGATATTGTGATCAAAGATTATCCCTTTACCGTAACTAAAGGGCATCAAGTGGCATCAGGAATCGCAACTGACTCACCTTTTCCTGACGGTACAATCGCGTTGCAAGCGCCTAAATTCAAAGCACTCGGTTTGGATTTAACTCACTATTTCAAGGGCACGATCAACGCCCAATTCAATTGTAAAAGCATTGAGCTGATTAACTGGGATCTGTCATTTACAAACGTACAGTGGTTGCCAGAGCAACGACCTGAAAGTTTTCACTTTGCTCATGCGCAAATAGCCTTCAATGGTGAACAATATCCCGCCATTATCTATCAGCCAACCAAAGAAACGAAAATAGGGCATTTTCAAACGGCTAATACATTGGAGCTATTAGCGCCTAAAATCAATGGCCTTAAATATGATTCTAATGCGGTACTGAAAATAGAGAGTCGTTATTTACACTTAGATTAGAACCTGTTGAACTTTCGATACTTTATCAACAAACACTGTTCTAAGGTTCGAACAAAGATCAATAGACCACAGAATCTAAATACAAAAAAGGGCTTTTAAAAAAGCCCTTAATAATTATCTACCTTCTTCTTCTTGTTCGTCGTCGTGCTTTCTTAGCTAAATCATCTTCAGTAACTTCAGTAGAGTCATTTGAATCAACAGGGGATTGATTGACCGCTACTTTCTTATTTTCTTCTTCCATCGCTAAAAGCTTACTTAAACTATTACCTTGAATTTCACTTTGATCTTCATCGGCTTTAAAAACAGATTTAAATAAGCTTTTTACACCGTCAAAACCTTTTTTGTTTTCATCAGCTTCTTCGTCTATTTCCATAGCTTCATCAATGAGTACGTCTTTAGAAATAGTTTTAGCAACAGGTCTAGTTACCTCAGACTGTTTAACTTGATCACTGTTAGCGACAGAGTTTACATCGACCAATTTAACTTTTTGTGATCTAGAAGGGGGTTGATGATTGTCTTCCTCCTGATCAACAACATTTGTATTACCTACTTCTTGCAGCAAACTTTCATCGATATTATCAATCAAAAATTCATCAGCTGTTTGTTCTTCTACAGGTTTACTTTTAACGCTGGTCGAAGAAATAGGAGTGGTAGAGCCCTTGTCTGACATTTTATCTGAAAACTCATTTACCAGAGTACTAATTTCCATTGACGCTATTGACGCTGCTTCATTTAAGCGAGCTTGTTTTTCTCGCATTGCCAAATATTGCTGCTCTAATTTATCAATAGCACCTTTAACACCTTCACTAAGGTTAGCGGTGAGCTTTTTATATTGAGCTATTTCACTATGTAGAGTCGATAAATGTGTTTCATTGTCAGCGATGCGCTGGTCAATAATTGTTAACTTTTTATCTAGGCGTTGCTTCTTAATTTTGAATTTTTCTATCAATTCATCGAGCGGATTAACAGCCGGCTCTTCATTTGAAACAATATTGCCTAATTCAGAAATGATTGTTACTGGGCGCCATTGAACAAATGAAGGGTGCCATCCATATACATCAGGGTTTTGCTGCGCATATGCTATTGCTTCTTCCAAGCTCATAGGACCGACCACGTCACCTTTTTTTGAAAAATACCATTTTTTCATCGTCATCATTCTTCTTTAATAATTATTTTTGAATATCAATGTGCTGCGTTCAAAGATAGGGCAGACATAACTTGATTTTAATTCTAATCTTGGCCTGCTAAATTCTTTTGCAACGCTTCAAACTGTTGCTCAATATTGCGCAATGTAGTTTTAACTTCTTGATTTAAATGCTTAGCTTTAGTTACACAAGACTCGACATTTAACTCACTTAACGACGTCATAGTATTAGCGAGTGTGCTTTCGATACGAGACATAGTATCAAGCACTTCGCGTTCTTCACCGATAAAATCTTCAAATAACTTATGTGGAACTTCTTCAGGGGGTTTTGGGATAGATATCGGTGTTTTGAACTCATCAATACAATCGACGGGCATCCAGTGAGCATAGCTCGGATGCCAAGCGTATAAGTTTTTATTTTTAGCGATAAACTTATTAGATTCTTCCAATCCTAATGGCCCGCTAATTTCGCCATCTTTGGAAAAATACCACTTCATCATTATTACAATCCTTTTATTTTACTGAACAGAATGGTTAGGCATGACAAAAAACAATACCACCACAATCCTTAGCACATCAAATTAACAAGATTTTACCAATTAATCACTAACTATTTTAAGACTTGTTATCAAAACATCACCAATTATATATTGGTCTTTTGGCGAAGTATGGGAAGTCCAATTAACGATATTGAAGGTAAATTATTTATTGAATTGCATTTTTCTGTTAGTGAATAGTTATCTGCTTATGACGGGATAACATTGAAAATTTGAAAACGTTCACTAATCCTGGCTTTCAAATTTACTCGCACCCTTAGATTTTATAATACTTCCTTGGTACTATTTAATCATTAAAAGTGAAACAAGGATTGTGATGTACCGAGGTCAGTTAACTAAATGGGATAATGCCAAGGGTTTTGGCTTTATAAAGTCTTCAGAATTAAGTAGCGATACCTTCATTCATATCTCTGCACTCAAACATATGAGCAGAAAGCCCAAACAAGGCGACTTTATTCATTTTGATGTTGAGCAGCATAAAGGAAAAAGCAGGGCGACTAATGCTCGAATTGAAGGCGTAAAAGCCAGCTCTTCGTTTAAAGTATCAAAAGGTTATAAACCTCGCTCAGGCAATAAACTTATCTATGCAGTGGTTATTCTCGCAATTGCTGCATTTTCATTTCAGCGCCTTGATTTAGGTGCAAATAATCAAATACCACAAACACAATTTACACCAACGCAAAAAAAAGCTATATCAACACAACAGTTTACCTGTGATGGGCGTCAACATTGTAGCCAAATGACATCACGTGCAGAAGCAGAGTTTTTTACCAAACATTGTCCTAATACAAAAATGGATGGCGACAACGATGGTATACCTTGTGAAAACGATTCAAGGTTTTAATCAATGACGTGGCCATTCTATAACGACTAGCTACAAAGCATTAGACCAGATAAATCATCTGGCAGGGCCAAGCCTCTTACTAAGCTTAGGAACAATAGAGATAACTGCAAAGCCCTATAGTATAAGGGCTTGAACATTATGTTAAATGCTGTATATTATTACTTATTAAAATCACGATTTTAAAAGATAATAATAATGGTTACACAAGTTCACCTATAATACTTAAGTCACTGATTTTTATATGGTATATGTAGTTTCATTAATTGGTTTTGGTGCTCCTGTGTGAAATCTGGCTATCAAGTTAAGCAAAACTCATTTATTTTTTACGTAGCGTCACCAAAACTAACAGCTAATACTGGTGACTTAGGAAAAACTAAGCAAGTAATATGATGGATTTTAAAAACCGTACGGCTTCAGAAATATATCTACTGTCTCTGCAGTCAAAGCAAAGCCGAGTTACTATGGCATCACTTCTTAATGTGGTTAGCTATATGTTACAGAAAAAGAAATCTCATGAGCATGTCGACTGGTCAAAACTTCATTATGAAAAAATCTTATCTGTAGTTTCTCATTTGTCTGAACAAGGTAAATCACCAGCAACAATCAATGTTTACCTGTCAGCATTAAAAGGTGTTGCGCGCGAAGCTTGGCGTAAAAAACTAATTTCTGTTGAAGATTATCAACACATAAAAGAAATTAAACGCATCAAAGGAACGCGTTCGTCTAAAGGACGGGCTCTTGATTTAGACGAACTTAATAATTTGATTGATTACTGCATGACTCAAGATGGTGTTATTGCTATGCGCGATGCAGCAGTTATTGCCCTAGTTTATGGTGCAGGACTTCGTCGGCACGAAGCCGCCAATTTGTTACTATCTGATTTAGATAGAACATCAGGCGCTGTAAAAGTGATTGGTAAAGGGAATAAAGAACGAGTAAACGCCCTGCATAACCGTATTTTAGAAATTGTCGAGGTTTGGTTAGAGGAACGTGGCTATGAGCCAGGCCCTTTATTCTTAAGAGCTAGAAAGGGAAACCGACTAACTAACGAGCCCATAACAGGCCAAACTATTTATGATATTATCATTAGGCGTTATAAAGACGCAGGTCTAAAAAGACTAACCCCACATGACTTAAGGAGAACATTTGCTACTAAGTTACTAGAGAATGGAGAAGATGTTTTTTTAGTACAAGACTTGATGGGTCATTCGTCGGTCGAAACCACTAAGAACTATGATAAACGTGCTGACTCTGCTAAGAAAAAGGCAGCCAAAGCCTTACCTTTTTAGCGGTTTAATCAATACTTTCTCTCCAATTACTGATAATTTTATCGAGTTCACCAGTAGCACTTAATTCATGAATCGCCTGATTAAGTGCATTAAGCAGTTCCAACGTACCCGACTTTTTACTGAGCATAATATGTATAGTGTCCTGGTAAACTGTCAATTCATGCTGCTCGAATTCATCTTCCATTTTGTATTTCTGAATAAATGCTCTCATCGTTAATGGATCAACTAAAAATCCATCTATATGCCCCTTTAAAAGCATAGTTACATTTTGTTCGATATCGACAACTTCGTTTATATTATCGTAAAAGTCAGGTTCTTTGATTAGCTTCTGATATTCATCACCATAAAAATAACCTCCTTCAACACCTATCATGTAGGCACTGTTTTTAAGATCCGAAAGCTGAGCTAACTTAATGTTATCTTTAGTACCTTTTTTAACAAATAAATTTACTTTTTCAAATCGATAAGGTCTTGTAAAGTAGGCATATTCCGCTCTTTCTTTGCTATATGAAGCACCAAAAGCGATATCAACTTGACCGCTCTTAATCATTTGTAAGTGACGTTTCCATGGAGTTTCAATATAGTGAATTTTAACATTTGCATGTTTAGCAATAGCATTGAAAGAATCTATATCTAAACCAACAAGCTGACTTTGCTTATTGTGATATTGATACGGATACCACAGTTCCCAACCTGCCACCAAATCGCCATGATCCGCCCAACTCATTGTTGAAAATAAGGAAAGTGTGATGAAAAATATTTGCCTAAGTCTAAATATCATGATTACTTTGTAATGGGTGAAACTTTCAGTGCGAGTGCAGGATCTAGTCTCATATCAAACCAATTAACTCTCCAATCTAAGTGTGGCCCAGTTGACCGCCCTGTCGAACCGACGGCTGCTACCACTTGACCTTGCTCTACTCTATCTCCGACTTTAACGTATGAATCACTTAAATGTAAGAAGGTAGAATTAACACCGTGACCATGATCAATAATTAATGTTCCACCAGAATAAAACATATCTGGGACATTTAACACCACAGTACCTGTAGCCGGAGCTTTCACTGGATCTCCTTTTTTCCCAGCATAGTCAAGACCAAAGTGAGGCGTTTTAGGCACGCCATTATAGACCCGCTGACTACCATATACGCCGGTGATTATGCCGTTGATCGGTGGCACGAAGCCGGTAGCAAACGACGTAAGTTGGCTATCAGTTTTTCTTGCCGCTTTAACCTGTTGGCTATCTTTCTTTGCTCTCGCAACTGCCTTTGGATCAGGGTTCATTATTTTTCTAGAAATACCATTCACTTTTTGAATGTTATATTCGCGTTGCTTAGGGGTAAATCGTTTTTCTTGGACCTGTCCTGTTGAATTCACGATCTTTAATAGGTGTGATTCTGCATCATCACGCCCGAACCCAAAAACAAAGTCCCCCTCGGGTGACAGTTTTAGCAATCGATCATCAAAATAGACCTGACTTCCTGGTTCCGCTTTACCCACAACCAAACCACCTTGCATTATTTCACCTGACAGCTTTATCTCGGCTAGAACCGTGTTGGTTACAAGCAATGTTAATAAAGCGATGTACTTAGTAAAATTAAACATTGGCAATTGCTCCTTTCCCTACTCCTTCAAATGCCATCACTTTAATTGATTCACCATCGTGTTCATCTTTTAATTGTCTAGCAATGAAGTCAGCAAGTAACTCAACCGTTGAGTCGCAATCTACAACATCAAGAACCTTTTCTTGCACTGCAATATCAAAGCGTCCTTGCGGAGCCGTATAAGCAAAGAAACGATGATCGGGTTCCAAATTCGCCATAGCAAATGGTGATAACTGCACTTCTTCTTTCGCAATTTCATCACTGTCAGTAGCAATATAAATATCTTCCCAACGATTACACCACATCCGTTCCATTTCTTTAGAGCGGATATCATTTTTAAATAACTCTATTTTAGAGCGGTGACCATGAGCAATTCGCTGACAATTACCATCATGCTTTTTTAATCCATGAGTATAATGATAGTAGTCTGAATCTATCACTTCTGGGCGCAGTGTTAGCACTAGACCTTTTACATTATCAGGAAGTTGACTCAAAATTATTGTTTTCAGATGTTCAGTGACTGACGAAATATCGATGACTCGATCATTTATTTTCGCAAAAGCACATGCTGGTGACTGTAAGTAATAGCTAGATTTTTTACTTTTAAAATCAACATGTTCATGACCATCATTAAAGTCAGAATTAGTAACGCGTAACTCTTCCTCTAGCACCGGAAGCAATAGTTTGTGATCGACTGCGTCATCAATAATCGCCTTGATTTGTTTTTTAACAATACCAAAATCAAGTACCATACTTTGATCATTTAAATCACCATCAAGTAACACATCAACAATCCAGCTTTCGCCAACAATCCCTCTTTCAACGCACAAGTAAGAAAAGTCGATCACCGTAAGGTCATTTACAAATAATTGCATACTTAGTCTTACCCCTTAACTGTCCAAATCATCGATTCACCGGCTTTGATCGGCACCACTTGATCCGGACCAAAGTCCATTGTTTCAGGCACTGTCCAAGACGACTTTTCTAACGTAATGGTGTCTGAATTCACAGGCAAACCGTAAAAAGCAGGACCATTTAAACTGGCAAAGGCTTCGAGTTTATCTAAGGCATTTTCCTGTTCAAATACTTCTGCGTATAACTCAATCGCTGCGTGCGCCGTATAAGAACCAGCACAACCACATGCGCTTTCTTTCGCTTGTTGACTGTGTGGTGCGGAATCAGTACCTAGGAAAAATTTCTTACTACCGCTAGTTGCCGCTTCTACCAGCGCTTGCTGATGAACATTACGTTTTAATATCGGCAGACAGAAAAAATGAGGTCGAATACCACCAACAAGCATGTGATTACGATTAAACATTAAATGATGAACAGTAATAGTTGCGGCAACGTTATCACCCGCTGCTTTCACAAATTCAACCGCATCTTTAGTGGTAATGTGTTCTAACACTATTTTTAAATCTGGGTGCTTAACTGCAAGAGGCTTTAAGATGGTTTCAATAAAAATCGCTTCACGGTCAAAAATATCAATATCATCAGTGGTCACTTCGCCATGAATTAATAACGGCATGTCATTTTCTTGTAGCGCATTTAATGCCGATTCAATATTGGCAATATCCGTGACACCCGATGATGAGTTAGTTGTCGCTCCGGCGGGATACAATTTTGCTGCATAGACCAAACCACTTGCCTTGGCTTGATTAATATCTTCGGCAGTCGTTTTATCGGTAAGATACAAGACCATTAACGGCTGAAAATGTGCTTTTGGCGCTTCTGCCATAATACGTTCATAATAAGCTTTGGCATCGGCTGCGTTTACTACAGGAGGCACAAGGTTAGGCATGACAATAGCCCGACCAAAATATCGGCTGATATCAGCGACGGTATTCTTTAATACTTCGCCATCTCGTAAATGTACATGCCAATCGTCTGGGCGTGTGATCGTTAAACT
>PJEL010003198.1_pt1 | contig 14267 bp, 13 predicted proteins | sample 1853271 | NCBI WGS metagenome assembly PJEL01 (sample SAMN08108733, study PRJNA415343) | Invertebrate metagenome, whole genome shotgun sequencing project. | host: Globobulimina | place: Sweden: Gullmar Fjord | collected 2015-08 | reverse complement strand
CCGCCGGCGGCGCGCCCGGCGCATTGATCAGGATGGCCGTGATCGATCCGCCGAAGGTACCGGCGCAGTAGAGCGCCGCCATCATGGAGATCGCCGGAACCGGTTCAAATTGGATGGTGAAGGGTATCAGGAGAGCGATCGCCATCGGCGAGCTCAATCCCGGCAGTGCTCCGACCAGCACGCCGATCACCACTCCGCCCAGGATGAGCGCAATGTTGAGCGGGTCGAGCAGCATTCCGAGGCCTTCGGCAACAGCTTCCATCATCAGGTCCTATCTGATGGTCAATCCAACGACGCCCGGGTCGAAGTAGACCCCCAAGACGATGTTGAACAACAGAGCGATAAAGAGTGGGAACAAGACGGCAAAAGGCAGCACGTATCGCAGCCGCCGCTCGCCCCAAAGGAAAGGAATAGCGATGCAGACAGTCACCATCGTCAGCAGGGTGCCAAGCAATGGCGAGGCCGCGATGATCGCCACCAGGGCCGCCATGGTCACCCAGGCGATCGCCTTCACGGGTTTCCGCCGGTTTTTGTCGATGTCCTTGCCATTGCGCTTCAAGAGCAAGTGCTCAAAGGGCATCGCCAAGGCCAGCACCGCGATGATGATGAGCAGCAAGCGCGGGAACATCTGTGGCGGCACGTTCTGGCTGAGCATCTCGGACACTTCATCGAACTGCGATGTCTCGTAGTAGAGCCAGGCGACTGCGGCCAGAATGATCAGCGTCAGAATGCCATCGACGGGATGGATGAGGCGCGCGATCGGGGTCGTAGACCGCGCGCCCTCCATGCCTCCGACCTCGTCGGATTCATTCGGCATGAGTTCCTCCTAGAGGCGGAGACGAAGCCTGATTACTGAGTCTTGAGACCCAGTTCGTCGAGTGCATTATTCGCCTTCTGGTACTCTTCCTTCAGGTGCTTGTCCCAGACGACCGTGCCGGCAACGCTGTCTTCCGGCGTCAGGCCGGAGCTTGCCAGGTAGTTGGCGAAGGTATCGTGCTTCATTGCCTTTACCATCGCCGCCGAGATCTGGTCGATGACGGGCTGCGGCGTGGACGCGAGAACAGCGTAGCCACGGGTCGTCGAGGTCTTGACCTCGAAACCCTGCTCATAGGTCGTCGGCACGTCGGGATAATCGGCCAAACGCTTTTCCGCCATCACGGCAAGCGCACGGAAGGAACCTTCTTCGACCTGCGCGCCGGCCTCGCTGACGTTGGGCAGGGTGGCGTCGATCGCACCGGAAAGCAGCGCCTGCACCATCTGAGCGCCGGAGCCGAAGGGCACGACCTTGTATTTGAAGTCGGCGGCCTTGGCGAGTTGGGCAAGACCGATGTGCTCGGTACCGCCGATCTGCGCAACGCCCCAGTTCAGCGGCGCCTTCTTCGAGGCCGTGATCAAGTCGTCCAGCGTCTTCATGTCGCCTTTCCCGGAGACCACGATGAAGGTCGGGTCGTCCATGGCGCGGGCGACGCCGACAATGTCGTCGATCTTCATGTCGGACTTGCCGCGGGCCATGGTGTAGAGGTGAGACTGCGTCAAAGCCATCACCGTGCAGCCGTCGGCCGGCTTGCTCAGCACGTAGTTCTGCGCCTTGGAACCGGAACCGCCGCGATGGGCGACGACAGCCATGTCGGTCTTAAGTTCACGCCTGGTGCGAATCATCATCATGCGCGCCGTCGTGTCGGTGCCACCGCCGTAGCTGGAGTGGATGACGACTTCGATGTTGCAGGGGAATTCAGCGTCCTGTGCCGCAGCGGGACCGGCGTAGGCAAGCAAAGCGCCGAACGCCGCCAACATCACGCCGCGCCGCGCGGGCTTGAATTTACTGATCATGGTTTCCTCCCAAAAGAACCGTTTTGGCGCCAGTCTCTTTCTCGGACCAGCCTTAACCCCAGGCCAGCAGCGACCGACCCGGCAATAGAAACAGGATGCTCAGTAAGAGCTCAAATTGTCAACAAAGTGGCGCTTTAAAAACTCACTTTATCTGCAACTTTCTCCCAAAGCGTCCAGAAAAACTGCATTTCCAGGATAACTTCGCAGATTGAGCCCTGTCCCCGAACAATGCATTGTAGACAGAAATCGACGCATCTCTACGCAATCGTGAGAAGGAGAGAAGGTCCATGCCGGGACCGGGAAGTGGCTTGAGAGAATTGATGGCCCAACAGGCGCCCTTGCTGGCGCCAGGGGTGTTCGACGGCCTCACGGCCGGTATGGCCAGGCAAGCGGGCTTCGCCGCGGTCTACGCCAGCGGCGGCGCTATCGCGCGCAGCTTCGGCTTGCCCGATCTGGGACTCGTCGGCCTGGCCGAAATGGCTGCGCGACTCGGCCAGATCACGGAAGCCGCGGCGGTGCCGGTCATGGCCGACGGCGATACCGGGCACGGGACCGCGCTTCAGGTATGCCGCACCGTCCGCGCCTTCGAATCCGCCGGCATCGCCGGACTGCACATCGAGGATCAAGGCTTTCCCAAGCGTTGCGGACATCTGGCGGGCAAGTCGCTGATCGCCGCGCCGGAAATGGCCGACAAGATCAAGGCGGCGGTCGATGCGCGGCGCGACGACGACTTCGTCATCGCCGCCCGCAGCGATGCGATTGCGGTCGAAGGCTTCGAGCCGGCGCTGGCGCGGGCCGAGGCCTACCGCGAAGCGGGCGCCGATATCCTCTTCATCGAGGCGCCCGAGACGGCCGAACAGATTGCCGCGATCCCCCGCCGCCTCGGCGGTGCATTAATGATCAACATGTTCCGGGGCGGGCGCACGCCCTTTACGCCTATGGCTGAATTGGGCGAACTCGGCTACCAGCTGGTCATCGTTCCGTCCGACCTGCAGCGCGCCGCCATCCGTGCCTTCGACGAGGTCTTGGCGGCGATCCGCCGCGACGGCGATTCCGGGGCGGTGGCCGAGTTGCTCTGCCCCCTGCCCCAGCGAGACGAAGTGGTCGAACAGGAACGCTGGCTGGACTTCGCCGATCGCTTCGGCGGCTGAAAGACCGCCTGCCGGCCCCGCCTCAGCCGGCGATGGCTTCTTCGCCCTTGATCTGGGTGCGGTGCAGGATTCGCCGGGCCGCTTCATCGAAGCCGTCGCGGCGATGCAGAACCCAAAGGTTCTGCCACATCAGCAGATCACCGGTCTGCCACTTGTGAGTCCAGAAATAGCGGTCCTGGCCAGCGTGCGCCCAAAGGCGGTCGAGCAGGTCATTGCTCTCGGCGGGTGCCAGTCCGATGATATAGGCATGAGGACGGCGCCCGAGAAACAGCGCACGCCGCCCGGTCGCCGGATCCTGGCGCACCAGCGGATGACGGGCGCCGGGGGTCTTTCGTGGGTCGGTGACTTCCTCGTAGCCCTTGCGCAGCATGCCGGCGCTGTTGTGCGCGGCGTCATGGATCGCTTTCTTACCTTCGACAGCGGCCTTCAGGTCGTCGGGCAGGTCTTCGTAGGCCCTCACCATATTGGCGAAGTGGGTATCGCCCTGGCCCAGGGGAACCTCCAGCGCATGAAGGATGGCGCCCTTGGGCGGCGTCTCAATATACGTCATATCGGCGTGCCACACCGCCTCACCGGCCCCGAGGTTACCGATGGGCCGATCCTGCGCGTCCTTCAGATTTGAGATAACGTTGATCTCCGGGAACTCCGGCAGAAAGGTCACGCCGTAAGGGTTGGGGCCCGGCGGATCGAGCTCACCGAAATGGCGGCTGAACTTCAGTAGATCGGGATCGCTCATCGCCTGGCCACGGAACACCAGGACCAGATGCTCGTCCCAGGCCGCCTTGATGCCCTCGATCGTGGCGGCGTCCAGCGGCGCGGCCAGATCTACGTCGGTTATTTCGGCGGCCAGAGCCGCGCCCGATGGAATGATTTTCACCCTTTTTCCTCCCCTACTGATCCGCGTCAGCCCAGCGCACCGACTGCGGGCGCGGCGAAGCGCTCGCTCTCTAGGCAACTTGCGGCCAGACGTTGCCGGTCCACCTCAGGCCACCAGTCGGCCGGCAGCACGATCTCGCCTGCTTCGAAGGGCAGCGGTTGCGCCAACAGCCGCGCCTCCGGCCGAATTTTCACGAAACCGTTGAACTCGCCGGCATTGTCGATCAGGCCGTCGGCCACGCAGGCTTCCATCCAGCAGTTGATCTCCGCCCCCAGGCCGTCGCCAAGGACGGCGCGAAGCCCCTTCGCATGGATGCGCTCAATCGCCTCGATAAGCTGCTCCAGCGAACCGAAGCGCTTCAGCTTCACCTTGCACAGCCCGACGCCGTCGATAGTGGCGGCACGGTCGATGTCCGCCAGTGCACAGATCGGCTCATCCAACATCAAGGGCACGCGCGAGACCGCGGCAACGGCGGCATTGGCTTCCCAGTCCTCGGCGGCGCAGGGTTGCTCGAAGAGCTCGACCCCTTCCGGTGATATGGCGGCGGCGAAGCGGCAGCCCTCCTCGCGGCTGTACCCCCGATTGGCGTCGACCCTGAGCGTCGCCCGCCCGGCCACGCAGTCCTGAATCCAGGCGAAACGCGCGATGTCGGCCTCCACGTCCTTGCCGACCTTGATCTTGAAAGTTCGAAAGCCTTCCTCCAGCCGCCGCTCCACCTCGTCCTTGATCGCTTCACGCTCGTTGGCATTGAAAGCGGTCAACAGGCGAAAGCGGCGCTCGCGCCTGCTGCTCAACGCCGCCGCGCCCTCAAGCATCTCCATGGCGCTCACCAGCGCGGTGGCCGCGACTTTGCTTTCCTCGGCGCGCGCCAGAACCTTGGCCTTGGCCGCGCTTATCTCAAGGCCGGCCACCTGCTCGGCGAGCTCTTTCGCGAAGGCCCAACCACCGTCCCTCGTCTCGGCGCTGGAGCCCGGGGAGATGTGCTGCTCACCCCAGCCGATGCCGCCGGACTCGTCGCGCAGTTCGACCAGCAGGGGCTCGAAGCTCTCGAAAGTCCTATAGGACAGTCGGTAGGGCGTGGTCAGCGGCAGGTCCGCGCGGTAGAGGGTGATTTCACTTAGACGCATTCCCAATTCAGCCTTTCTGAGCCGCCAACCAGGGAAAGGCTGCGCGATGCGCCGCCTCGAAGGCGCCAATCTCCTTGTCGAAAGCGAGCGACAGGTCGATCTCGTTAAGACCGTTGAGCAGGCAGTGTTTCTGAAAAGCATCCGGCGAAAATGACCAGGCCCTGCCTGACGGTCGGGTGATGGTCCCGGCTTCAAGATCGACGGTAAGACTTGGATCGTTCGCCGCCAGGATCTGCTGGCGCAGTTCCGCCACCGTCGCCTCGGGCAGGGTGATGGTCAGCATGCCGTTCTTCAGGCAGTTGGCGGCGAAGATATCCCCGAAACTGGGCGCGATGATCACGCGGAAACCGGAATCGAGCAGGGTATAGACCGCGCCCTCGCGCGACGAACCGCAGCCGAAGTTGACGCCGCCGACCAGGATCTTGGCGTCGCGATAGCAGGCTTGATTGAGCGGAAAGTCCACCCGCAACTCGCCCTCGGAATCGCGCCGGATGTCATGGAAGGTGAACTGTGCATAGCCGACACTGCGCGGCTTCTTGATCATGCGTGCGGGGAAAATCTGGTCGGTATTGATGTTCGCCTGCTCCAGCGGTACCGCTACGGCCGTCAGGGTTTTGAAAGCTTCCATCGCCGTCATCCCTCCCCCAGCAGTTCACGCACATCGCTGAGATGTCCGGTCACCGCCGCCGCGGCGGCCATCGCCGGGCTCATCAGATGGGTACGGCCGCCGCGCCCCTGGCGGCCTTCGAAATTACGGTTCGACGTCGAGGCGCAGCGCTCCCCGGGCTTCAGGCTGTCGCCGTTGATCGCCACGCACATCGAACAGCCCGGCTCACGCCACTCGAAACCGGCCGCGAGGAAAACTTCGTGCAGTCCCTCCTCCTCGGCCTGCCGCTTGATGAGGCCGGAACCCGGCACCACCGTCGCCGCAACGCTGGCCTGACGCCCCTTCACCACCGCCGCAGCCGCCCGCAGGTCTTCGATACGGCTGTTGGTGCAGGAACCGATGAAGGCCCGGTCGATGGCGACCCCGCGCAGTTCCTGACCCGGCTGCAGATCCATGTAGGCCAGCGCCCGTTCCATGCGCTGGCGCTTTTCCGGATCGCGCTCCGCCGTCGGGTCGGGAACCCGCTCGGTGACCGGTGCGACCTGGTCCGGGCTCGTGCCCCAGGTCACCATCGGCGAAATCTCCGAAGCGGCGATCTCGACCCGGCGATCATAGGCGGCGCCGGCTTCGCTCGGCAGCGAGCGCCAATAGGCCAGGGCTTGATCCCAATCCTCGTCCTGGGGCGCATAGGGGCGGCCCTTCAGGTAATCGAAAACCTTTTCGTCCGGCGACACCAGGCCGGCACGGGCACCGGCTTCGATGGACATATTGCAGACGGTCATGCGCTCCTCGACCGAGAGGCTGGAGATCCCCGGCCCGGCATATTCGATGACATGGCCGACAGCACCGCCGGCGCCGATCCGCCCGATGACCGCGAGGATCAGGTCCTTGGCGGTGGTGCCGGGCGGCAGCGGCTCGACGACATCGACCAGCATCGTCTTGGGCCTTGCCCGCCACAGCCCCTGGACGCTCAGGACATGCGCCACCTCCGAGGAGCCGACACCGAAAGCAAAGGCGCCCAGGGCACCGTGCGTCGAGGTGTGTGAGTCAGCGCCGGCAATCACCAGTCCCGGCTGGGTGATGCCCTGCTCCGGCCCGACCACATGCAGGATCCCCTGACGAATGTCGCCCAGGCCGAAGAGGGTGATTCCATAGGCGCTGGTATCCGCCTCGATCAGTTCGACCATATTGCGGATCTCGGGATCGGCGATGGCATCGAGGCCGCGCGAGCGGTCGCCGGTCGGCACATAGTGGTCGGCAAAGGCGAAGGCTTGGTCTGGGTTGCGGACCTGTCGCTTCTCGCGCCGGATCTTGTCGAAAGCGTGAAAGGAGTTTTCCTGCAGGAGGAGCCGATCGATATAGATCAGGCATTCGCCATCGTCGCGCTGGGTAACGACATGGGCGTCCCAAATCTTGTCGAAAATCGTCTTACCAGACTGCGGCATGTCCCCGGCTCCGATCTGACCCTCCGGGATCATCATCCCCGGCAGAGAAGAAATTGTAGACAATTTTTGTTGGATTGAAAACCGCGATCCATAGGAGCTATAACAAAACAGAGAGAAACTCTAGGCGTGCGACAGGCTTTCCTGGATCATCGGCGCCGATTGTCGACAGATGAGAATTGCCGACCTTGGAACTTGATCTCCTTTCCCTGCTGCTTGTGGTCCTGGCGGCCTTCGGCACTGCTGTCTTTCATTCCGTCGGAGGATTTGGCGGCGGGCTGCTTCTGGCCATCTGCCTGGCGCCGATCTTCGGCGTCAAGGAGACGGTACCGGTCACGGCGACCGCGATGATCGTCTCCAATGTGACCCGCGTCTGGGTCTTCCGCCATTCAATCGAGTGGCGCGCCTTCGCCGCGGTCTTCGGCTGCGCCGTCCCTTTCATCATCTTGAGCGCCGTGATCTACATTGCGCTGCCGGTGACCCTGGTCGCCCTGCTGCTCGGGACCTTCCTGGTCATTTCGGTGCCGCTGCACCGCTTCATGGAGAAGCGTAATTTCCGGGTGGGCCTGAAGGGGCTGGCCACCGCCGCTATTCCCTACGGCCTGATTTCCGGCTCGACCTTCGGTGCCGGCATGATGCTGGCGCCCTTCCTCCTGGGCTTCGGCCTGGCGGGCGAGTACCTGATCGGCACGGTCGCCGCCATCGGTTTCGGCCTCAACCTGACAAAGTCGCTGGTCTTCGGATTCTCTCCCCTGCTCGGCGAAGCCCTGCTGCTCAAAGGAGTGCTCATCGGCCTCTGCACTATTCCCGGCGCCTACGTCGGACGCTGGATCGTGCGGAACACCCCCCTGCGGGTGCATAGCCTCTTCATGGAGGCCTTCATTCTCTGTGGCGCCACCTACTTCCTATGGAAGTTCGCGGAGGGACTGTGACCTGACCCCGCCAACTTGCCGCCGCGTCAGCTTTTAACCGCATCGACGAGAATGAAGGCAATCTGGCAAGGTTCCGTACCCCGGTTGGACCAGGCATGATTGGTGCCTTGCTGGACCACGGTATCGCCCGCTTTCAGCAGGCATTCGTCTTCGTCCATCATCATGTAGATCTCGCCCGTCAGAACGACGGCGTAGTCGACGCTGTCGGTGCGGTGCATGAAGGGATGGCGCGCGCCCTCGACGATGTTGGCGCCCGCACCCATTTCGGCAAAAGCGGCCTTGCCGTCCAGCTTGGCGAGAACCTCCGGGTCCTCCGGATCGAACTGCACGATGCGGAAGACGGAACCGTTCTTCGGCGGATGGAGAATAAGCGGGCCGTCGACCGGGTCGTCGTGACTTTCCATCTCGGCAGGTGTTCGGTCCGCGAGCCAGAGGTTGGTCAGCGTGACGCCGGGCCGGTTCGGTCGCTGCAAGATGCAGGTCGCTTCGCCATCCCTGATCACCTTCGCGACACCGTTGTCGTCGTGACCGGTGACCACACGCCTGATTTTTCGCGCCATTTCCAACATCCTTCTCTTAGAGTTCCCTACGCAGCGGGTGCCTTCGAGTTCCGTCGCCTGCTTTGCCTTTCGACCAGGAGAACCAGCAGGAGCAGTGCCAAACCGATCACGTCGGTGACGACGCCTTGATGGAGCAGCGCCAAACCGGAAACCGCCATCACCGCGCGCTGCCAGAGCGGCAGCGTCGCCTTCAAGTAGCCGACCACAAAGGCGGCAATGCAGAAGACCCCGAGAAACCCGCTGATCACCGCCAGCAAGACCTCGCCCCAGGCCCCCTCCAGCAGCAGCCCCGGCCCCAGGAAAAACATGAACGGCAGGATGTAGCAGGTTATCCCGTAGAAAAAGGCGGTCCAGCCGACCTTGTTGATGTCCGCGCCGGCGATGCCCGCGGCGACATAAGAGGCCAAGGCCACGGGAGGCGTGATCGTCGAGACACAGCCGTAGAAGAAGACGAACAGATGCGCCGTCAGCATGGGCACCCCCATGTTGGACAGCGCCGGTGCGACCACGGTCGCCAGGATCAGGTAAGCCGCCGTGGTCGGCAGGCCCATTCCCAGGATGATCGCCGTTACCATGGTGAGCAGCAACGCCACCAGCGCGACGCCGTCGGAGGCAACGACGATCAGTCCCGAGATCTTCGATCCCAGACCGGTGATGCCCAAGGTCCCCGCGATGATCCCGGCGGCGGCACAGGCCGCAGCTATGGGGATGACGCTTCTCGACCCCTTGGTGATCGCGCGCGCGGACTTGATAATGAGATCAAGGTTGAGGCGCCGCGTCCAAATTATGTGCGCGCCGAGAAGAACCAGGATCGAGATGAAGGACGCCTTGAAGGGTGAGTAGCCGTTCATCATCATGGCGATCAGGGTCACGAAGGGAATAATGAACTGCCCCCCCTTGACCACGATCATCCAGACGGACTCGCCGTCGTCATCCGGTAGCTCCAGCGGCTTCAAGTCGCTCTTCGACGCTTGCAGGTGGACGACGAAGAACAGGGATGCAAAGAACAACAGCGCTGGGACAATGGCTGCCCGCATGATGTTCGTGTAGGGCGTGCCGACGATTTCCGCCATGATGAAGGCGGCGGCTCCCATGACCGGTGGCATCAACTGTCCGCCGGTCGAGACCACCGCCTCGATCGCGCCGGCCTGGTGGCTCTTGTAGCCTTCCTGCTTCATCATCGGGATCGTCAGGGTACCGGTGACGGCGACGTTGCCCGCGGCCGACCCTGAAATCATCCCCAGCAAGGTGCTGAAGATCACGGCGGTCTTGGCGCCGGCCGCCCGCATGTTCTTGGTCAGCCGTCGGGCCAACTTGAAGAAAAAGTCCGCGGCGCCGAACTCGCTGAGGAAGGCGCCGTAGATGGCGAACAGGATGATGTAGGTCGCCGAAACCCCGAGGGGAATGCCGTAGACCCCTTGCGATGTCGTCGTCAGAAACTCGGACATGCGCACCAGACTGTAACCACGCCCCTCCAGGACGCCCGGCAGATAAGCGCTGTAGAAAGGATAGGTAAAGAAGATCAGGCAAATCCCGGCCAAAACCGCCCCGACCCCCCGCCTTGCCCCTTCCAGAATCAGGGCAAGAACGACGATGCCGACCCAGGCGTCCAGCGGTTCGGTCTCTCCGCCGCTCATGGCGATGTCCTGCCAGCGGCCAAGCATGTACACGCCGCTGGCGACTGCGGCCCCGACCAGGCCGAGGCTGAACAGCCGGTCCGTGACGCTGCCCTCGAAGCGCTTCAAGGTCGGCTTGGTCAGAAACAGCATCGCGAGCATCATCAGCAGATGAAAGATACGGATATCGCGGGTCGACAGCGCGATAATTCCGGACACGTTGAGCAGGTGAAAGGCCCCGATGGAGAAAGCGAGGAACGCAGTCACCCGGTCAAATGCCGTGTCGATCTTGTCGTGCATGGATGATGCCTCGAAGAAACAAGGTCCCGACTTAAGGACCTTGTTTCACTCTTTCGAACGCAAAGTCTTGAAGACGCTACTTCTGGAAGTACCGCTCCGCCCCCGGGTGCAGGGGAATGCGCAGGGTCAGCGATCTCGCCGGGTCGATCTGTTTCGCATGGGCATTGTTCGCACGAAACTCGTCCATGTAATCATAGATCGCCTTGGTAATCTGGTAGGCCTTCTCCGCGTCCAGATTCGCATCGACCACCAGCATGTTGTTGACGCCGAGAACAATGCCGTCATCGGCGGTCTTGTAGACGTCCTTCGGGACCACGACGCGGTTGTAATTTTTGTACTTTTCCAGGGCCTGGCCGAGGGCATCGTCGGACAGTTTGATGAACTTCAACGCCTTGTTGGCGCGCGCCTGCATGACCGCACCTGCGGGGTAGCCGCTCAACGCAAAGGCCGCATCGACGTTTCCGTCGGCAAGCTGGCTGAAGCCATCGCCGTAGGACAGGAAGCTCGGCGTGATGTCCTCGATGGTCATGCCGTGGAGACCGAGGACCTGCTTGAGAAAGGGAATGGTTCCGCCGCCGGCCGGGCCTACGGCGATGCGCTTACCCTTGAGGTCGGCGATGCTGTCGATCGACGAATCTTCCAGGGTCATCATGTGCAGGACGCTGAAGTGCAGCGAGCCAAGGGCCCGCAGGTTCATCTTGCCGCCTTTTTTGTACATGGCGGCACCCTTGTTGGCGAGCACGGCCAGGTTGTTGTTGGTGATCCCGACATCGATCTCGCCCTTGTTCACCAAGCGGGGGTTTTGAACGGATCCCTGGGTCACAACCGGAACCATGGTGAGGCCGTCGGCATGCTCGTTGACCAAAGTCGAGATCGCCTGGCCGACCGGATAAAATGCGCCCCCTTGGCTGGCCGTTCCGATGCGCAGTTCCTCGGCGCCCGCCGATACGGTTGTCGCCATCACGCCCAATACAAAGCCGAAGGCCGCGAAGTAGGAATTACAGCTTTTCACATCTTCCTCCCATGAATGGATGCCCCGGAGTTAACCGGCCCCTGCTCTGTCGTCAGGCCGGGGCCACCGCATCATCCTCATTATTCTATCCAGCGATCGCACGCCGCTGTCGCTCATCGACAAATTAACAGCAATTCCAAAAAAATCGATAAAATCTTTTCATGACCACGAAATTCGATTTAATGGTTTTCGTCGCGGAGCTCGCCAAGCCTCGCTGCACAGCCCGCTCTAGCGTTGGCCGATGAGGCGCTCTTCCACCTTTCGGCCAAACAGGCGTTCGGCGTTCTTGTAGGCGATCTGCTCTGCGATAGGCCGAGAGAACTGGCTGAGCCACTTCCGGTTCGTCGCGATGATCTGCTCATAGCTGTCCCACTGGGCATTGACCCAAGTGTCCGAGCCGATCATGAAGCGTTCCGGAAAGCGCTCCAGAACCCTGCGCCAGGCCGGGTCGATCGTGCCTTGCGGTGTCAGGATATCCCCCTCGCGAAAGGACGTGTCCGCATGGAGCGTCTCATAGGTCGCCATCATTTGTTCGACCGTTTCGGCAGCCTCGGTCATTCCCGCGTGCGCCCAGATGATCTTCAGTCCCGGTTCAAGCGAATAGAGCAACTCGACCGGGTCTTTGCCCGAGTGAACATGGACATAGATGTTCCTGGCCTTGGCCAGTTCGGCGATTTTCCGCAACAGGGGTTCATCGTCCGGATCCACGCGGTGAAGATGGAATTCACCAATGCCTTCATGCGGATAGGCATTCAAACGCTTTACCAGATAGTCGAACATCCCAGACGCCTTGGTCCAATTCGACGATCCGGCCTGGCCATGATAGGGGCGCAACTCGGGCACGATGCGCTGCGGCGCATACTCCCACAACTTGATGGTTCCTTCATCGGGCGTCGACGAAACCAACGCCATGGCCACGCCGGACCTGTCCATCAGTTCCACGATAGTGGCCGGGGGGTAAGGACCCCAGGCCGGCTCTTTGTAGTGAATATGCGCATCGAACAGCGGGAGCGTCTCGGCACCCTCGCCAATGTGGGCCGCCCCATCGTCGGCGGAGCCGGAGACGGTCATGCCCGTCAACAGCGCGCAAGCCGTAGCACCTGAAACCAAAACCCGATGAAGGACCCTCATCGCTGCCACCTCCTTACTTCGAACAACGCCATAATTTCCTTGCCCACCCGGTCTCATACAAGGCCGGCCGCCTATATCGCCCCGAACTTTCCGGAGGCGGCGAAGGCCTCCAACTGTCCGATGAAGGGCTGCACCGCAATCCCTTGCGCCTCTAACCACCCCTCGTTGTAGTAGGTTTCCAGATAGCGATCGCCCGGATCGCAGATCATGGTCACGATGCTTCCCGTATCGCCGGCGCGCAACATCTCCGCGGCGATCTGTAGGGCGCCGTAGAGGTTCGTTCCTGTAGATCCGCCGCACTTCTTCCCGAGAACCGACTCCAGCCACCAGAGCGTCGCGATGCTGGCCGCATCCGGAATAGACAGCATGCGATCGATAACGGCGGGCAGGAAAGACGGCTCCACCCGGGGGCGCCCGATACCTTCGATGCGCGAGCCCCGCTCGGTGGTCAAACCCGCGTCACCGGTCCGGAAAAAGTCGAAAAATACCGAGTTCTCGGGGTCGACCACGCAGAGCTTCGTCGTCGTGAACAGCTCTGGCCGATAGCGGATATAGCGCCCGATGGTCGATGACGTGCCACCGGTCCCGGCGCTGACGACGACCCACTTGGGGATCGGGAAGCGCTCCCGCGCCATCTGGGTGAACATGCTGTCGGCAATGTTGTTGTTGCCGCGCCAGTCCGTCGCCCTCTCGGCGAAGGTGAATTGATCGAGGTAGTGCCCCTTGAGGTCAGCCGCCAAACGCGCCGCCTCGTCGTAGATCTGGTTCGGCTCAACGTGGTGGCATTCGCCGCCGTAAAACTCGATCTGGGCGATTTTTTCCCGGGTCGTGGTGTTCGGGACGACGGCGATGAACCGCAGCCCGAGAAGGCGCGCGAAATAGGCCTCCGAGATCGCCGTGCTGCCCGAAGAAGACTCGATGATCGGGGTGTCTTTCTTGATCCATCCGTTGCACAAGCCATAGAGGATCAGCGACCGCGCCAGGCGATGCTTCAGGCTGCCGGAGGGATGGGTCGATTCGTCTTTGAGATAGAGATCGATGCCGTCCAGGCACGGCAAGTCGAGCTTGATCAGATGCGTATCGGAAGAGCGGTTGAAATCCGCCTCGATCCTACCGATCGCCTCGCAGACCCAATCGCGGTCGCGGGAATCGAGCGTTCGATCGAAGTCCACTTCCTGCGGTTTCTGTGGCAACGTCCCCTCCCCCCTGTGCAGTTTCGGCCCCAGAGCCAACCACAACTCTAGCGCCCTTGGTGGAATCCTCCTAGGCACTGGGTGCATTCGGGTCGATTCTAGGTGGAATTCTCGTTCCCGCTGCTTCCGTCTCGCTTCCCGACGGAGAGATGAGATCAAAGGCCGGACATCTGCCCCAGTTCGGCGCGTCGGGGAAGGTCGGCGCCGCGCCGCCCGCAGGTCGTTGCAGAAGCCTCTCCAGCGAAGCCGAGCAGTTGATGCAAGGCAGAGTCGGAGAGGTCAGAGAGGCCATCGATATCGATCCGCCCCATCTCCGCCAATCCGGCAAGCAAGGCCGCCTGGTAGCTGTCGCCGGCGCCGACTGTGTCGACAACGGCAACCGGCCGGCCGGGCACCTGGGCCCGGTGCTGTCCGGCCCAGGCCGCGGCGCCCTCAGCACCCCGGGTGATCACCACCAGTCGCACGCCTTGGGACAACCACTGCTCCGCC
>PJEL010003197.1_pt1 | contig 14267 bp, 17 predicted proteins | sample 1853271 | NCBI WGS metagenome assembly PJEL01 (sample SAMN08108733, study PRJNA415343) | Invertebrate metagenome, whole genome shotgun sequencing project. | host: Globobulimina | place: Sweden: Gullmar Fjord | collected 2015-08 | reverse complement strand
CGAGGATGTAATCCGAGAAATTCAGGCCCGACTTTTACACCTTAGAATTGATGCCGACACCCGAACCCGAACCAGGGGTTGAGAAGTCGGCATTTTTTCGTTTTAAGATAGGTTTGAGTTGGTACACTCAGAAGTTATACCCGATTGTAAAGTAACCCAATCCAGGATTATATCGTTCGTCGCGAAGGATTGCCTTTTCCAATTCTGCCTGATCAACCGCTGACAGAGTCACATCTGAATCGACTGTGACCGAGATAGTTGGATCTTTTTTGGTGGGACTGGCTAGAAACCCCAATCCAATTGAAATACCATTATCAAAAATATACCCACAACCCATCCCGATAACAGCACCAGACCAGCTATCACTCTCTATTTCAATATCAAGTGCTGTCCTGTAAGCATTATCACCGATCACTCTCAATCTTCGATCAAATTCAACCCTTTTTTCCGTTTTTCCCTGGATAAGATATCCAAGGCTGAAATGAACTCCAAATTCCCAATCCCAGGGCGTAACCCTAATTTCAACAGCCTGTTTAGGCTCTTCCTTAATTGATGCGGATTTTATTCCGATCTGATCATAATGAGTTGAATCGTCCAACCTAAGAATTTCGTCATAAGTGTTTTCGCTGTCACCAACCTGAATTGCACCGACATATATATAATCATTAAAATGATAGCCCAGGGCTGCCCCTGTAAGCGGTGCATACTGTATTTGAACAGGACGATCCGACCTTTTAGCGGCGTATGTGCTCCCTCCTATCAAGAGTGAAAGGCACAGTATTATAAAAAATTTAAGTTTCATTACTCCTCTTATAAATTGTTAAGTCCTTAAAACAGAGTATCATTGCTACAAACATCGTAAATACCGCTCTTTACCGGTTCTATTGCTCATATATTCAACTATGTGTACACATGCACATACAGAGGCAAAGGTTTACCCTGTGTTTGCAACAAGACACCTGTTTATGGCTAAAACATCATTTTCCTGACTTTTTTCCCATGATGTTGGAAATTTTTCAATTCAAGCCAGTTTATTGGCTTCATCCTTCAACCCAATTTTTCTCCAAAACACCAGTCCGGGACAGATACCGGTAACACCTGCAATCACAAGTAAGCCCACTGGTAGATACAAAAACCAATGAACTGCCTCAAATCCGGTTAACCCGATGCCGATCATGATCACACTGGCAATCGTAAAAAACTGCATTTTCATAGCTGTCATTTTTTTCTCCCAAGTTTATGTTTTAATATTTATTAATAAATCCAACTTTATCTCGTGGAATAAAAATCCGGATAGTTGTTGGAACCTGTCTCTTCTGACGGAACCCGATTCAAAAAAGATACAACTTTTTTGATATCATTCTAAATATCAGATGGTTAATAACTTTCTTGTATCTTTTCGCCTTACCGCTCGTCTATATGGCTAAAGGAAATTAAATGCTTCAAAAATGATTTCAAGCTGAATTTTTTAAATTTATACATGCATATTTGCACACATATAATCGTTTAACAGGAAAGAGGAAAGATGAGAATAAGAATATCTATGAAGCGCTCACTAAAAATCGCTGTTTCATCTCTGGTTCTACTTCTTGTGGCACAGCAGTTCTCACTGGCAAAAGAGTGGGAGCAAGTCAAATTTGAAAATGGTGCAATCGTTTATCAGCAGGCGGTCAATGATAATCAGATTTTTGCGGTCAAAGGAGAAGCGAAGATTGAATCTGATGTGATCACAATCATGTCAATAATCTCAAATAACAAAATCGCCGAACGCTGGATGCCCATGGTCAGTAGTAAACGAACAGTTAAGGTGTTGTCTCCGACTTCAAGAATTGAATACATACATATAAAAATGCCATGGCCAATGACGGATCGCTATTTTGTTACACAAAGTAATGTTGAACAACAGGAGGACGGGAGTATCAGAATTAGGATGAAATCCGTCACAAACCCACCATTTTTGGAGACTGATAAGGTGCTGGGGTTTTTTCATGAGAGCAATTTTTGGTTGGTACCAGTTGACGATGGCAGAAGGACCCTGATGACTGTTGAAATTCAGTCAGATCCAAAGGGCTTAATTCCGATATGGATGATTAATGAATCACAAATTAATGCACCTACTGAATTCTTTAACGGACTAAGAGCGGAGCTAAAAAGGCTGGACCAGTTGGATTGAGTCATTTCAGAAGACTCATTATTTTTATTAGTCGATCAACAATAATTTCTCATAAAGGAGAAGAAAAATGGAAAACACTAGTTCAGAAAGTGTCTCAAGGATAAATATCGAAAACAGTACCAAACAAGTGATGTCAAGTTTGTTCGAAAAAAATCCAGAAATGCGTAATCGTAATACCGGCCAAGTGCCCGTTGTTTTAAAAAGCAACCTGCGTTATCAAGCGAACCCAGGTAGCTCCACTGAGGCCAAATCAGCTAATTCAGAGAAAACAACAAAGCCAGCCGGGATCAGTGATCTTTCACCGGCTGAGGCTTACGAACTAACTCAAAAAAACAGAACCAATCCTGACTTTGTAATACTAGATGTTCGAACGGAACAGGAATACCAGAACGGACACCTCGAAAATGCCGTCTTGATGAATTTCTTCTCTACTCAGTTCAAAGAGCAGCTGAATGGGTTGGATAGAAACCGAACCTACCTGGTCTACTGTAAAATGGGGGGTCGAAGTAAGATCGCTCAGAAACGTATGGAAAAGCTGGGATTTACGACGGTTTACAATGTTCCAGGCGGAAAAGATCGATGGCTCATTGAAGAAATCCCATTTGGATCTGGTTTACAAAAAAGTCCCAGGTGGTCTTTTTGTCCTTTCTCTCTAACGTTAAAATTCTCTATGGGCTTAAAAAAAGTCTTAAAAAACTTCTCCATTAATACGGGAGTTTCCGGTCATTAAGGTGCCGGATATCTTATGGAGTTACGTTATTTCAATGAAAGCATTGTGCTGAATAAAGACCCAGCCTATGAGTAGCCTGGAAGGTAAAATATGTTGTTGACATATGCATAAGTCTGCATGTAATTATGGAATACAGTCGTTCCACGAATAATTTTATTTTTGGATACCCTCAAGGCTCGTTTAAAAAATGTAGGCGTTGTTTATGAAAACCGAAGCAAAATGCTGTGATTCTACTATTCAAGTCACTCAGGAACTAATTGATGTTTGGGACGAAAAGTTTTTTAAGATGTTGGGTGAACCCGTACGAATGGAAATACTAAAATATCTGATGCTTCACGGACGTTCTGATATCGGCAGTATTTCCGAAAGCTTGCCTCAGGATCGATCCGTTATTTCAAGGCATTTGCAATTAATGCTGGATAATGGCGTTTTACACTGTGAGAAAGAGACCCGGCATCGGTATTATTCAATTAGTGGTGGTGAATTAATAAATAAAATGGAGCTTTTAATGGAGAGCATGCGTAAATGTATCTCTGTATGTTGTCCATAACTAAGTTTTTTGCATTAAATTTTCGAGCTTCTGCTCTAGTTGACCCATAAATTTTGAAGGTTCAATTATGCAACCTCAATTAACCAAACAGATTTTTGAGGAGTATCATGCCAAGCTTCTGGGCTTTATAGGGGCACGAGTCGGGAACCCTGATGATGCCGAAGATATTCTGCAGGAGACGTTTCTCAAGATCCATTCCCGGATAAACACGCTCAAGGAAGACACTAAAATTCAAAGCTGGATCTACAGTATCACTCGCAATACGATCATCGATTATTATCGCACCCATAAATCCGCGAAAGAATTGCCGGAATCATTGAGCAAACCAGATCCCGAACCCTATGAAGAGAACAGACAGGAGATGGCTGACTGGTTTCTGCCTTTGATTAAGACTCTTCCACCCCAATTTAAGCAGCCTCTGCTGCTTTCTGAAATCGATGGTTTGAGCCAGAAAGAAGTGGCGGAAAAAGCCGGGTTGTCCCTTTCAGCCACAAAATCGAGGATTCAAAGAGGTAGAAAGGTTATCAAAGATACCTTATTGGATTGCTGCCAATTTGAATTCGATCATCAAGGTAAGGTATTGGATTATCAGAAAAAACAGACAAATTGTACAGATTGTTGAAATTTTATTTTAAAAATTCTGCATCTTTTTCTTCCCTGCTCCGTCTATAATAATGTGAAAGTAAAATGTTCTCTGAGAGCCGGATTTTGTTTTTCAATGTGCATTAATGTGCACTAATGTATTTTAAATATCCTCGGAAAATCATCTGATTAATGCAAGCGACTACAAAAAATTGGAGGGATTATGGACAATTTAGACAAAGAAAAAATCAAAAAAAAAGTTCGTGAATCATATGGAAACATAGCCAAAGCAGGGGGGGCATTTCCAGCAGAGAGAAGTGCGGCGTCGTGTTGCGGACCTTCCGAAAATTCTGTGACTACCGAGGCGGAGGCCAGTTGCTGTGGATCAAATCTTACAGTCGAAAAAATGTCCAATCTCATGGGGTACTCAAAGGAAGATGTCGAAAGTGTTCCGGAAGGGGCAAACATGGCCTTGGGTTGTGGAAACCCTGTGGCTTTGGCCTCGCTTAAACCGGGTGAAACAGTGGTTGACCTGGGAAGTGGCGGTGGATTTGATTGTTTTCTGGCAGCCAAAGAAGTTGGGGAGGCCGGGCAGGTCATCGGTGTCGATATGACATCTGATATGATCAGTAAAGCCAGAAAAAATGCTGAAAAAATGGGAACCGCCAACGTTGACTTCAGATTAGGGGAGATTGAGCATCTGCCGGTAGCGGACAACAGTGCCGATATCATCATGTCTAATTGTGTGATTAATCTTTCTCCTGATAAAGAAAGCGTCTATCGCGATGCATTCAGAGTTCTGAAGCCTGGAGGTCGATTATCCATCTCCGATATTGTGGCAACCGCCCGCCTGCCGGAAAAGATACAGAAGGATTTGGAACTGGTCTCTGCATGTGTGGGAGGGGCCGCAACCATTGATGATACGAGAGAGATAATGGAAGCGATCGGATATGAGGATATCAGGATTGTACCCAATGATCACAGTCGCGACCTCATCCGGGAATGGGATCCTAATCGCAGCGAAAACGCTGTGGATTATATCGTTTCCGCCAGTATTGAAGCGGTAAAGCCTGGCTAGCATTTCTCTTTGAATGCCCTTTTTTAACAATTCTTCGTTTCAAGCGATGGCCTCCACCTCTTAGCAAAGAGAGACGGTCTATAATCTACCAGATAGGAGACATAAATGGACAATTCCAGTGTCAATTTCGGGGAAATCTATCATGAATTCCATCCTAAAATCATGAACTACTTAAATCGGCTCATTAGAAACAGTGAGGTTGAAGATCTGGCACAGGATGTTTTTATGAAAATAGCCAGGGCTTTGCCAAATTTTAAGGGTGAATCCAAACTTTCAACCTGGATTTATAAGATCGCCACCAACACAGCCCTGGATAGAATGAGGAGTCCTGAATTTAAGCAGACCCACCAAATCATGGCTGATGAGATGCTTTCCCCGGCCGATGGCCCGGAATGGCATGCAGACGGTGGTGTCCCGGTGGTTGAACAGTTGATTGAAACAGAGATGAACCAATGCATCCATAGCAATATTGATGATTTACCGGAAAAATATCGTGTCGTTTTAAGCTTAAGTGAACTGCAGGAGTTAAAAAACCGGGAGATTGCAGAAATACTCGGGACCTCACTTGAATCCGTGAAAATAAGACTTCATAGAGCCCGAGGATTGTTAAAAGGGAAGTTAAACGGCAACTGCAATTTTTATCATAATTCCAAAAATAATCTGGCATGTGTCGCCAAATAACTAATTTCAATAGATTTTGTGGAGGTATCTTGTGAGAGTTGCAGTGGTTGGAAGCGGTATAACAGGAATGGTCGTTGCGCATCTTTTAAATCAGGATCATGATATCACAGTGTTTGAAGCAAATAATTATATAGGCGGTCATACGAACACAATTCCTGTAGACAAGGAGGATGAGCGTTACGATATCGATACTGGTTTCATTATATTCAATGACAGGACATATCCCAATTTTGTGCGCCTGCTGAATCAATTAAAAGTGGAAAGTCTGCCGACAGAAATGAGTTTCAGCGTCAGGGATGAAGATACCGGATTCGAGTACAACGCCAAGACCATCAATAGCTTGTTTGCTCAACGGAAGAATATCTTCAATCTGAAATTTTACCGAATGCTCTTTGACATTTTACGGTTTTTTAAAAACGCTCCAGCCCTGCTGCAAGAAGGTGATCATACGGCAACCCTGGGCGACTATCTGAAGAAGGAGAACTACTGCAAAGAGTTTATCAGATATTTCATTTTCCCCACAGCAAGTGCCATCTGGTCTTCCAGCGAGTTGAATATAGAGAAATTTCCAGCCAGATATTTTGTGCAATTTTATCATGACCATGGATTATTGAGCATAAATGATCACCCACAATGGCAAGTGGTCAAAGGGGGCTCTTCCAGGTATATCGGTAAATTAACAAAACCGTATGCCGACCGGATTAGATTGAAAACCCCCATTGGGTCTATTCAGCGCCACCGAGATCATGTGGATGTCTCTCTTTTAAACGGAGATCTCGAAACATTTGATCAGGTTGTCATTGCCACTCACAGTGATCAAGCGTTGAAAATGCTTGCAGATCCGTCGGAAGCGGAACAAGAGATACTTACAAAAATTCCGTACGAAAATAACAACGTTTTTTTGCATACAGATACATCCATTATGCCACGCAAACGATTGGCATGGGCAAGTTGGAACTGTCACGTTCAAAAGGAGGCTGCCGATACCGCCATGGTTTCATACTATATGAATAGTGTCCAAGACCTTCAAAGCAACCATGATTTTATGGTAACACTAAATCATGAAAAGGAGATTGAGCCGTCGCAAATCTTGAAACGGATTCAATATTCCAATCCTGTTCATCAAACAGAAAGTGTTGCCCTGCAAAAACATCATCATAAAATCAGCGGCATTAATCGCACCCATTTCTGCGGTGCATATTGGGGATATGGGTTTCATGAAGACGGTGTCGTCAGCGCTTTAAACGTTGCCAAATTATTCGGAAAGAAGATCGACGACATCGGCATTTAAAAAATTAAGCGGTTTAGTTTATTATCAAATTGGAGTCGTTATGGGTCATTTAATATCTCACAATATCACTCAGCAATCAGATACTTTAAAGATTAATACTGCCGAAAAACAGGGCAGACGACTTAACTGGGGCATTTCCATCTTTCGCAAAGGGGTTTTTCGAAAATTGCAGGGAATTGTTTACGGTAAGATAACACTGATCGATTCTGCAGGTACAACTGTTTTCGGGTCACTTAATAACGGTTGTGCTCTGGAAGTCACCGTGAACGTTTATAATCTTGACTTTTACCGGGCCATGACCGTAGGGGGAAGCATTGGTGTTGGAGAAAGCTACATGAAGGGTCATTGGCATAGCTCGAATTTAGTAGAACTTGTAAGAATCATCATTCTTAATCGTGATGTTCTGGACAATCTGGAAAGAGGATTAGCCTATCTTGGCAGAGGGTGGAATTATTTTTGGCATGTTCTCCGTAGAAATACGCTGATTGGCAGTCGAAAAAATATTTCCCTGCATTATGATCTGGGCAACGAGTTCTTTCAGCTATTTCTGGATCCGACGATGATGTATTCAGCCGCTATTTTTGAAACGAAGGAGACTACCCTGCATGCGGCATCGTTAGCCAAAATGGATCGAATTTGTAAAAAACTGGAATTAAAACCAACCGATCATTTGCTGGAAATTGGCACAGGGTGGGGTGGATTGGCAATTCATGCAGCACAACATTATGGATGCCGTGTCACCACAACCACTATTTCTGCAAGGCAGCATGAAGTGGCAACTGTCCGTGTCCAACAAGCCGGGTTAGCAGATAAAGTCACAGTTATGCTGCAGGATTATCGTTGTTTGAAGGGAACGTATGACAAACTGGTTTCGATCGAAATGATCGAGGCCATCGGTTACCAGTATTATGATGAGTACTTGCGGATATGCAGTACCCTCTTGGAACCGGAAGGTTTGATGGTACTGCAATCCATTACCATTGATGATCGGCAGTTCGACATTGCCAAATATACCGTTGACTTTATTCAACGCTATATCTTCCCTGGAGGATGCCTCCCCTCAGTAACGGCGATCTGTAACTCGCTGCAACGGGCCACAGATATGCGCCTGTTTCATCTGGAAGATATCGGGCCTCACTATGCGACAACGTTACAACGATGGCGAGAAAACTTTTTTAAGAACCTCACTTCCATTCGTCAACTGGGTTATTCTGAAAACTTTATCCGCATGTGGGAATATTATCTTTGCTATTGCGAAGGCGGATTTGCTGAACGTTTTATTGGAACCGTTCAACTGGTTCTCACCAAACCCTCAAATCGATGCGATGCTATTTAGAACACACCGCAGTAATATTTCCTCGGAAATGATAAAATTGGCTGGCTCCGGTACTCCCAAAATGCCCTTTGCTGTTATTTCTGATGTATTAAGACTGAAATAGATCAATCCCACTGTTTGAGTTATTGTTTTTTGCCCATTTTCATAGTACCATACAGCAAAAGTGTTTTCTATTTTTTATAGTAATGCTTCTCATTCAATGATGCATTTAGACAAATAGAAATAGAGGGTAAATACAATGAACAGTGACAGGTTAAATGCCAAGCAGAGAGAACTGATTGCTGTCGGGAGTTCTCTGGCTGCCAATTGTCAAAAATGTGCAAACTTTCATTTCAAAATGGTGTTTGAGGAAGGGGCTACCTTAGATGAGGTCAATCAGGCCATTAGAATTGCCAATGAAGTGATTGAAAGCTCACAAACCATCATGCAGAATTGGGCCGAATCGCTACTCCCTGAAGCCAAGAAAAATGATCAGAACACTGCTTCTGAATTTGATAATCAATTTGAGGATTTAATCAGAGTTGGTACTGCTGTCGCCTTAGCCAACCCAACCAATATGCGGAAATATATTGATAATGCGATCAGCTCAGACGTCTCCGAAATTGATCTGCGCCAAACCTTGAGAATTGCCAAAATCGTCCGCGACAGCGCCGAGAAATTCGCTAGAGAAGAAATCGATGAAAAATGGCCCGCATTCAAAAAGGTCAATACAGCAAATAAAAAATGTGATGATTGTTCCCAAATCAGCATGCCGGACGCTGAAAAAACTGTCAGCATCAATGAAGCCGAAGCAACACATCAACACGTTCCGGAAGATATCGAACACACGTCACCACCATACGATAAGCTGTCGAGTCGGGCAGAACCTGCTCGCAAAACTTCCTCAAGTGAGGATGACGGTTCAAAAGTTGAAAAAATGGTTCAGGCCAGAACACAAGAGATAAAAGAGCTCTCGATGCAATTGTCGGAACTCACATACAATTTAGAAGAAAAGGTTCAAGAAGAGACAAAAATACGTCAAGAAAATGAACAGCTTCTGATACAACAGTCTAAAATGGCTGCGATGGGAGAAATGATCAGCATGATTGCTCACCAATGGAGACAACCCCTTTCTTCAATAGGAGCCGTTCTGACAAATTTGAAAGTACAGTTTGATTTGGAGTTGCTGGAACCAGAATTTTTTAAACACTCCGTGCAGGAAGTCAACAACCAGATTCAATATTTGTCTACAACCATTACCGATTTCAGAAGTTTTCTCAGTCCAACCAAACAAAAACTAATCTGCTTTTTGGATGAAATAGTCGATAATACGTTGAAAATAATTGGAAAATCACTAGAGACATCCAATATCACAGTCAAAAAAGAGATGGCCTTCAAACATCCGATTTCTGTTTATTCCAATGAACTCATCCAGGTTTTTATGAACATTCTAAAAAATGCACAAGACGCCTTTGCATCAAACAAGATTGAAGGCGCTAACATTCAAATCGTTGGATCCGAAACTGATGCTATACAGGTTATTGAAATATCGGATAATGCAGGTGGAATTCCTGAAGATATTCTGCCAAAACTATTCGATTCGTATTTCACTACAAGGGGGGATGGAGTCGGTACGGGTCTGGGACTGTATATGTCGAAAACGATTGTTGAAAAGCACTGCGAAGGTCAGTTAACTGTTTTTAACCGGGGCGCTGGGGCCTGTTTTCGAATCGAACTTCCTGTCGTTTACCAAGCAGATGTTCCGGGGCAGTGAATCCCGGATGGTTTTCACCAGCTCGCTGAAGAAACCATAATAAAATAAATACAAGAACCCCAATTTCAAGTCTTTGTTTGAATTAATAACTCAACAATTGTGATGAAATCCTCAGGTAAAAAATGAATTCCCTATGTGACAAGACCACAACTTACAGTCCAGGTCCTAATTTAGATTTTCGAGCAAAGTACAGTTTTGGGGAGAATAGTCGGTGGGCAGCCCGTATTGAAGAAATAGGATGAAACAAAACGAGCTGATAGAGAAAATCGTTCGGAACTGGACAGCCCAAACCATGACAATCGCGGATTGATCGTTCATATCATCAATAAATGCACACGGCATTTATGTGCCTATCCTCACCCGTACCAAGGTTTTTCGTCCATTTCAACCTGCAAACCATCCAAAAACTTGTTGAGTCCGCTGAACAGATCCACCACTGTCATGATTTCAAGAATGCCTTCATCATCCAAACCCAACTTCCGCACCGCAGAAGTGTGTACGTTGATTCAATAGTCACACCCCATCACCGCAGAGACCGCCACGGCGATAATTTCTTTAGTCAAACCGTCAAGTTTCCCCGATCCTTTCATAATCGTTTTGATCTTGTGCCATTGCGTCTCCAGATAGGCAGGTTTAACAGCCATGACCCTGTACATATTCGGCACAAAATCAATGCCAAGGGTGTCCTTGATTTCCTGGTATAGTTCCTGGATTTTGCCTGTCGCATCTTCTTCTTCAATCATCTTAATAACAGCCATATTATTTTCCTCTCACGCCATCTCGTTTCCCTGATTAAAACTCACTGATGAGGTACATGCTTTCCGACTAATTGAACTTCGTAGCACCCCAAGAATCGGGGAGGTGCTCTCCCCCACAAACTGCTCTGCCATGAGTCTAATAATCCCTTGAGGTATTGTGAAGATACTTTTTGTTTGGAGTTCTGTTGTCTGTTATTTAGCATTATGGTTTCATGCCCGCAGACATCATTTGAATCATTTCTTCCATTGGGCACAGACCGGAAAGGGTCACATAGCCTCCCATTATCGGAAAAAACAAGGCAACCATAAATATCCAGATTGCCAGGATTTTACCAAACTTTTGAACTGCTCCTTCTGTTTTGGTGGAAGAAAAAAGGACAAAATATCCTATCATGGTAAAAATTGTAGCTGGTATCAGACTAAAAAAGAAACACATATGATTCCTCCTAGTATTAGTGATTTAAGAAAATTTAAAAACTGAAATAAAACTTGGAACTATATTTAACATTTCAGCCTAATCATTCCGCAGAAATATTATCTTCACTGTGAAATGATTTTTAACAGCAACCGGAGGAAGCCGGGATAAAATCAAGTTCTCCGGTAATCACTTTTGCCAGTTGCTCCACCGTCGGTAAATTTTTTGCAGCAACTATCACTCCGTCAATCGCAATAATCGGAGCGGATTGTGACATGATCAGATCCAGGTTTTCTCTGGTTGCCTTTAAACTCTCCTTGCTTGTTTCCAGCACTGTATTCAATGATTCTATAGCTTCAAATACAGCCTGTTCCGTCGAGTAATCTGCAATCTTAATTTCTGCTTTATCACCGTACTCCTTTAAAAACTGTGCCAGCATCTCCTCAAGATTTATCGAGGCTCCGCCAGCATCGGCTCCGCAAGCACATCCACCCCCACCGGCACTCATTCCACTGTTAACCTGTTCCTTTTCTTGTTCGGGAAATACCTGAACCAGTCGTTTGTTTGATTGTGTAGTCATTTAAATTCTCCTTTAGTTTTAGTTAATTAAACGGGACATACTTCTACACACTCTCCACAGTTGTTGCATTTCTCAGGATTCATCAGAAATGGTTTATCCGTGGCAGGGCATACATCCATACATTCCATACATTCAGTACAGACATCTGCACTGAATTGAATCGGGATCAAGGGCGCATCGGTGATAATAGCACCTAAACTACCCGTTAATCCGTGGTTTTCAATTACCAATGAGTTGACCGGGCTGATTTCTCCCAGACCGGCCTGCTCACCGATTCGCGGTAATGAAACTGAAGTTTCATGGGGTTTTATCAATGAGGCTTTATATCCATGGCTGTTTAAGAACTTGATAACCGAGTCCTGGGCTGCCAGAACACCAAAAAGATTGTGAAAGCCGCCCATATCTCGCTTCTGCCCGTCACCATTCGATCCCTGTGCATAAGCAATAATGGACTGGAAATCAGGCATCAGTCCTCGAGGATGTAATTTCGAAGGTGCCTCCTCAAATCTGTCACGCGAGGCTATTCCCACCTTTTCAAAGACAGAGAGCATCTTTTGCACCTCTTTTGTCATTTCATCCAAATCAGTATCATCCGGTTTCATCAGCATCATTTCTGGCCCCTCTTTTTAATTGTTTTAACAAATTCAGCAGTTTTATCTTGACGCATTGGCGATTGCATATTCGTTTTTGACCTGGTCCACTATTTGAGCATCATATGCATTAAGCTCTGTGAGCCCGGCATTTACTTCCCTGATCATTCCATAGTACTCGGGTTGTTTAGAATTTTGTTTCGAAATGACGCCAATCAGCTCTTTCAGGTTGCCAAACTGGCTTAACTCCCGGTTAGTCTGTGCGATATCCTTCAATTTACGAATAAAAAGCTGGTTGTCATCAGACTCATTCCAATCCTTATACTGACCGGGCAAAACCAGAAGCTCTCCATCCAGTTTTGGAAAAACATTTTTCAGGGTATCAAAAAGGCCTTCAATTAGTTCCTCGTTTTTAAAAGCTGGATCAGGCTGCCCAATGGAATCCCAGTGTAATAGATCCCCCGAAATTAAATAGGTCTTATTGATGATGAATGAGCAGCTACCAGGTGTATGCCCCATGGTATGTAACACTTCAATCAGTGGATTTCCATCGACTGAAATAAGGCCCATCCTATCGTGAAGTTCAGAATAGTCGAACGCGGCTCCATTAAAATCATCCTTATGAGCATAAATAGTAGCACCTGTTTCTTTGGCTAACTCAAGGCTTCCCGAGATGTAATCCGAGTGAAGATGTGTTTCCAATATCCTGGAAATTCTTAAATTCCTGGATTTTGCAAAATCGAGGTAAAAGTCGGTATTAATAGCCGGATCAAACAGGATTAATTCGTCATTAACAACCAGGCCATAACTAAGGGAAGCCTTTCCCGGTCGAATGAATTGATATAATTGATAGCTTTCACCCGTATGGACAGATCTGGGAATAATAAGATTACTCCAGGCCCTGATTCCTTCTTTCATATAGGCTACGTCATTAAAACCATGCTTGGCCAGAACATGAGCGGTCCATTTGGCGCCTCCCTCGAAGTAACAATAAATCCTCAGAGGAACTCCCCGAGGTATCTTTGAAATGGCTTTCTCTTCATCATCAGCAACACCCTCATAGTTTAAATTGAGTATTTTTAATCCTGGGCCTTCCACACGATATTTATTGAAGTCCTTCTTCGCCCTGACATCAATAACCACAAATTCCCTATTCTCTTCATAGATCATACGATATAATTCTTGGGCCTCAAATTGCCCCGGGATGTTATTTTTATCCAACATGGTAATTTCTCCCTTCTTAATTGTTGTTTTCTCTCTCTGCCCCTGAATTTTAAATAGGGCATGATGCTGCTTCAGTTCCCTCGATATGAAAAATCTCTTGTGTTGCCTCTGGAACCACTATTTTTCCTGTTTCAATGTATTTGCTGATAATGGCAAATATTTGCTCGTCACCTGATAACAAGCTGCTGACTGTTTTTCCATCTATCGCCATCTCATTAACGCCTTTAGGCCCCTCAACAAGCGTAATCTGAATACCAAACCGCTTCATTATCTCATCCTTCAAACTGAAGGCTCTGGGCTGAAACCCTCACTCAACACAATAGGTGATTCGAATATCTATAACATTGTTCATTTTTTACCTCTTTGGCTCACCTGCTTATTTGCTTTAACTTTTCAGGGATTAATTCCCCGAATCTTGCTTCGTTCTGTCATCCCCGCACTGAATGCGCGGGGCTCGTGGAGCAGAACGAAGATCCAGCATCATATACACCAGGATCCCTCATCCCCCAGCTAAGCGGAGGCCAGG
>PJEL010003195.1_pt1 | contig 14274 bp, 14 predicted proteins | sample 1853271 | NCBI WGS metagenome assembly PJEL01 (sample SAMN08108733, study PRJNA415343) | Invertebrate metagenome, whole genome shotgun sequencing project. | host: Globobulimina | place: Sweden: Gullmar Fjord | collected 2015-08 | reverse complement strand
ACGCCGCTGTCGATGAAGGCCGACTGAAGCGGGCTTAGTTCCAGGTGTTTCGAGAAGTGCTCCACGGTGCTGACCGCACAGCCCTCGAGCTGAGGGGCGACCAGGAGGCAGGAGTTGACGAGCTTTCCGTCCAGCAGAACCGAGCAGGTGCCGCAGCTCCCCTCCCCGTCACAGCCATCGCGCACAGAGGTGAGGCCCTCGCGCCGGAGCAGGTCACGGACGCGGTCGCCCGGTGCAACATCGAGGGTTCGGGGGACGCCGTTCAGGGTGAGCGTGAGCCTCATCGCGCACCTCCTTGCAGCGCATCGCGAAGTACCTGGGCTCCAATCACCCCGGCGATCAGGCGCTTGTACTCGGCGCTTCCTCTGTGGTCGGCCACTGGACGCAGATCGCTGGCGATGAGCGCCTCCAGGGCATTGGTCTCGGGAAGGGGCTCGCCATCCAGCGCCCGCTCGACCGCCGACATCCGGATCAGGGTGTCGGCCACTCCGCCAATAGCCAGGATCGGAGTCAGGATCTGGCCAGCAGCGCTCTGCAGCGTCGCAGCGGCGGTGATCGTCGAGGGCGAGGACGCCGAGGGACCGTGGCGACCGAGAGCCCAGGAACGCTGGAAGGAAACCAGGGGCACGCGGACCGCAGTGATCAGTCCCGCCGGGGCAGCGAAGTAGTCCAGGAGAGCCACATCGCCAGACCCGGCCAGGTCTACTCGGGCCTGGAGAGCGACGAGGATCGGCAGCAGATCTCGCGTCGAGTCGGCGCCTCCGAGCAACCCACCCAGGGTCGCCATGTTGCGCACGCTGCGGTTTTCGACGTGGCGGCAGCCCTCGCGGATGGACTCGGGCACGTCGGAGTCGAGGAGCTGCTGGAGCGTGCAGCAGGCGCCGAGCACCAGGTGCTTTCCGTCGTCTTCGATACCGTCCAGACCGAGGCCAGCGAGGCTGATCAGGTGGACCGGAGGCGTGGCCTGGTCGAGGGAGTTGAGCAGGGTCCCGCCGCCCAAAAAGGCAGCAACATCGCCCTGTTCCCGCTTCAGGGCGAGGGCCTCCTCGACGGTCGAGGGTCGGTGGAAGTGCTGGGCCGACATCGCAGAGCTCCTGGCGTGGAAGGTACAAGATACCGTCGGCGAGGCGAGAGGTCAGCGGCGCACAGGCACTCCGTGCGGAGGGAGGCTAGGCAGCACCCATCAGCGATCGACTGAGAACGTCATGTTCCACGCCAGAGCACCCCCCTGATAGGCCGGGTCGTTTCCGGCAAAGGAGCCAGTGAGGTTGTCGCAGTCGAAGGTCCCCGTCCAGGTGTCGCCAAAAACGAAGTTGACGAAGCCGACGTTCCCGTTTGCATCGGGGTCGATGATGATGTTGCCGTCGATGTTGACGTTCACCATGCCCAAGCCCTGCGCAGTCAGATCGCAGGACATCGTCCCGACGATCTGCGTGGGAAGGGCCTCGTCGACAGTGATGTTCGCAGCCTCGGCACAGTTGACCTGCCAGGCCGGGCCGAACTGGGGCACGTAGTCGACAGTGCCGGTCACCTGGCCCACATAGACGCCGTCGCGAGGCGCTTGCACACAAGGGACGCCGGTGTCGGTGTCCGTATCGGTGTCGGTGTCGGTATCAGCGTCGGTGTCTGCATCCGTATCGGCGTCGGTGTCTGCATCCGTATCGGCGTCGGTGTCTGCATCCGTATCGGCGTCGGTGTCCGCATCTGTATCGGCGTCCGCGTCGGCGTCGGTGTCGGTGTCGGACGGGACTGCAGAGTCCGTCTCCTCCTCGCTAGGGCCACAACCGACGATGACGAGGGTGGCGAGAATCAGCGTGCGCATGGTGGGCTCCGTACCTGTCGATTTCGCCGTGCAGCGTGCCACACCCGCCCACGCTGTCGCCACCCATACTTCCGGCTACTGAATTGGGGTCGCGCCGAACTGACCTTGATCGGACATCAGCATCATCACCGAGCGTCTCCCGTCGCTGGCCGAGAGGATGAGGGCGTCCGGGCCAAGGGGAGTGGGCTCGCCAAAGCTGGCATCTAAGCTGTATCCTGCCGGGAGTCGTCCGCGCACGAGCTGCATCCAGGTCTCACAGCAGCGCTGGGTTCCGTCGTTCCGTCGACTCAGAACGGCCTGCTTGAGCCAGCTGATGGTGGTGCCGTCCTGCTGCAGGGGTCCCTCACTGATCGGGGCGATGTCGCCCGCTTCGAACGCCTGTACGAGCGCATCGGCAAAGACAGATGTGGAGCGCTCGAGGCGATCCCGCCGACCGGCGAGGATGATGGCCTTCAAAGCCACATCTGCGCTGGCATGTGGGCTCTCGATATGCGCTCCGGTGAGGCTCTCCGGATTGCCGAGGTGGGCGGAGAGCGCATCCATGTCTGCAGCGTTCAAGCCCGTGACCTCTTTGGCGCCGTTCACGGTGACGGCGTGCTCCGTCGCTCCGTTCATGGTCATGCACGCCGAGGTGAGGATGAGATGTCGGTAGGCAACTCCCGAGGCACTCGGGGCGTCGAGCTTGGGGGCACCGTCCACGTCGAGCCAGTCTCCCTGGAAGGGCACGTGAGCCGCCCACGCCTGGTAGTGCTCATCCAGGTCGACCTCGACCAGGGACCTGAAGGCGCTGTTGGCGACGGCATTCAGAGCCTCGTAGGCATCAGCGGCGTGATTGGCGGCTTTCGAAGCGCGTGCGAAGGCCACAGCAAACCGGAAGTCGGTCTCGTCCGCCGACCCGCGCGTGGTCTCCTGAGCGCGGTCTCGGGTGACATCCATCAGCTCCATCGAGGTGTAGGAGTCCAGCCCGGCCTCGGTCAGCAGGTCCGCGACCTCGAGCAGGGACGCCGCATCGTCCCAGACTGCGTCGTAGAGACTCCCGTCCTCCTCTCGCCAGGCTCGGAAACGGGCGATGCGTTCGCCTGGAGCCGAGGAGCGAAGGCTGGAAAGCAGAGCGGAGATCGAAGACATCAGGCACCTCAAGTTGGTGCCGTGCGAACTATGCTGTGCATGCTGCGATCGACCGATTCCGAAAGACCGTGAAACCGTTGGTTACGTACGGAACCGGACTTGCGACGGGGCCGTCAAGCACGAAGTGCGCGAAAGGACCAGGAGCTATTCGAGCTCGATCGCCTCGGTCTCCGTCTCCTCGCCCTTCTTGGCCTCGACATCGGCTTCCTTGCCCTTGAAACCCTTCTTTGACACCCGGACCTTGTACTTGGCGTCGTCGACGTCCTTGAAGCGGTAGTTGCCCTCGTCCGTGGTCACCGTACGCTGCACGACCTCGCCGCGCTCGTCGAGGAGCTCGACCACCGTGTTCGCGGAGGCGCCGGCGCCCTTCAGGCCGATGGCTCCCGCGATCTCGCCATAGGACTGCTTCCGCGCGTTCGGGTCGGCGTGCACAAAATCGGTGTTCTCCGTCTGGATGACGACGCCGGCCTCCACTAGCGAGACGCGAGCCGTGAGGCGCTTGCCGACGTGCTCGGCCCCGCGCCACCAGAACGTGTTCGCGCCCGGTCGCGCCGGGTGCCCCTCGGTGTGCACGACCTTGTCGCCCGAGAGCAGCTCGAGGCGAACGATGCCCTTGGCCTCGTCGGACAGGTTGCGAATCGTCACCGCGGTGCCGTCGTCGTCCCAGCGGGTGCCCAGGCGGGTGAGCCAGGCATTTCCTGCATAGACCTCGAACCTGCGACGCGCGAGCTTGCCGTCGCCATCCTTCGCGCGAACCTCGACAATGTGTCGTCCCGAATCCAGCCCGGAGGTGTTCCAGGAGGAGAGCAGCCTGCCGCCACAGCCGCCATCGATGGGCAGATCGTCGACCAGCAGCTCGATCTCCTTGATGCCGCGACCGCGGTTGCTGGTGGCGATGGAGGTCAGGGCCAAGGTGCCGTCTACGTGCTGGCCATCCGTGAGTCCTTCGACCGTGAGTGTGAGCACATCGATGCTCACGAGGCCGAGCACCGCCCACATGGCCTCGGCCTTTTCGAAGCCACCACTGCGCCAGCCGCCGGCCGCGGTCTGGTTCTTCACCAGCCAGGCGGTTCCCTTCGCGAGCACAGGATCGGCGTCGGTCATGCCCAACCGGCGCAGGGTGTACATCGTCTGCCCGGTGGCAAAGGCGTCCGAGGCCCCGCCGCGGTTGAGAGCGAATCCACCGTCGACCCCTTGCAGCGCCGAGATGCCACCGATGAGCTTGGTAACCGAGCCCTCACTCACGGTGCCGCCCGACGCCATCATGCCGAGCAGAGCGTAGTTCAGCTGCTGCAGATCCGCAGATGCCGGCGAGAGTTGGTTGATCTGGGTCTGAAAGTACCCCTCGGCCCTGGCGATTGCGGCGAGCCAGGCATCATCTGCGGTGCGCTCATAGGCCTGACGCCAGGTGGTGACGGCCTGAGAGGTGAGCTGTGTTCGCCCGGTGCCGACGGGGGTGTTGGTCCAGTTCTCGGGGTCTGTGATCCCGCCATCTTCCGCCTGCCACGTCAATAAACGCTTGGCGACCGACACGAGATCGTCGCGGACCCTGCTGTCCACGAGGGCGTCGTAGCGGGCAAATGCGGCTCCACCAAAGCCGTTGCTGGCGGCCCGCAGACTGTCGCCGTGGGCGTAGCGAAGACCGAGATCACCATTGCGCTCGCCACCGGGACCCTTGGTCATGGCGGCGATGAAGGCCTCCAGCATCTTGCGGTCGACGTCGTAGCCGTTGTCGACACCCACCGAGAGCGCCTCGACCGTCACCGCGTGCACGTGGCAGCCAAAGCACTCGTGACCACTCGCCCAGGAGGAAGCGCTGTTCTCGAGGAAGGTGAGCCCGCGCTGCGCCGAGGAACGCACTTCGGGATCGCCGAGCACCGAAGCCTGCTTGGTTGGTGTCACACCCGCCGGATTCTCGCAGACCGGCATCTCAAAGGGGCTGGGGACGGCTACCGACTTTGCCTCCGCTGCTCCGAAAGCAAAACCCAACGACACCAACAACCCAACCGACGAAGCGACACCCATAGGAACCTCCACTGCGCGTTCCGACCCTTGAACGTCCGGAGCGGTTCCCTGCTTACAGCTGAACTCGGCTAAGTCAGCGTTCTGTCTTTGGGAGCAGCAACACCTCGGTGAATCGCTCCCGAGCAAAGAACGGCGCGCAAGCGTTCAGCGCTGCCAGGTCGAGCTCCTCAATCTGTTCGGTCAGAGAGCCAACGTTGTCGCTGAACGACCGATGGAGTTCGTACCGGATCAGGTTCATGAGGACCGACGTCGGCGACTGCCACTGGAGAGAGAACGACCCATAGGTTGCCGCTAACGCGGCCTCTCGCTCGGACTCCGTCACATCACCCGAAGCGAGGCGGTCAAACTCCTCGCCCATCGCCGCAAGCGTAGAGTCCAGGTTTGCGAACCGAGTGGGCACGAGCACCCGGTAGATGTCCTCGAAGCCGCGAACTGGCGAGGTCGTCTCGATCACATAAGCCGCGCCGAGCTCCTCCCGGATCCGCCGCATCAGGCGCATGCGAAGTACGGCGTCGAGGACCCAGACACCGCTGGCATCGGGGTCTTCCCAGGTGCGGGTTGCAGCCGCCAACCCGATCCAGGCCTGCTCGAGGCCTTTGAGGTAGGTGACGCCGTCCTCTCTCGTCTCGCGGAGCGGGGGGACGACCAAGGGCGGGATGCCGCCACCGCCACCGGTCTCCTCCTCGGGAAGCAAGAGCCGAGCCAGCGAGACCGCCTGCCGGCCATCGAGGTCTCCAGAGAAGCCAATGACCCGGCGGGGATGTCGAACCATCATGTTGCGAAGCGTGAGCAAACGTCGACCTTCGAGCCGGGGTACCGCTGGCGGGGTCGACGCTTGCAAGCGAGGATCTCCCTCTCGATAGCAGACCCGGTCAATGGCCCAGCCCAAACGAATGGCGGGCACCAGCGCTCGGTGTTTCCAGTCGATCATCATGAACCGCTGGAAGTACTCCGGGTCAGCGTGGAAGTCCTCGAATCCCCACTTCACCAGCCCGCCGACGAGTTCGAACACGCGCTCGGCGTTCTCGGAGAGGCAGACGATGTGCAGCCAGCTCGCCGACTCGCCGACGGAGAAGGAGACCATGGCGCCAAGGGTCTCGATCTCCGCCACCACCTCGGGGTCCGTAACGCTCCATTGCAGCCGCCACGCCCATCCATAAGGTTGGTCCTTCCAGCCCTTTGAAAGCATCCCGAACGGCACTCCCAACACCATGCGGATCACTGGCACCGAGTCGTCGCTGACGAGGAGGATCCGGCCGCCGATGGGCAGGGGCCGAGAAAGGGCCCGCTCGGCGGCGAGGGCCGGCATCGACCAGACCAGCGCGCCGGCTCCGAGAGCTCCACAAAAACGTCGTCGATTCATCGGGTCGTCCTGCGGCCGTTGTCCTCGGTGAACAGCCTGGAGAGCCTCAGGACCGTTGAGACATCGACCTTCTTCAGCGCGGCGTCGAGGGTGTCCGGGTCCGGTGTGGTCGGGTCTGCATAGGCCATGGCGATCGCCAGCGGCGAGCTTCTCAGGACATATCCGTGCAATCGAAGCCGGTTCTGGGCTCCTCGCACGGCATCGGCGGTGAGCCAGCTGCCGCGAACGTGCACAGTCTCCATCGCTCGCGACGCCAGATCCTCCCGAATCACCGCGCGAAGCTCGGGCGAGGCCACGATCTCGAACAGGACCGTGCCTCCAGTGAGGCCATCTCGAGCCATGATCGTCGCCTCGACGGATTGGTATCTCGGGTCGTAGCCGCCCCCCCGGCCATGGATCACGGCGGCGAGACGCTCGTTCGCGGCATCGACGGCGGAGCCGGACAAGGTCTCCAGGAAGACCTCGCGAACGGCGTGTTCTCGGGCGCAGGAGGCTTCCTGTACCTCCGTGCAGGGCGGATCGAGAGAGTACACGCGACCGGTTCCACCGAGACCCGTGGACGGAAGAGCCAACACCTCCTGCTGATTCGAAGTCTTCGGCAACCGGGCGATATTCGGCGTCTCAGCTCCGGTTGGCATGCCCTCGTACAGCTTCGCCACCGCCGCAATGACAGCCTCTGATTCGTAGGGGCTGGCCACCGCTATCCGCAGGTTCTCTGGGCCGTACCACCGATCGAAGAACGCGGACGCGACGTCGGCATCGACGGTGACGAGCTCGGCGGCCACTCCACCCGGAGAGTGGCCAAAGGCGTGCTCCCCGAAGAGCGCCGACCAGGTGAGTGACTCGGAGTAGGCCTCGGCGGAGGACTCGGTGTGCAGCGCCAGCTCCTCGAGCACGACCTCCTTGGCGATGTTCGTCCTCTCGCCGTCGATGGCCAGATCCGAGAAACGAGCCCGCTCGAGCTTCAGCAGGTCGTCGAGGGCCTCGGCGTCGAGCTCGGACTCGTAGGTGGTGTAGTCCCAGGTCGTGTGGGCGTTCGAAATACCGCCAACGCGGCCCAAAAAGCCGCCGTGTTCTCGCCCCGCCCGAGTCTCGAACACGAGGTGCTCGACCAGATGGGCCGCTCCACCGGCTCCTTCGGGATCGCTGGCGGAGCCAACCTCGAACCGGTGTACGACTGCCGCTGTCATCAACCCCGGGTCGGCGACCGCGACGATCTCGATGCCATTCTCGAGCTTTTGACGCCCAATCTCGCGCACTGAAACCAGCGGGAATGGCGCCTCGGTAGGAGACGGAACCCGCAGTGAGTACTCCTCGGACTCGGTGAAGAACGGCCCGGTTCGGTCGACCTGCCCAGTCACGATGGACACTTCGGCGAGCTCGACGTCTACTCTCTTGTCCGATCGGCCACGGCTCTGGTAGAGGTTGAAGCCACACAGAATGCTGGCGGTGAACTGCGCGAGTTCATGCCTCAGCTGGGGAATTCTCGGGTCACCCGGAGCCGCCGCCGACAAGCGGGAAAAGTTCATGGCGAACCGTCTGCGATCATACCAGTGACTCAAAACCTCGGGATGTTGAATGAGGATCCGATCGACGTCGTTCCACCGATAGCGTCGGCCCTCCAGGTCGTAGTAGATGCCCTTTGTCGGTACCCTCCGTTCAAACAGGTATTGTTCCGGAATCAGCGCCGATGGGTATTCCTCCCGATCGAGCGCCTCCTCGACGACTTTTCGGGAGAGAGGCTTCGATCGGTCTGGCGACGGGATCTTCTCGACACAGATGTCCTGGCCAGTTGCCACCCCCGACATCAGCGCAAGCAGCGTCATCCAAGCAATCACAGCTGAACTCCGAATCGAAGCATCTCGAGCCGGAAGCTGGTGACGGCTCGACCGAATCCCGGCCCATAGGAGAGTCCCAGCAGCCGCACGGTGATCCTGTCCACGCGGAGGACAGCGGGATGGGCACGGACGCGGACGGAGAGAAGAACCGGCAGACGGTAGGGAACCAGGTTGTCGTCCGAGTCCACGAAACGCAGTGGATGACCCCACAAACCGCCGAGTTCCAGGCCGATGGCTGGCCGGTAGACCTTCCAGGGAGCGGAGAGATCCCCACCGAGGCTGGAGTCGAGAACCGGCCCCATTCCGAAGCCGTAGCCCAGGTTCAGATCCCCTCCGAACACGCCCTGTTCGACCCGTGCTCCCCCACCGACCCCGATGGCGACCGACGATGTGCGCAAACCGATGTGGGCACTCACTCCAGCGTTCCCGTGGACCTCGATCCTCGGGGTCTCGGCCAGGGCCAGGGACGCCAACAGGAGCGGGATCATCGCTGCACCTGAGCAGCCCAGGCCAGGGCGATGACCAGCTCCGTAGAACCGGCGAAGAACCTCGGGTCCAGGCTATCCACGGTGTCGCCCTCGGTGTGGTACAGGCTACTGCGGAAGTTGGTGGTGTCGGTGAGGAAGGCCGCGGGAATGCCCTCGAACCAAGCCATGCTCTGGTCACTCCGGTGCAGATCCTGGAGCAGGTATTTGTCGTTGTCACCGACCCCATAGACCGCGATCACATGCAGTGGGTGAGGCAGTTCCGGCCCGAGCTGCGTCGACCAATACAGCAGGTCCTTCGCTGGTTGATTGCCGATGACCGCGATGAAGTCCGCGACGTCCGGAGTGCTGAAGCCCGTTGGTGAGGACTGACTGCCCGGCGACCGGTCGGCATAGGCGATGGCGTCCATATTCACGACCGCCACCACGTCGTCGAGGTCGGTGTTCCGATAGTGGTAGTTGCTGCCGCGAAGTCCAGTTTCTTCCTGATCGAAGGAGGCAAAGCGGACGGTGCGATCCAGGTCCTCGTCCAGAAAGGCCTCCACTGCCGCGAACATGGCGACCACTCCGCTGGTGTTGTCGTCGGCCGGCGTGTACCAGACGTCGTGGTGACTGGTGACATAGACGATTTCTTTGGATTTTCCCGGGATCTCAGCAAGCACATTGGTGATCGGATACTCCCCGTCGGCGTCCGTCTCTTCGATCCACGGCTCGAGACCGAGCTCGGTGAATCGATCGAAGACCCAGGCCGTGCCATTGATCCGGCGGTGGGGACCTCCGGGATGTCGCACTGGATCCTCCTTCTCGTGGGCCTCGACCAGCGAGATCACCTGGGCGAGGAGCGCATCGGGATCCTGGCCCTCTGCTATGCCAACGGCCTCCCGAAGCTGGGCCTTTGACAAGGGTTGTGGGGCGGGCATGCAGGCAAGCATCATCAGGATTGGGATCATCTCGTCCTCGGCACTGGGACACCATGGGCTCCCCGTCGGCTCAGAGTCAACGCCCCACGCTCCGCCGCAAGCTCCAGCGCCGCCTCGACCCCGAGTCCGCTGGCGAGCGCCCAGGTCAGCCCCGCGGCGAAGCAGTCTCCGGCGCCATAGGTGTCCACGATCGGTCCTGTGAGGGAAACAGCGGGCCAACGTCCGGATTGACCGTCACGAGTCGTGTAGGAACCGCCGTTCTCGCCGTCGGTGATGGCTACCACGTCCGGCTCCTGTCGGAGGTCCCCCGCGGAGTACCGCTCCCTCGGATCGCAACTGCTCAGCACCAGGGCGTCGAGCCTCACATCGGCCTCCCGGACCACGGACAATTCCCGCGCCGTGGCAACGAGGATCCGAGCCTGTCGCGCCTCCTGGAGCATGGCCGCGTCGCCCTTGCAGAAGTACACGGCGTCCACACCGGAAAAGGCGCCGATATGGTCTTTTCCACGTGGGCTTTGCGACGGGCCAACCACGACGATTGTTCGCTCACCGCTGGGATCCAGGAGCGTCACAGCGCGCCGGTGCGGGTCTGGGTCCACCGCTGCGACCACGTCGACACCGAGGGCGCGAAAGGCCTCGGGTAGGCCCTGACCGAGCTCGTCGCTCCCGAGGGCGGTGAAGAGGGTGCTGGAGCCGCCGAGGCGAGCGAGCTCCGCGGCGGCAACTCCTCCTCCTCCAGCGGGCTCGTCCCAAGTGTTGCTTGCGTGCAGGATTCCACCCGGTTTAGGGGCACGATCGACGAGCAGGAAACTCACCCACTCCACGTGGCCGACGACAGCGAGGCGCATGTGTTCCTCCGCGCCCGTACATAGTGCGAAATTCCCTCGACCACACTCGCGTACGCTGCAGTAGAGGGGTCGGGGAGGTTTGGCGTGAGAGGATGGATCTTGTTGCTCTGCGTGGCTTGCGGTCCGGTTGAAAAGGGCGGAGACACCGACATTGGCGGACTCGAGACGGACACGGACACAGACGCAGACGCAGACACAGACACGGACACAACTTGGGACTGCGCCACCGGGCCGGAGATCCAGATCGAGCTCGATGCGGGCACGAGCCCTGTCGTGGTGTGTCCCGGGGTCCACGAAGTCACTCTGAGCCTGCCGGACGGCGCCATTTTGGAAGGCCGCCTGACTGCTGCCGAGACCACACTCACCGGAACCGGCAATAGCCCAACCGTGTACGTAGACAACGGGGCAACCGCAACAATGCGGCACCTCACGGTGAGCCACGACTTCAACCCTGTCGATGGCCCGGCCGGCGGGATCGACGCTTCTCGAGGGTCGACACTGACTCTCGAAGACGTCGTGGTCAGCGGCAACAACAGTCGAGGCACCGCTCTGGCTGGCCCCATGCCGGGGCTCACCGTGCTCACTGACGTCGTGCTGAGCGACAACGTCTCCGAACTGGTGGGCGGAGCTGTCCTCAACGACGCCGTGCTCACCAGGGTGGTCGTTCAAGACAACACCGGCACCGGCCCGACTGGCATGGGAGGACTCTACATCCTCGGCCCAACGCCCGAAGTGACCGCGGACGCGTCCACAATCATTCGCCGAAACACAGGGGCATACTGGGGCGGAGGCGTGACGCTGGACATGTACACCTCATGGACTGGCGGCCAGATCTCGGAGAACCACGCTCCCGGCGGCGGAGGCATTGCGCTGTTCAACGCGTGGGACATCACCATCTCTGATGTGACTCTCGCCGACAACACAGCCGACTACGGTGCGGGCCTGTACCCCAACAACTGCTGCGGTGGCAGCTATCTCGTCACCGTGAGCGGCGCGACGATCACAGGTAACGACGCCGTCTTTCGAGGTGGTGGCATGTACTGGTTCGGCGACGGGGACCGCCAACTGCTCATGAGCGACACCGTGATCGCCGACAACCTCGCCGAAGAGGGCGCCGGTATCTACTCGCCCGACGCTCCCATGACGCTGACCGACACCACCCTGGTCAGGAACATCGCCTCGATCTCGGGTGGAGGTGTGCAGCTGAGCGCTGAAGGCTCGCTGGACTGCACCAACTGTGATCTGGGTGATGGACTCGACGACAATCTCCCCGACGACGTGGTGATCGAAGGCGGGGGCACGTACAGCGACTACGGCGCGGGAGCCAACTTCGTCTGTGACAGTCAGATGGGGATCTGTCTGCCCTGACATCCCGCCAGCATCACGCCAAACCCAAGAGGGCGCCGACCCTACCCCCGCGAAGCTCCGACCGCTCGATGACCTCGAGGCCGTGCTGCGCCGCGCAGGTGAGCATCGCCTGGAATTGGTCAGGTTGAACGTGCCCGAACCGCTCCACCACCCAAATCCTGCCGTCCGCCGCCAACAGCCCTCGGATCTGGTCGAAGAAACCCGGAAGATCGTCGAACTCGTGCAGCGTGTGGACCAGCACCACCAGGTCCACTTTGCCCCGGTAGGCGTCGAGGCCCATATTCCCCACATCGCAGGTCCGAGCGGAGATCTGATCCTGGAGACCCGCCCGCTGCGCCCGACGGTTCAACCGCTCGATCGCCCCCGCCTCGACATCGACACAGAGCACGTTCCCCGATGAGCCGACCAGCCGCGCCAGAGGTAATGAGAAGTAGCCGAAGCCGCACCCGGGCTCGAGCACGGTCATCCCGGGCCTGACGTGGGGATCGAGGAGCTCGCCGGCGGGCTCCAGCCAGCGACGCAGCGGACTCACCAGGAAGTACTGGATCAGCCATGGGCAGCGGTGAGGAACTGGAAGATCGGCGGAGATACTGGCATCAGCGGACATGGCTGGCTCCGGATGTTGACAATGCGAGTAATCCCTCGCATACTCCAAATATGCGAGCAAATGCTCGTCTTGTCAGCTCGCGACGCGTGGAGCGCACTTGAAGCCGACCAACCCCCCGAATCGCGAGGCCGACCATCAGGCTACTCGCGTTTCCGCCCGCAAGCAGCCGCGACAAGAGCGCTCCCGGATCATGGTAGACGCGATCCTCCAGGCTGCTGCCGAGGTGTTTGCGGACTTCGGATATGCGGCGACAACCACCAACAAGATCGCCACCCGCGCCGGGGTCTCGGTGGGATCCCTGTACCAGTACTTTCCGAACAAGGACGCGCTGCTGCACGAGCTCCTCAAGCGGCACCACGCCGATGTCGACCAGGTGCTCGCCACTGCCCTCACCCGGCTCGCAGACCCCGCCACCGCGCTGGAAGACGGGATGAGGCAGCTGGTGACCGATCTAGTGACCCTGCACAGGGCCGACCCCGCGCTGTCCCGCGCCCTGTCGACCTCGGTGCTGATCCAGTCTTCCGCAGCCGACCACCGGGAGTCCGACGATCATCACCGCGAGCAGATCGCCGCGCTGCTGGCCCGGCCGGATGTTCGCGCCGGGAGTCACGGCCACATGGCTCTCGTGCTGGGCCAGACCACCGCTCACTTGTGCCGGTGGCTGGTCCACGATGCACCGCCCTCGGTCCCAGCAGAGGATCTCCTCGAGGAGGTGGTGCAGGTCCTGGTGCGGTATCTAGCCGTGTGAGAGGGCTGCAAGAACGCCTACTTCCAGTAGATACGATCCCAAGATGCGCCGTGATACCACACCGGCTCGAGCCAAAAACACGGCTCGGAAGAACACTTCCGCTCGTCGCGTTCGCGGCTGAACCCCTCCGCAAACCCCAACCCGACGACGGTGAGCGTCCCGCTGTCCAAGACCCATCGTCGGACCGAGAGAAGTCGTCCCATGGAGGCCTCCTTGTCGCTGAACAGGCGCGGGGGCAGCTCGTGACGGTATTTTGGGTCACGGCCACCAGACGGGTCCCGGATGTGCTGGGCATCTACCTCGAAGCCCGCGCATGCGCCGCGCGCTCGCGATGGCGCCGGCTGATCCGTTGCAGCGGACAGTGGACGGTCTCGGGCGTGGGCAGCTGACCAACGCTGATGTCCGCCGTCAACTCGCCAATCGCCGCCGCGACGGTGGCCTCCACAGTCTCGAGGGTCATGTTCGGGAGGCGAGATGTCTTCACCTCCTGCACCTCGGAGCCCGCGTGCCACGCCATCTGCGCGGTTCCGGTCCAGATGGAGTCGCCTCCGTCGGTATGTCTGGGTTCGCCCCGCTCGAGCTGCAGCGAAACCACCAGGAGATCGCCCCCCTGAACCCCGATGGGCACGATGCGATGGACCGGCATCGAGAAACACGCGAGGGCCGTCGATGGCGTCAGAAGGGCGGTCAGAGAGAGCAAACGCAGCATTACTCACATGTATCTCAACCTCTTCGAGCGCGCGCTCGAGGTGGTGAATCGCCCGGCGCGAAGGTGACGACGCGGGTAGGGAACCGTCTGCAGATCCAGAAGTCCAACCGCCCATGTCGCGCCCCACCATCATCCTGGCAGTGCTCGCTTGTGCCGCCGCCTGCCGCCATCACCCGGCCCCCGAGCCCGACATCCGCATCGGCGTCACCCAGATCAGAGGAGCCGACATCTCGGAGATCGAGGCGGCCCTTCTCGCCGTAAATGCCAGGACCGTCCCTCTGATCGAGCGAACGACAGCCGCGGCGATGGTCACTCTCGACAGCGTCGACGGCCTCCTGCTCGGGCCCGGCCAGGACATCGAGCCCTCCCTGTACGGAGAGCTCCCCCACGAGTCCATCAACCTCGTCCCGCGG
>PJEL010003194.1_pt1 | contig 14276 bp, 10 predicted proteins | sample 1853271 | NCBI WGS metagenome assembly PJEL01 (sample SAMN08108733, study PRJNA415343) | Invertebrate metagenome, whole genome shotgun sequencing project. | host: Globobulimina | place: Sweden: Gullmar Fjord | collected 2015-08 | reverse complement strand
CACGCCATGATCTGGGGGAGCACCTACAGGCTAAACGGAGACCTCTATAAGAACAGCTCCCTCTTTCTCCTCGATCCCGACAAGCGTCGAAGTGAGTTGCTCAGTCTCTTCTGGCAGGACAATATCGCGCTGCGGGAAGACAAGCTCCATCTGACGCTGGGCGGCAAGGCGGAATACAACAGCTACACCCAAGCTGAATTCCAACCGAGCCTTAGATTGCTCTGGTCGCCAAACTCTGGAAATAGGGTCTGGGCATCGGCCGCGCGGGCCGTTCATACGCCGTCGCGCATCGATTCCGACGCCCGCTTCAACACCGCTGTCATCCCGCCGATGAGTCTGACCAATCCAACACCCCTGCCGATGTTGATTGCGGCTCTGAGCAACAGCGAGACGGAATCAGAGAGGCTGACCGCTTTCGAACTGGGATACCGATCCCTTCCGAGTGAACAATTCCACTTCGACCTCGCACTATTCTACAACTTCTACGACGGCTTGCGCAGTCTAGAATTGCAGGAAGTTGGAATCGCGGACGAACCCGGCCCGCCCCATCTCCTAGTGCCCTTTTCTTTGAGCTACGATCTGAACGCGGAATCCTGGGGCGCCGAATTCAACTTTGACATCAAGGTGATCGAAGGTCTGCGTCTGCGTCCCTCCTACACCTGGATCAAGGTGCACGCAGTGGACGGTTCGCTGCCGGAGGAGACCATTCTGGATGCCAGCAGCATCCGCTCGGTTCCCGAACACCAATTTGGTCTTGCAACCGGCTGCGATCTACCAAAGCGGATGACCATGGATCTCTTCTTCCGCGCCCTCGGCCCGATCAAGGGTACCGAGATAGCCGGTTATGAGGAGTTGGACATGAGGTTCGCCTGGCACCCCAACGACCGCCTGGAGCTTTCGCTTGTCGGTCACAATCTTCTCAACAAAGAGCACGATGAGTTTATCCAGACTGATCCGGCTATTGCGCCGATTCCGATCGAACGAGGATTCTTCGCGAGGCTGAGGTGGCACTACTAGGGCGGAGCATCCTCAGGCGCGCCGGACAGCTTCTGTTCGGCATCGCCCTAATCCTGATCTCGGGTCAGGCGGGGGCGAAGCCTGCGCAAAAAAGCACCGCTCAGGTGAAAGCGGCGATTATCTACAATGTCTGCAAATTCGTCGAATGGCCGGAAACGACATTCGACAGGGACCTCTTTTCCATTGGAATACTTGGCGATACCGATAATCTGCCGGATTTCAACTCGCTGAAGGGCAAGTCCATCGCCGGCCGCCCCATTGCGCTGCGCAATGTGAAGAGCCGCGACGATCTCGAAGGCTGCAGCTTGCTCTATGTCGCCGGCACGGACTGCGACACTTGGCGCTCGCTAATCGGCGATGGCATCGAATTCCACATTCTCACGTTAAGTGAATGCGACGGATTCGCCAAAGATGGCGGCATGATCCAACTGACTCGCCGAGGAAAACGCACGGGCTTCGAGATCAACCGCGCAGCGGTTGACGCGAGCGGATTCCAGCTCAGCTCCCAATTGCTCAGGATGGCAACGATCGTCGAGGTCGAGCCATGAGGAAAAGAAGGTTCATAGATCTTTCCATTCACTCGAAATTGCGGTGGATCCTCGGCGCTTCGATCACCATTGCATTGCTTCCCATCGGTATCTTTATGAACCGAGTCGATGCGAGCAGAATGAAGCACGAGATGGTTCGCGATGTGATCTCAACGGCGCAGATCGCAAGCGCCAATACCGCATCGGCACTGGTTTTCGAAGATCAGGTTTTCGCAGAGGAGATCCTCCGCTCCCTCAAGCATATTCGGGAGATTCTTCAAGTCGAAATCTATGACGCCAATGGACAGCATTTCGCCCACTTCCTTGGCAATGCGCAAAGCGATGATATGTTGATCTCACCGCTTGTGGATTATGGCAAGGCTGTGTTCTTCAAGAATCACATGGCCTATCAGACCCCTATTATTTGGGACGGCACCCAAGTTGGCACCCTGCTGCTCATTCACGACCTCAAAGAGCTGAAAGCATACAACCGCAGCTCGGCCGTGCAACTCGTTCTCGTGATGTGTTTCGTCAACCTCATCGCCTTCTTGCTCAGTTCGAGAATGCAGCGGAGTATCACCATTCCCATCAGCAAGCTCGCCGATGCAACGAAACGGATCTCGGAAGAGAAAGACTACAGTTTGCGGGTGAGGCCTCTTGGAAATGATGAGATCGGCATGATGATGGTGGGATTCAATGACATGTTGCAGCAGATTGAGATGCGCGATCGAGCCGTCAGTGAGGCTAACCAGGAACGGAGACTGGCCGAAGAGGCGAATCTCGCCAAGGGCGAATTCATGGCGAATATGAGTCACGAGATCCGAACACCTATGAACGGAGTGATCGGCATGACCGGCCTGCTCTTGGACTCCGAGTTGGGCGCCGAGCAACGGGATTTCACCGAGACCATCCAAAATTCCGCCGAGCACCTCCTGGGTATCATCAATGAAATCCTCGACTTTTCCAAGATCGAGGCGGGCAGACTCGAGATCGAGGCGGTACCGTTCAGGGTTCGGAAGACGATCAATGATGTCGTTGCGATGGTTGCAGCGAGGTTCAGGGAGAAGAATCTCGTCCTCAGGGTGGACATCGCGGACGATATCCCCGCTTGCGCCCTGGGCGACGATGGTCGCCTCCGCCAGATTCTGCTGAATCTACTGTCGAATGCCGTCAAATTCACCGAACGGGGCGCCGTTATCCTCTCTCTGCGCTTCGCAAACGAGGGCGACGATTCGGCAATTGAATTTCGCGTCAGGGATACCGGGATTGGGATTCCCGAAGAGAAGCTCGAGACGATTTTCGAGAAGTTCACTCAAGCCGATGGCTCAACGACACGTCGGTTCGGAGGGACGGGGCTGGGTTTGAGTATTTGCAAGGATCTGTGTCGTCTGATGGGTGGTGAGCTCGTTGTCGAGAGCAAGGTGGGCGTCGGTTCAACCTTCTGGTTCCGCGTGTCTCTCCCCTTGATGGATTCAATGACGGATGGCGCCCAGGGTCACTCCGGCGACCTCGCGAGCGAATCGAGTGGTGTTCTGACCATCGGCGGATCAAGGCAGCCATGCATCCTTCTGGCGGAGGACAATGCAATCAACCAGAAGGTTGCTCGTCACATGCTGGAGAGGATGGGCTGCTGCATCACTATTGCGGCAAATGGTATCGAGGCCCTGGAGATGATCGCTGCGCGGGACTTCGATCTCGTTTTGATGGACTGCCAGATGCCGGAGATGAACGGCTATGACGCCACGCGTCGTATCCGGAACCTCCAGGAGATCGACCAGAATCTTCCGATAATTGCCATGACCGCAAATGCTCTCTCCGGCGACCGGGAGAAATGCCTCGCTGCCGGCATGAACGACTACTTGAGAAAACCCGTCAGAATAGAATCTCTGCGCGCGATTCTAGAGCGCTACCTCGCCGCCGTTCCCGTAAGCTAGAGTTTTCAAGTCGCGCGGATCGGGCTATAATAATCCCTGACAATGCAATCATTACTGCGGAACCCGTCTCGATCCAAGAGATCCCACTATGAGCGAAAAGGAACAGCGGTTGGCGATCCAGCGGGCATTGCTCTCTCTGCGCGGGCTTTCGGTGGGGGACGCCTTCGGCGAAACCTTCTTTATCCCCTCTCCGGAAGTTTTGATGCAGCGCCTGAGCGAGCTTGATCCGCCACCGCCTCCCTGGGGATGGACCGACGACACGCAGATGGCGCTGTCGATCGTCGATGGGCTCGCCACGAACGGGAGAATCGATCCAGATCACTTGGCTTCGGCCTTCACGGAGCGCTTCGACTCCGCTCGGGGCTACGGCGGGGGCGCAACGCGGCTCTTTGATGCTTTGCGCAGCGGAGGGGATTGGCGCGAGCTCACGCCGGCCATGTTTGGCGGCAAGGGTTCATTCGGCAATGGCGCTGCGATGCGCGTTGCGCCAGTTGGTGCCTACTTTGCGGACGATTTGCCCGCCGCAGTCAAAAACGCCGCGTTGTCCGCGGCGCCGACACACAGTCATCCGGAGGGCGAGGCGGGGGCCGTCGCCGTCGCGGTCGCCGCGGCTCTCGCTTGGCGTGTCGGCGAGGGGGAAGCGATCAGTCCCGAGCAGTTTCTCGCCGCCGTGATCGAACAGACGCCGGCGGGAGAGACGCGGCGGGGGATCGAAATGGCCGCCGGGCTGCCCGATGACACCCACCCCGTGGATGGCGCCCAAAAACTCGGATCGGGCAACCTTGTGTCGAGCCAGGACACCGTTCCCTTTGCTCTCTGGTGTGCGGCGGGCGAGTTGCACAACTATCCCGCCGCTCTCTGGTTTACGGCGATGGGGCTCGGTGACGTCGATACGACCTGCGCAATCGTCGGCGGCATTGTCGCACTTTCCGCGCGTGAGCGGGGCGTGCCCCCCGATTGGCTTGCCGCAAGGGAGCCGCTTCCGTCCGGCTTCGAAATCTAGATTATTCTCCGGGCCAAGAACCTCCGGCTACCCAAAAGCAGCACGCCGAGGAATGCCCCGTGTTGCAGCAGTTGCGGCCAGAGTGGTGGTGACCAAACGCCCAGCGCCTGGAAGTCGATCTGTACCCACTCGGAGAGGGGCGCGAGCAGGCAAAAAGCCAGCACCGCCGGATTGGGACGAAGAACGAGCAGCGGCAAAATCCAGATGAGATACCAGGGGAACAGGGTCGGGGCGAAGGCGATCAAACCGATTATCGCAGTGATCATCATTGAGCCAAGATCTTTGCCGCGCCAGGCGCCGCCGACGGCAACGACGCCGATTAACAGCGCGGATACCAGGTGCGCAAACTCTCTTGGCAATAGCCTTTCGATCAGAGCGCCGATACCTCCGCCGAAGGACCATTCCTGAGCCATCAAAACCGTCGAACTGAACAGACGTCCGCCCGCTTCGGCAAAGGGCAGGTAGAATGCAACCAGGATAGCGGCGATCGCTGTCGTCGCCAAAATACCGAGTCGCCAACCAAGCTGGCGGATCAGCGCCGGCAGAAAGATCAACGGTAGAGGTTTGATCAACGCCGCCAGCGCTAACCAGAGCCCCGCGCGCCAGGCCCGCTTCGCGTCGAGATCAACGATCAGGAGCGCCATAAGCGGCAGACCCAAAGTGTCGGTATGCCCGGGGAGATAGCCTTCGATCAGCATGAGTGGCGCCCAGGCCAGGAGCAGAAGCCGCGCGCTCGGCAGTGATCGACGCCCTAATTCTCGCAAAAGCAAAATCCAGCAGACAAGCTCAGCGAGTAAGGAGAGGATTCGGAAGCCGACCAAGCTACCCGGCGTGAGACGATAGGCGGCGGCAAAAATAAGCTGCGCCAGGGGCGGGTAGCAGGTCGGGAGAGTGGGGTGGTTGATCCTGGAGTCTATTCTGTGACGGGGTACACGGGATTCCCGTTGAGCGGACCCGTTGGCGTCTTCTTCGGATTCAGGCAGGGCGTCGCTTATTTTCTGAGCGTAATTTTCTCCCTCCATGAACTCCGCCGGAGCAAAGAGGTATGGATTGATACCATGACTGATCAGTTTGCCGTCCCAGTGGTAGCGGGCAGCATCGTCGCTGAGCTCATGGTTTGTGGGGAAGAGCAATAGGCGGGCGACAAGGGCGATGCTCAGAATGAAGAGCGCGGAGCGGCGACCGGAGCCGGGGCGCCAAATGTTCCACGAGAGGAGCATAAGTCCGCCACAGGCGACACCGCCCACGATGGCCAAACGCAGCCAGGTCGTTTGATCGAAAGCAAGAACGCCGAGAGACGCGCTAAACGCGATCAGAAGACAGGCGACCGAGATCGCGAGGATCGCGGCCGTTCGGTGTGAGATCAGCAAATCCGTTTCCTGGCATTGCGGTCATGCAGGATGGACAGAACGCCGACGCACATGAACCCGCAGGCCTGGACGAGCAGAAACGGTCCGGCCGCGCGGGCGGCGGCCCCTCCTTGAAAGGCGAAGCTGACGAGGCAGGCGAGCAGCGCCCACAGGCCGACCAGGATCTCCATTGCGCACAGTCGGCTGAGCGGCAAGCGATAGCTTTTGCTGATCGTCGGCGCGGCGGCGAGAGTCGTCACTCCTCCGCTACCCGCGACGGCGGCAAGGGCTCGTTCCCCCGTGGCGGCCTCGGCACCCGTTCCCAGCTTGGGAGTTCGTACAAACTCGCTCTTCGTCCCCCGCAAAGCTCCAATAACGGCACCCGTATTGTTGACGGCGAGCCCGATCCCCATCCCCATCAGGGCGGGCAAGAGCAAAAGCGTTTGCAGCACTTTGCCGCGGGATACGGCCTGGGAAAAGACATAGAGAGTGCTCGGGCCGAAGAGAGCGAGAAACATCAAAACAATCAAGGGCGTGACGTAGAGGTTGGCGAAGCGAGCTTGCAAAAGCAGGATCAACGGGAGGATAAGCAGCGTTACGATCAGAATGAAGGGGTGGATCAAGTAGTGGGTGAGATGCAACGTCGCCTGAAGGCGAACGAACAGGCCCAGATCTCCCCTTCCCCAGATCGTCGGGAGCAGCTTGAGCGCCGTTTGGATTGATCCCTTCGCCCAACGGCTTTGCTGCGATTTGAGTGCATTGATATCCGTCGGAAGCTCGGCGGGGGTGATTTCGTCGAGGAGGTATCGCGGGCGCCAACCGCGGAGGAGGACGCGATAGGAGAGATCGAGATCCTCGGTGATCGTGTCCGACTGCCAGCCGCCCGCGTCATCGATGGCCTCCCGGCGCCAGATTCCGGCCGTGCCGTTGAAGTTGAAGCAGAGCCCGGTCCAGGCCCTTGCCGCTTGCTCGACGATGAAGTGCCCATCGATACCTATCCCCTGGAGGCGAGTCAGCAGAGAGTAGTCGCGGTTCCGGTGGCCCCAACGGGTCTGGACGAAGCCGCAGCGTGGGTCGCCCGTCAGGAAGGGGAGGCATTTGCGGAGGAAGGTGGGCGGGGGAACAAAGTCGGCGTCGAAGATGGCGATGAATTCCCCCTTCGCCCGCAACATGCCCTCGGCGAGAGCACCGGCCTTATAGCCGACACGCTTCTCGCGCCGGATGTGCTGGATGTCATGTCCATCGGCCCGCAGCTCGGCGACGACCGCCGTCGCAATAGCGTTTGTCTCATCCGTCGAATCGTCGAGGAGCTGAATCTCATGCTTAGTTTTGGGATAATCGAATGCCGCAACGGCGCGCAACAGTCTCTCGATGACGTTGGCTTCGTTATAGACCGGAAGTTGGGTGGTTATGATGGGCAGGTCGGATTCGCGCATGTCGAAACGCTCGCGCAACGACTGTTCTTCGCGTTTTCGCTTTGCGTTGCCACGGAGAAAGAGCCCCATCATGACGTAGCAATTGATACCGTATACGTGCAGTGCAAGCGAGGCGCCGAGGTAGAGCACGACCATTGCGACAATCAACGCATCCATCAGTAGGCTCAAACCCCAACCTCCCGCGCTGAGTTCAGTCCTTGTCTCTACGGCCTACGCTGAGAACATCGACCGGGCACACCTCGACACAGATGCCGCAGAATACGCAAACGGTGCTGCTGTTCGAAAGATCTTCGCTCCGCTGAGCGAAGGAACGCACGTCGATCCCCATCTGACAATGATGATTACACTCTCCACACGAAATGCATTCGTCGTTCGACCGGATCGCCAGCTTGCCGCCCGTCCAGCGGCCCCAGAGCTCGAGCCATTTGGCAAGGGGGCAGAGAAATCGGCACCAGATGCGAGTTCCGGAGAAAGGGTAGAGGGCGATGGCGACGATCGATGCGAGCCCGAAATCGACGATCGTGACGTAAGCGGATTTGAGGCCATCGGGATTGATAAAGCCACGATAGCCACTGATGAGATAGACGCTGACGAGCAATGTCAGGACAAGGAGCACAGTGCTCGCGGATTCCAAGCGGCGGGCTTTCGTGCCCCGGGGAGCCTTGTGGCGCCATGCGTCGCCCGCCGTCTCGGCGATACCGCCGCAGGGGCAGAACCACGAGCAAAAACGTTTTCCGTGATAGGTTGCGACAACCGGCATGACAAAGAGGAAGGCCGCGATCGTCGCGATTGCCCATGGCAGTGAGCTACCGCTGAACAGCGACGAGGCCGGTTCGAAGAGTCCGTAGTAACCAAGCGGGTAGGTCAGCGTGACGGCCCAGCTTCTCCACCATTCACTGTGGCCCGCGTAGTAGAGGGCCCATGGCAGGATAAAGTAGATGAGCCACTGAGCGCCGATCAGCGAAGTGAATCTCCGGCGCTGCATCGGCGAGTCCTTGTACTTGGCCATCGCCTTGAGCCCGAACACCGACATCAGCCCCGAGTAGAGGATGCCGTAGAGCAAGCTCGGATCGGCACCGATCTCTTTGAGTCCTGCGTACACGCCGGCATAGGGCCAGCGGCCGGCCTTGATGGCATAGAGGCTGTAGACGAGCGCGAAGACCCAGAGCATCTGAGGCAGCAACGACCAGCGCCACTGCCCCTCGAAGCGCAAGCCAAGCCGCCCGAGGAAAGCGCTTGGCGGATCGGAGCCGATTAGTATAAAGGAAGCATCCGTATCCACCGTATCCGTTCCACCCGGGCCCGCGACATCCGCCTCGTTCGCCCTGAATTCCGAAACGCTGCTGCTGAGGTGAACCTTAATCTTGCCCGAGGCCTGCGCTGCTTCGAGGGCCGACCGGTTGACTGCGGAGGCGCGGTGGAAACCGTCGCTTCGATGAACCAGCCGCACCCGGTTCGCTCCGCTCAGGGCAAGCGCGGCCTCGACGGCGCTGTTGCCGCCGCCAACCACGAGGATCTCCTTATCGCGATACTTGCCGGGGTTGTGCAGGGCCGTGTAGGTGCATCCGAGGTCTTCGCCCGGTACGCCAAGAAGGCGCGACTTGCCGATTCTGCCGATCGCCAGGATCACCCGTTTCGCGCGAAATACGTCGCCGCTTGCCGCGCGAAGCTCGAAGCCTCCCGTTACGTTGTCGATAGACTGGATGTCCGCGCCGCAAGTGATCTCGATCTCCGCAAGCCGATCTCCCCAATCCGCGAGCAGATCCTCCTTGCTCGAATCCTCGAGTCCGAGCTGCCCCAGCGTCGCCAGGCTTGTGGGTTCGGCGTAGATCAGCTTGCCGTCGGGAAAGTTGTGGATCGTGTTCAGTGGCTTGGCCTGCTCGAGCACGAGGATGCGGTAACCCCGTTTTTTGGCTTCGAGCGCCGCGGCGATGCCGGCGGGACCCGCGCCGACGATGGCCAGTTCCGGGTCGCCTGTTTCCGCACCATCCGGCGGCATGACGCGCGAAATGGAGCGGACGACCTCATAGCCCTCGTTGATACAGGTCTTGAGCAGCGGAGAGGCCTTCGCTGCGCCTATGACATGCAAACCCTTCCGATTGCTCTGGTATAGCCGGTCGAGAATCGGCTGCCTCTCGACACCGCTCGCGTACTGTGGGTCATGAGGCATCGCGCGCTCCTTGATTTGCCCCGCATGAGTCCATCTCTCGCTCGGGGAGGAAGGCCGCGGCGCGTTCCAGATCTTCCGGCCGATCTATATCGTGGAGGGTTTCCAGGGTGTTCGCTCTTACGCCAAGCTCTGTGGCGCGCCTCAATGTTTCGGTGAGCACAGTATCGCTTCCCCATGGCATGTCGGAGAAGAGTTCGGGGAAGGGTCGCCTGAGTCCGATCAATGTGTAGCCGCCATCCGCGGCGGGACCGAGGACAAGCGGATCGGTCTCGAGCGCCGCAAAGGCCCGGTCCAGGATCTCCGCGCTGAGCTCAGGGCAGTCGGAGCCCATGATCACTGCTCTGTCCGTGCCCTCGCCGAATGCGAAGTCAAAGGCGTCCACCATGCGCTCGCCGAGATCTCCACGACCCTGCGCTTTGAACTGGATGGATTTGCCGAGCCAGGCACTCATCTCCGAATCATCGCCGCCTGCATGGTGAACACTGAGGGTCGTTCCGCGGTTTCGCACCAGGCGGTGAGCTTCGCCGAGTGCGTGTTTGGCAAGACGATCGTGTAGAAGGGTTGCTCCCTCGGGGCCAAGCGCTGGGATCAGACGGGTCTTGGTCTGTCCCAGGGTGGGGAAGCGGGTGAAGAGCATCAGTCTTTCCTGCCCTTTGCCGACAGCTTTTGGGGCCGGTTTTCTGATCTCGGCGAGCTTGGCTTCGAACACGTAGCCGAGAATCCGCTTCCCGGCGAGCCAGGATCCACGGAGTGTTCCGCTGATTTTGCTTTGTCCCCCGCGGCGGTTGCGGTAGCTGACGGGGACCTCGACGATCTTGAGTCCAATCTGCGCAGCCTTGACCTGCATTTCGATCGTCCAGCCGAAATCGGGATCGACCATTTGCAGCTTGTCGAGTGCGGAGCGGCGAATTGCGCGGAAAGGGCCAAGATCAGTGGCGCGAATACCCCAGAACAGGCGCAGGAGCGAGCAGGTGAGCGCGTTGCCGAAGCGTTGCACCGGCGTCAGTGCGCCGGGCTCGCACTCACCGAGCGCGCGGCTGCCGATAACCAGGTCGGCGTTCTGCTCGCAGATGGCTTCGAGCAAGTGGGGGATCTCTGCGGGGTCGTCGCTGCCGTCGCCGTCCATGAAGAGGATGAGATTGCTGGCGCGGCACTCGGCCAGGCCGCGGAGGCAGGCACTGCCGTAGCCCAGCTTGGGTTCTTTGAAGAGGCGCGCCCCCTTCGCCGCTGCCAGGGCCGCGCTGCGATCGGTCGAACCATTATCGACGACGATCAGGGAATCGATGAGTGAGCGATCGATGCCGTCTAGAACGTCACCGATGGTCTCCTCCTCGTTGAGGACGGGTATGATAAGCGCCGTGCTGTGTCCCCTGTACATCGTTCACCGCCTCCCAGGGCCGAAAGGGATCATTCGACGATCGCTCCTCCGCAGGAACTGCCGGCTCCGGCCGTGCACCCAAAGCAGTGCCTGGCCGTGCGTATTTGGCGCTCTTCCCACAAGAGGGGATCGAAGTCCTCGATCCTGGCGCCGCGTCCGTTGCCGCAAGCCGCTTCCATCTCGAGCATCTGATTGAAGTCGCAATCGAAGACGCGTCCGTCCCACGAAATGGAGATCGTGTTCCGACACATGAGGCCGGCGACGGTGCCCGGGTTGAATCCGCCGACCAAGCGCTGCATGTAGTCGGCGAAGTTGTCGCTTTCGACGAGCCAGTCGAGGAAGCGGGAAATGGGCATGTTATTGAGCGTCGATAGACGGTCGAAGCTCACGCCATGTTTGCTGAGCAGTGTTTGCCGCCACTCCGATTCGAGTTGCCCCTGATTGCCCGCGAGGAAGGCGCCGACCGGGTTGGCCATGAGCGTGAGCGTTCGCTTGGGATCCCCATGCCCGTATCCAGCAGCGTTGAGCTTGAGCAGGGCCTCGATGCTGCGCTCGAAAACCCCCTCGCCCCGCTGGGCATCCGTGTTGCGCTGCCGCTGGTGGGGAAGGGATGAGACGATCTCGACGCCGTGGCCGGCGAGCCACTCGGGGAGATCGCGGAATCCGGCGGCGAGCAGAATGGTGAGATTGCATCGGTCGATGACATGCAGCCCACGACCGGAGACCTCCTCGACCAGCTCGCGAAATCGGGGATGAAGCTCGGGGGCGCCGCCCGTGAGATCGACGGTCTGAGCACTCGATCGATCAAGTGCTTCCAGACAGGCTTCGATCGTAGCATCGCTCATCATTTCATCGCGACGGTCCGGGCCCGCATCGACATGGCAGTGGCGGCAGCTCATATTGCAGAGCTTGCCGAGGTTCATCTGGAAGATCTCGAGAGGGACGGGCTTCAAAGCCTGCTCGCGCGAGACAGCGGCCGAGAAGTCGGCCAGCCCGCCGTTGCCATCCGAAAGCTCGAGGGATGCGAGGAGCCTGAGCTGCTCGTCGGCATTGGCGAGCGGCGAGCGCCGGGCGCGCAGGCTGCCCCGCGCGAGAAGCGCCGGCTCTGTGCCTCCGGCGGGTGCTTTGGCCGCTCCGGCCGCCGATTCAGGCATCGCTCTATCGTCCATTACATCCCCGTCTTTCGTACTTTTTCGAGCATCTGTACACCGTGAACAAGGGCGGCGCCGCCGCGGATTGCGCAAGCGACGTGCACGGCCTCCGTCATCTGCTCAAGGTCGGATCCGTTTTCCTGACAGGCCTGGGTATAGGCGTCGATGCAGTAGGGGCATTGAACGGTGTGCGCGACGGCGAGCGCAATGAGCGCTTTTTCTCTGCCGCTGAGCGCGCCGCCTTCGAAGACAGATCCGTAGTAGTCGAAGAATTTTTGGGCAAGTTCCGGATTGCCCTCGGCGATCTCGGCGAATTTCCCAAGGTCTTCGGGTTTGTAGTAGCTGGTCACGGGCCCACTCCTTTTGGCGCGCCGGGGCGCTTAGTCCAATTCACAGACGATGCTGTCGAGCTCCTTGTTCCAAACTAGCACATTTTCGGAATAGTCGATTGGGCACTCGACGAGCGCCGGCTGATTGCCGTTAAAGGCCTTCTCGAGCGTCGGAAGCAAATCGGCCGCCGATTCGACACGATAACCCTTCGCTCCATAGCTTTCCGCATAGGCGACGAAATCAGGGTTGCCCAAATCGAGCGCGTAGCTTTCGAATCCGTAATTTTCCTGTTTCCACTTGATGAAACCAAAGGCGTTGTCGTTCACCAGGAGGACAACAACGGGGATGTTCAGTCGCACGGCCGTCTCTAACTCCTGCGAGTTCATCATAAAGCCGCCGTCGCCGGTTACGGCAAGCACGCGCCGCTCGGGAGAGACGAGCTTGGCTCCCATGGCGGAGGGTAGTCCCGCTCCCATCGTTGCGAGCGTATTGTCCAAAAGGAAGGTTCCAATATTGTAGGTGGGGTAATGGCGCGAGAACCACATCTTGTAGATGCCGTTGTCCATACAGATGATATCTTCTTTGCCAAGCGCCTTTCGACAGTCGGCGACGATGCGCCGCGGCCGGACGGGGAAGGCGTCGTCATCGGCTCCTTCGACGAAGAAGCGCTTGGTCAGATCGTCGCGCGTCTTCTGCATTGCCGTGCCGTCGTAGTGGTAGTCCCCCAGCTCGCCCAGCAGGGCTGCGAGGCTGCTCGATATATCACCCGTTAGTTCGACGCTCGGGTTGTAGAAGACCTCCGTCTTCGCCGGCGTGAAGTCGATATGCATGATCTCTTTGTCGAGGTTGGGGTTCCAAACGCTCGGTGGGTGCTCGCGAGTCGAATAGCCGACGGTGATGATCAGGTCGGAGCGACCGACGACACAGTTGACGTAGTCGTACTTGTGGATACCGAAGGCGAACAGGGATTGCGGATGGTCGTCGCCGAGGGCTCCCTTGCCGAGCTGGGTGTGGATGAGATGGATCCCCGTCTTCTCGCAGAACTCCCGCAGGCGCGAGTGAACGCGCCGCCGCTGCGCCCGACTGGATACGATGATCAGTGGATGCTTCGCCGCGCGAATCCTCTCGGCTCCCGCAGCGATCGCCTTGGGATCGGCATTTGGTCGCCGGATCAGTCCAGGTGTAAGCGGGGCGTAGATCTCCTCGACCTCTTCGCTTGCGATATCCTCGGGCAGTTCGATGTGGCAGGCCCCGAGTCGTTCGTCGAGCGCAACCTTGAACGCTGAGCGAATCTCTTTCGGAATGCTCCGCGGTCCCTGTAGCTGAATCGTTTGCTTGGTGATCGGCCGCATCATGCCGACGATATCGAGGACCTGGAAGTCCGCCTGCCAGTTGTCGCGGATCGCCTTCTGCCCTGTTATCGCGAGCAGGGGGATGCCGCAGAGCTGGGCATAAGCGATCCCCGTAACCAGGTTTGTCGCGCCGGGTCCGAGTGTCGCCATGCAGACACCCACTTTCCCCGTAAGCCGACCATAGGTGGCCGCCATGAAGGCCGCGCCCTGTTCGTGGCGGGTGATGACCACTTCGATGGGGGAGGTGCGCAGGCTTTCGAGCAGGTCCAAATTCTCTTCGCCCGGGACGGCGAAGATTTTTTCAACGCCCTCGGTTTCCAAACACCTGACGAAAAGGTCGGCAGCTTTCATGACGAGTCTCCGTGTCTGTAGATATTGATGCCCTTGATGTTCAAGAACTCGCGGAGTCCGTACTTGGACAGTTCGCGGCCGATGCCGCTGCGTTTGATCCCGCCGAATGGCATTCTGGGATCGGATTTGACGGAGCTGTTGACGAAGGCCATGCCCGTTTCCAATCGTCGAGCGAGTCGCTCGCCCCTGTCCAGATCTCGGGTCCAGATGCTGCCTCCGAGACCGAATTCGCTGTCGTTCGCCACTCGGATGGCTTCATCCTCATCGGCGACCTTGAT
>PJEL010003193.1_pt1 | contig 14280 bp, 6 predicted proteins | sample 1853271 | NCBI WGS metagenome assembly PJEL01 (sample SAMN08108733, study PRJNA415343) | Invertebrate metagenome, whole genome shotgun sequencing project. | host: Globobulimina | place: Sweden: Gullmar Fjord | collected 2015-08 | reverse complement strand
CTCATGTCCCTGTCCCCCGCATCCGCCGCTCGATGGCGTCGTTTCGCCAGTACAAAGATTGTCGCACTCGTAATCCTCGCGCAGCTCGGAATTGCGTCCTGGCTCGCAGCGGCGCCGGGCGCGGACTGCGGCTGGGCGGTTGGTCTGCATCGCCGCGATTTTGATATTGAAGTGCACGACTTCGTGATCTGGGACGACGGTACTGGGCCGGCTCTGTATGCGGCGGGTTGCTTCGAGATTGTTGAGGATGTTGAAGCTTTCGGTGTTGCGCGCTGGGACGGACGGCATTGGTGGCCGCTCCACGGTTCGGGCGGTGGCGGTCTGCAGGGGATCGACTGGGTCGAGGGGATGGCCCTGGCAGTGTGGGACGACGGCACTGGGGAGGCGCTGTACATAGGTGGATACTTCGCATCCGCCGACGGCACGACCGCGAGTAACATCGCTCGCTGGGATGGAACAGACTGGTCGGCCCTGGTAGGAGCGTCGGGCGAGGGAGTCAATTATCGGGTCGAGGCGCTGCACGCCTGGGACGACGGACTCTATGTGGGGGGGAACTTTTCTCAGGCCGCCGGCATGTCGGCCGAACGTGTTGCCCGCTGGGACGGAACCGAGTGGGCGTCCCTCGATATCGGGACCGACGGCACCGTGTATGCCCTCGAAGTGTGGGACGACGGCCGGGGTCCAGCCCTTTATGCCGGCGGATCCCTTTATGAGGCCGGCGGCCTTGAGGCCTCAGGTGTCGCTCGCTGGGACAAGACGGTCTGGGAGGACCTCGACGTGGGGATCGAGGGCACTGCCTACGCCCTTGCCGTGTACAACGGTGAGCTGGCCGTGGGTGGTGATTTCACCGCGGCAGGGTCCGCGTACGACCCTGCCGAGATGGTCGCGATCTGGGACGGAACATCGTGGTCAGCGGCATCGACCAATACCTTTTCGGACACGGTGTTCGACCTCGAGGTTTGGCACGACGGCGGCACATCGTGGCTTTACGCTGCTGGGAGCTTCGACGTCGCCGATGGTCAGCCGGCGCAGGGCTTGGCTCGCTGGGACGGTCTGTCCTGGAGCCCGGCGGCTGGTGCCGGGGGGCCTGGATTTTTCGGCTTAATCATGGCGCTCGAGGTGTGGGACGACGGCTCAGGCGAAGCGCTCTGGCTCGGCGGGGATTTCTGGCGTCTCGGAGATCTTGAGGTCGGATCCATCGGTCTCTGGGACGGAGCAACGTTCGGCAATTTGGCATCGACGGCTGGCGGAATGGACGCGCAGGTCGATGATTTCGTGGCGTGGGACGACGGCACCGGCCTCAAGCTGTTCGCAGTGGGCTCCTTCAACCTCGCTGGCGCCGGCGAGAGTCGCGGTGTGGCGCGCTGGGACGGCAGGGTGTGGACTCCGCTGCCCGGCCTTCCTTACAAACCGTGGCCCGGCCATCCTGACAACCCGATGTTCAACGCGATCCATGTTTACAGCGGCGCGCTCTACGTGGGCGGGGTATTCACCGAAATCGACGGCATCACTATGAACAACATCGCTCGCTGGGACGGCACAGCCTGGTCGGCCCTGACCGGGCCGAGCGGCACCGGCACCGACGAGCAGGTGAAGGTGCTCTTCGTCTGGGACGACGGAGGCGGTGAGGACCTCTACATGGCTGGCTCGTTTGACAAAGCAGGTGGTACGGCCGCAGCCAGAATCGCGCGCTGGGACGGCGCTGAGTTCTCGGCTCTCGGCAGCGGCCTGGACAACTTTGTCACAAGCCTAACCGCGTGGGACGCCGGAGGTGGCGACGACCTCTATGTGGGCGGCGCTTTCCTGACCGCGGGCGGGTTGACCGTCAACCGGGTTGCTCGCTGGGATGGCGCGGCATGGTCTGACCTAACAGGTGCCTCCGGTACCGGCACGAGCGGCAACATCCACGGGCTGACGGTATTTCAGGGAAGCCTGCACGTCGCTGGCAACTTCACCACGGCCGGCGGGGTGACCGTCAACGACATCGCAACCTGGGATGGTGTGGACTGGACGCCGCTGATCGATGGCGGCGGCGCAATCGGTGTCAATCGAACGATCCTCAATATGACCTCGCACGACGACGGCTCGGGTGCGGCGCTGGTCATCTCCACGGGGAATCCGAACGGCGCCGGTGCGGTGGTCGACCGTGTGGCCCAGTGGGACGGCACCGACTGGTCCGACCTGAACCAACCGGTCGCCGGACCGGACTCCGCCGTCTACTCGCTCGAATCATTGGACCTCGGCGCCGGGCCCTTTCTGGCCGCAGGAGGCGCCTTCGATCGCGCCGGTGGGGCGTTTTCATCCCACATCGGCCTGTGGTCCTGCGACTCGGTGCCGCCCGGGGCGCCGTTTCGGCTCGAGAGCACGAGCCACGTTCCCGGCGTGCCGTCAGCGGTCACCGTGATCGACATCGAGTGGGAAAGCTCGAGCGACGCCGGTCCGCTCGGCCTGTGGGGTGATTCCTGGCTATTCGACCAGGTCGCAGACACCGAGCCCGATGAGCGGATCGAGAACCTGGCTGCCGCCGCTGCGGCCAGTGCGAGTTCGGAAGAGCTGCCCGTGGCTGACGATCACTGGTTCCACCTCAAGACCTGTGACCGCAACCGCAACTGTACGGTTTCGCACCTCGGTCCGTTCGCGATCGAAGCAGGCGGCAGCGAAATTTTCATTGACAGCTTCGAGTCGGGCGACACTTCGGCATGGTCGGAGGTCGTGCAATGAGGCTGGTGAGTAACGGTCCTACGGAAAATGAAGGAGTAGTCATGAAGCGTTTTCAACCCACCATTCTGGTCGTGTTCCTCATCGGAGCGGCCGCAGCCTCGTTGGTCCAGGCCAATACTTGCGGCTGGCTACAGGGTTTCACCATTCCCGATCTCGATACTCAAGCACGCGCCTTTGCCGTGTATGACGACGGCACCGGCCCGGCCCTCTTTGTCGCGGGGCGTTTCGACACTGCCGGCGGGGTCCTGGTGAACCACATCGCCAGGTGGGACGGCAGCTCCTGGTCGGCGCTGAGTGGACCGTCGGGCACCGGGTTGGACGGCATTCCCAATGAACTCGCCGTGTTTGACGATGGCACTGGCCCGGCGCTGTACGTCGGTGGCTACTTCGACAACGCCGGAGGAGTGGCGGCGCAGAACATCGCGAAGTGGGACGGCACCGAGTGGTCGGCGCTTCCCGGTGCCTCGGGTATCGGCGTCGTCTACGACCTCAACGTGTTCGACGATGGTGCGGGTACGTCGCTCTTCGTGGCCGGCAACTTCAACATAGTGGGCAGCGTCACTGCGAACAACGTCGCCAGGTTCAACGGCGTCTCCTGGTTTGCGCTCGGCACAGGCACCAGCGGCGACATCGATGCCCTCGCCGTGTACGACGACGGGACCGGTGCGGCGCTGTATGCCTGCGGCTCCTTCGACTATGCAGGAGATCTGCTGGTCAACCACGTTGCGAAATGGGACGGCACTGTCTGGTCGGCCCTCAGCGGACCCTCAGACACCGGCCTTGGCGGCCTCTTCCACGAGGCCAGCATCCTAGCCGTCTATGACGACGGGACTGGTGCAGCGCTCTATGTCGGCGGTGCTTTCGACACTGCCGGCGGAGTGGCGGTCAACAGTGTTGCCAAGTGGAACGGCAATACATGGTCTTCGCTCGGCAGCGGGTTGGCAGGTTTGAACCGGCAGGTCTACGCCCTCACCGAGTACGACGACGGCTCGGGCGCGTCTCTTTTCGTCGGTGGGGAGTTCACCTCAGCCGGCGGGGTGACGGTGAACAATATCGCCGAGTGGGACGGCAGCAGCTGGTCTGCGCTCAGCGGACCCTCGGGCACGGGAATGGACCTCTCGGTCTTCTCGTTCGGCGTGTTCGACGACGGCACCGGTGCGGCCCTCATTGCAGGCGGTTCATTCAACGTCGCCGGCGGGGTGATGGCCAACAACGTCGCCGGCTGGGACGGCAGCGAGTGGTCGGCCCTTGCCGGGCCGCCGGGCAACGGGCTTAACGGCGGTGCCGGCGCCTTTGTCGAGTTTGACGACGGCAGCGGTCCGGCACTGTACGCTGGCGGCTACTTCGAAACTGCAGGCGGGGTGCTGGTCAACCACATCGCAAAATGGGACGGCAGCGCCTGGTCGGCGCTCACCGGCGCCTCGGGAACCGGCGTCAACGCCAGGGTCCAGGCACTGGCCGTGCATGACGACGGAAGCGGCGCCGCGCTTTATGTGGGCGGCGAGTTCACCAACGCGGGCGGAGTGGTTGTCAACTACATCGCCAGGTGGAACGGCAGCGAATGGTCGGCCCTCGAAGGACCGTCGGGAGTCGGTATGAAAAACATCGTCTATGCTCTCACCGAGTTTGATGACGGCACCGGGCCGGCCCTCTACGCGGGCGGCTGGTTCAATAAGGCCGGCGGCGTCAGGGTGAACAAGATCGCCAAGTGGGATGGTACCGGCTGGTCCGAACTCTATGGTCCCACGGCAAAAGGCATGGACAGTCACGTCTTCGCCCTCGCCGCATCGAGCGAGACGCTCTACGCTGGCGGGAGGTTCATCACCGCCGGAGGGGTGACCACAAATCGAGTTGCCTCCTGGGACGGCAGTGAGTGGTCAGCACTGAGTGGGCCTTCGGACACCGGTATGGATGGCGACGTCAATGCCTTGGCGGTGTATGACGACGGCACCGGTGATGCGCTGTATGCCGGCGGCGACTTTGTTACCGGCGGTGGGGTCACGGTGACCAACGTGGCGCGCTGGGACGGTGGTGGCTGGTCCGCGCTCAGTGGTCCCTCGGGAACCGGGACCAGTCGTCAGGTTCGCAGTCTGACCGTCTTCGATGACGGCACCGGTGACGCGCTTTTCGCTGCCGGCTGGTTCGAGGATGCCGGTGGAGTTCAGGTGAACTACATCACCCGCTGGGACGGGGGCAGTTGGACTGCGCTCAGCGGTCCCGCGGGCACCGGGACTGAAGATGTAATTGGGGCCCTAGGTGTGTACAACAACGGCGGAGATCCGGTGCTATTCGCGGGCGGAGGCTTCGCCACTGCTGGTGGCATTGCCTCCAAGGGTGTCGCGGCCTGGTGCTGCGATACAGCGGCACCGACCGACCCGGTCAGCATCTCGAGCACCAGCCACACGGCCGGAGTGTGGTCGACGGCCAACGCTATCGACGTGGCATGGAGTGGTTCGGCGGACAGCGGGTGTTCCGGTCTCACCGGCTATTCGGTGTTCTTCGACACCAGCCCTGCGACCGTGCCCGACGCGGTCGTCGACGTGCTGCACACTTCAGACCCCCACTCGACCACCAGCAGTCAGCGGGCTGACGGTACCGACCACTGGACTCACCTGCGCAGCTGCGATTGGCTGGGTACCTGCTCGGCCGGTGTGCACCTGGGGCCTTTCATGATCGATGCTACGCCACCGAGCGGGCCATCAGGTCTCACGAGCACCAGCCACACACCTGGTGGACAGTCCTGCGACCGCAGTGTGGACCTGGTCTGGACCGCAGCTCAGGACACGCTCAGCGGCCTCGACGGCTATGCCTGGGCGGCAACCGGAACCCCTGTGTGGACCTGCGACCAGGTCAAGGACTTCGAGGAGGGCGCGTCCTCATTTTCGACGCCTGATCTCGGCGACGGGCGATGGTATCTGCATCTGTGCGCGAGCGACAATGCCGGCAACTGGGGGGCAGTCGACAGAGCCGGGCCGTATGCGATCTGTCCGATTTTTATGGACGGCTTCGAGTCTGGAGAAACCTCGGCGTGGTCTTCGAGCGTGCCGTGATGCCGCCGGCAGCCATGGTGCCGGATCCCACTTCGAGGGCAGGGTTGTGATCATGACCCCGGCAGGGGCCGAATACACGGATCTCACCATTGTCGATGCCTTCGACGGCTCGGCAGCCGTCGAGGTCAACGCCACCGACAACGAGATCAACCTTGTGATCGTCTCTGTTCCAGAGCACTTCGGAGGCAATCAGACCTTCGGCTACGAGTACCGAATCGAGTAATGCACCTTCAGAGACGTTGCCGAAAATCGGCCAAGGACGCGAGGGGCAGGCGATCGCTGCCGCAGATATCGACGGAGACGGCGACCTCGATGTGGTCGGCAGCGCTGCGATGCCCGCCGGTTTACAGTGGTTCGAAAATCTCGCCAGAGACGACAGACGGCTTCGAGTCGGATCTGACGATGTTTTCTGTGAATGTTCCACAACAGAGGAGAAAGATCATGCGCAGTATTCCCGAGCGAGAATCAACAATAAAGTGTAACCAGGCCGCCCCTTCTGGGAGTCGGCGAGCATTCCGAATCACTCAGATGCAATCTACCGGCAAAGCTCATCATCCGATCCCGGTGGGTCGTGAACCGCTGAAGGAGAACCCGGGCGCGACGCCAAACGGACGAGAGTATTTGCAGTCGGCAGTGATCCGTACCGCGATGACGCTCGTGGTTACCCTGACACTGGCGGGGATCGTTGATGGCTCATCTTGGAACGACCTCGATGAGTTCGGGAATCTCGAACCCTGGTCCATGACCGCACGGCTCGACGCGCCCGCCCACCAAACCAAGGCCCTAGGTGATGTGCTGTACTCATTTGGGGAGCCGGTTTCGATCTTTGACCTGACCTTTTTCGGCGCCAGCCTCTGGGGCGCCAATAAGTTGGATGGAATCGTCGAGATGGACCCTGATACCGGAGCTCTTCGGTCCACCGTCACGATCAGTCCCCCGACCACGGCGAGTGCCGGACTCGGTTTCGACACCGTTCGCCATTTGTTCATCGTCACCGACGTGATTACCGATACGATTTCCACTGTCGATCCGGATTCCGGCGCCGTCATGAACAGTTTTTCAACTCCGGGTTCCGGACCGGTGGGCGCTTCCTATGACTCCCTCCGTGATGGATACTGGATTGCCGACGCGTCGACGGATACGTTGGACCTAGTGGACCCCTCGACAGGCAGTACACTGGCCAGTTGCGACGCCACTGCTGTCGGAGCGTCGAGGATTGCTGGCGTAGCCCATGCACCCTTTGACGACCGCCTCGTCTTCAACAGCCGCGACACCGCCGTCACCCACGTCATCAATGCCGGCGATTGTAGCTTCGTCGCCAGCTTTCCTACCCCTCCAACACCCGGTCTGAACAACGGAACCGGGATCACGATTCGACCGACGGACGGCGTCCTCTACGTCCTCAACTCTGATATCGACATCATTTACGCAGTGGACTCCGCCGGGTGGGTGATGGGAAACCAGGTTTTTTGTGACGACTTCGAATCTGGCGGCACATCGGCGTGGTCGAATGAGTCGCCATAGCCCGGACCATGGGTATCCCTGGTTATCCCTTTGAGTCAGGCAATCTCAGATCGATAGTGATTTGCTTTTTCAACCTATCTCCACTCAACCCGTGCCTTGTTGCGTAAGTCCTTCCCCCGTTCTTTTTTTTGCGAATGACACACTCCGGGCATTCTGGACGCATCTAGGTCGAGAGGATGGATAATCATGAAAAAACTACTGGCCGCCACCGTTATTCTGATGCTGCTGGGCATCATCGCTCAGGCTGGAGAGTTGCCCTTTGCAGCCTCTCAGGTGATCGGAGCCTTGACCGACGTCGAAGATATGGTGCCCGCTGACCTCGATGGCGACGGGGATTTTGACCTGGTAGCAACCGGTCCTGGCGTCGAGTGGCACGAAAACCTCGGCGGAGCCATGACGTGGACCGAACATGAGATCAGCGCGAGCTTTGCGGGACTGGCGATCGCTGCCGCAGATATCGACGGAGACGGCGACCTCGACGTGGTCGGCAGTGCAGCCATGCCCGGCGGTTTGCAGTGGTTCGAGAATCTCGCCGGAGACGCCACCACATGGACCGCGCATGCGATTGGCGTAGCTGACGGCACGGGAATCGCGGTTGGCGACCTGGACGGCGACGGTGACACCGATATCGTCAACAAGGATTATTGGTGGGAGAACCTGGGTGGCGGGGGTTCCTGGGGCGCTGCTTACCTGGCGCTTTCGTACGACGCTGCGATCGGCGATCTCGACGGTGACGGTGACAACGATGTGGCTGGCGCCGATATCGAGGGTAATGGTCTGTGGTGGGCCGAAAATGCAACGGGTGATGCGTCCTCCATGACAGTGCAAACAATTGACGCTTCGATCCTGACGCGCTCGGTGAAGCTCGGTGATTTTGATCGGGACGGCGCCCTCGACATCGCGATGGCCGACGATTCGGGCGGAGTTTCCTGGTGGCGATGGACTGGTCCCGGGCCGGCGGATTGGACCGAGGTCGTTACTGTGGATCTGGTCGACCGGCAGAGGCTGGGCGAACCAGTTGATTTTGATGGCGACGGTGATGTGGATCTACTCGTGAGCAGCGAGATCGGCAGCACCCACCACTGGCTCGAAAACTCCCAAGGTGATGGTTCGGCGTGGAACAGCAGGTTGATCGACTCCGGGATGTCCAATATGAATGCTCTCGCAGCCGTTGATCTCGATGGTGATGGTGATCCCGACCCGGTCGGCACAGGCTATGCCCCGGATAGCAGCCGGACTTTATGGTGGCCGAACCTGACGATTCATCGCAGTGCGTTTTACGAACAAGACGGATCGGTGATCGCGCCGGCTTTGGTCCAGGCGTATTCTGTCACCACCGCCGATATCGACGGTGACGGCGACCTCGATCCTGTTACCATCGCAAACTCAGGCTCACGCACCTCGTGGTGGGTCAACGATGGCAGCCCTGAAGTCGGGGACTGGACAGAGATGTTGATCAGTTCAGGTGACAGCGGCGGTAAAGAAGCTACGCCCGGTGATCTGGACAACGATGGCGATCTTGATGTAGTGATCGTAGCGACTGGCGAAATAGGTTCGCTGAACTGGTTTGAGTCAGACGGCACTCCGCAAGATGGTGGCTGGACCGGCCATACGATGCTGGCGAGCGCTATGTATTTCGACGCTGTTACCGTTGATATGGACGCTGACGGTGATCTCGACGTTGTGTATGTCGTGAAGGCGGCCCTGGGTTCGGTCGGCTGGGCAGAAAACGACGGCAGCCCGGCTGTTGGACCGTGGACTGAGCACATACTGGCCTCAGATCTTGCCGGTGCGATCACCGCCGCTGCCGGGGACATGGACGGTGACGGTGACATCGATATCGTAGCTGGTGGTATCGACGCCCCCGGTGAAATCCGTTGGTGGGAATCGGACGGCAGCCCGGCAGATGGAGGCTGGACCGAGCATCAGGTGGTGACAGGTCTCGATTCTGTTGAAGACGTGGTGATCTCTGACCTCGACCTGGACGGCGATCTCGACATCGTGGCCGCGCTGGCCTCCTTGACTGACATCCGCTGGTGGCAGTCGGACGGCACCCCGGCTGATGGTGGATGGAGCGAGCACTTTGTCGCCAACTGGCATGCCATCGAAATCTCTGTTGGTGATGCTGACGCCGACGGTGATCTTGATATTCTCGGCGCAGGAAATGCTGGCAACGGGGCTGACGTGCGCTGGTTTGAGTCAGACGGCACGCCCGCGGACGGCGGTTGGGCAGAACACACCTTGACGGCGGGTTTTTCCCGCGGGGCACATTTCGCTGATCTCGACCATGACGGTGATCTTGATGCTTTGTGCGCGGAAACTGGTGGAGGCAAGGTGTTGTGGTGGCCTAATCTGGGCGGACAGCTCGCCTTGCCGACGGCCGATGCCGTGGTTGACGAACACCCGCTCGAAGACAGTGAGGTGCTGGTCCTCCAGATTGATCTTAACCATCGCGGCCGGGCCGGAGACGACGGTGTCGAGCTGGCCACCCTGGAACTCGCCTTCGAGAAATCGGCTGGTGAGCCCCTGTCGGCGGCACAGCTCAACAACCTGGCCGACCGCATCTATTTCTACCTCGACGACGGCGACGGCAGCTGGGACGTGCAGGACGCCGTGGTGCAGTGGCTGGATGCCCCCTTCACCCTGACCGGCGGGGTGATGACCGTGGTCCTGCCGGACGACAACCTCGACCTGCAAACCGGCGCCGGCAGCGCCAAGACCTACTTTCTGACCGTTGACCTGACCGCATCCTCGGGCACTGTTTCACCCGATACGATCGTGGTGAGCCACCTGACGGCATCTTCGTCCACCGGAGAAATGGCCTCGACCGATCTACCCCTGGCGCTCGAGTCCCACCCGGACACTGCGGCCGCGACCATCGAGGTCAATGCTGCTCCGGTGGTCGATACAGCGATCGGAACGCAGATCACGGTTGCGAACGAGGCTGTCGTCATCGATATCAATCCGATCTTTTCGGACCCTGACCGCGACGACCTGTCATTCTCGGCGACAGGGCTCCCTGCCAGCCTCTCATTGAGCGACTGCGGCATCATCTCTGGAACCCCCAGCGCCGCCGATGTCGCCGGCTCTCCTTACCCAGTGACGGTCACCGCCAGCGACTCGTGGGGCGCTTCGATCGACGATAACTTCAACCTGATTGTGATGAGCGAGCAGGCCATGTACTCCTCGGCTCAGCTCTACTGGACGATGCTCGACGGCGAGGTCTGGCGCTCGCACGCGGATGGCTCCAGCCTGCAAATGGTGGTGGGATCCACCGGCGAGATTACGACCCTGGTATTCGATGCCACCAACGAGCACCTGTACTACGCCACCGAGGACCCTGACAGGCAGGGATTCCTCTTCCGTTGCGAGCTTGACGGCAGCCACCAGCAGCGCCTGGTGAGCGGGCTCGATGAAATCGACGACATGGAGCTCGACCCGATTGCCGGCAAGATCTACTGGAGCGAAGCGGGCTCCCGCAGGATTCGGCGCGCCAACCTCGACGGCAGCGGCGTAGAGACCCTGGTTTCAGGTGTCCAGAATCTGCGGGCCCTGGGCCTCGATCTCGAGGCTGAAACCTTGTACTTCGGCGACCTCACCACCATCTACGTTGCCGATCTCGACGGCAGCGGCGCGACTCAGATCGTCACGGACGCTGGTATCCGGGAGATCGAGGTCGACACCGTCAACGACAAGCTCTACTACGCGAGAGGGAATCGCACACGCTGGTGTGATCTCGATGGCACGAACTGCGCCGACCTCGCGAACGACGCCCCGACGAACTTGGAAATTTCGGGCAGCTTTGTGTACTTCAGTACCACCGACCACGACCTGTGGCGCATGGACCTCGACGGCGGCAATTTGCAGCAGGTCTCGTCCGGCCTTGAGATGCCGCGCAGATTCGCCCTCGGCACCGATGACCAGATGTACCTTGCAGACGGCAGCATTCGGCGCTACGACCTCGACGGATCCAATGGCACGTCGATCGCGGCCGGCGCCGGGGAAGGAGTGCACGACGTGGCCGTCGACATGGCGGGCCGCCGTTTTTTCTTCAGTGACTTCGAGCAGGACGCGGTGGTCACCCGGTCATTCGGCAGCAGCGATCTCCTGCATCTCTCTACAGTCCCGGCGAGCGCCACCGAGATCCGCGGCCTGGCGCTGCATCCTGAGGCCGGGCAGCTGTACTGGGCGCAGACCAAGCTCTCGCCCGCCGGGATCTGGCGCATGGACCTCGACGGCAGCGCTCTCGACGAGCTGGTTACCGGCCTCGAGTACCCCCACGACGTCGCGTTGGATACCAGCAATAGCAAGGTCTACTGGACGGAGAAGATCGATAGTGGCTCCGAGAGCACAGGGGTCATCAGGCGGGCAAGCCTCGACGGCTCCGGGATTGAGGATGTGCTCACCGGCCTGTCGAACGGCATCCGAGGGCTTGCTGTTGATGATGTCAACGGCATGATCTACTGGACGGACCATCGCAATGACGAGATCTGGCGCGCCGACCGCGACGGCGGCTCACCTGAGGTTGTGCTCAGTGGAGTGGACTCTCCGCACGATATCGCGATAGATCCGGCGGCGGGTTTTCTCTACTGGACGGAGGGCATTGAAAGCGCATCCCCGACCGGTGGTCTGATCCGCCGGGCCAACCTTGACGGCTCTTCAGTGGTCGACATCCACACCGGGCTGTCAAATATGATCAGAGACCTGACCGTGGTGATACCGGTTCAGAGCTTCACCTTGACACTGTCCTCGGTGACCGGCGACGGTACGGTAACTGCGCCCGCGGGCTTAGCGGATGGCATCAGCTGCGGTTTTGACGGCGAGGACAACTGTGACGAGATCTACCTCGACGGCGCCGCGGTGACCCTGACAGCCAGTCCTGAGCCCGGCTGGGTCTTCGCCAGCTGGGGTGGAGACAATGACTGTCTCGACGGTATTCTGAATATTACTGCCGATGTCTCATGCTCCGCCAGTTTTGTGCTGAACGCGGATTTGATCTTCCACGACGGTTTTGAATCCGGAGATACCACGATGTGGTCTACCACCTTGCGATCGTCACCCGCTCTCTAAACGCTCGAACAGCCACAGCCGGGAAAAACGCCAGTCCCTGGCCACTGTTGAGCGGGAGACCTCGAGTACCTCGGCGGCCTGATCCTCTGACAGGCCGCCAAAGAACCTCAGTTCCACCAACTCGCCCTGCCGCGGATAACGTTTTTTGAACTCGTCGAGTACTTCGTGAATCTCGATTACCGTGTCCGGGCTGTCTCCGGCCAGTAACCGGCCTTCTTCGAGGGGCATCTTGCGATGAGCTCCGACCCTCATGTCCGCCATCTGCCTGCGGGCGTGGTCGACCAGGATCCTGCGCATCGTGCGCGATGCCAGGGCGTAAAAATGGATGCGGTCTGTGGTGTCCAGGGCCTGGATTTGAGCCATACGCAAGTAGGCCTCGTGGACCAGGGCGGTGCCCTGCAGGGTGTGGCCGGGACGCTCCCGCGCCAGATAGGCCGAGGCGATCTCACGCAGTCTGTCGTAGACCAGCGGCAGTAACTCGTCGATCGCCGCCTCGTCGCCCTCTTTCCACCGTCTGAGGAGAATGGTCACTTCTCCCAGTCGACTGTCGTCGCGGTCGCCGCCTTCTGACCCGGCGCTGCCGATGGGTTGATTTGATTGTGTCATCCTGTTTTCCCTGGGCACAACGAAACTCGTTGACGATGCCGAGGCCCCCATTCATGTCAAGGGTACATCAGCCGACTCGAATTACGGCGGCTTCCTAACGATAGAAAACGCTGAATAGGACATCAAGATTTTGTCGAAAACGTTTTCCACTCCAAATTCAACAGTGTTGCCCGAGAAACCCGAACACTCGAGTGCCTGGCATGTTTTCGTTTTCCCTGAGCCACGAAGATCCATCGATGGTGGAGATTCTCACAGACGCCGATTCAATCTAACCCGCACTTCTCACCAGGTTTCGTAGCGAGGGCGGCGAGGTGCCGTGTCCAGCCGGGTTTTCGACCTGAGGGACGCGGAGTCCTACTCGATTGTAGGGACCTCGCCCACCGCCCGGATGGGCGGTCCCGCCGAAGAAGGGGTCAGCGTAGACCATCGGAGGGCAAGTTGAGAGGAGCACGGGCTGGTAACCAAAACGCATCTTCGGAACCAGATACATTTCAGGAGGTCACCCACGATGTTCAATCGGATTCATCTACTGTTGTTGATTCTTGTTTCTGTTGCCAGCTCCGCGCTGTCTGCTGTACGCACCGGTGATGAGGCGCCATTGTTTGTTTCGGTGGATCACAATATGCAGTACATCGACATGGCGGATCTCATCGATGGCACACCTCTGGTATACGTGCAGACCTCGGCGACGTGACAGCCCGGTTTTCTCAACCTCCAGGTTCTGGAGGAAACTGCAAGACGCTTTGAAGGCAGAGTTCGTTTTCTTTACACCTACATCCGTGAAGCCCACCCCGACCCCCGATTCGCGCCATGCGGCCCGACCGAAGATCTCGGTTGGAATCACCCGTCAGCTGAACCGGCAACCATAGAGGAACGCGCCCAACGCAGCCGTTGGCTGAAGCAGGACTTTGCACTGTCATATCCTTTCATCATTGACTACTTGGAAGAATCAACCAACGAGATGACCCTGACCTACGGTGGAAGCGGTTTTTATTCGGGATGGGTCATCGACTGTGATGGAACGGTTCTCCTGGACGAAACTTGGGGTTGGGCCACGTCAACCACCCAGTGGTGCGGTCTCCACCTGGCTCGCGCGAACCAGTTGAACAGTTTTTTGGAAACCTATCTGGCTAACCCACCGGCATGCTACACGGGAGTGCACAACGATGAGATGGTCTCTGTCGTACCGGTTGTCGCCAATCTTGCGGGCGCCAATGAGACCCGCTGGATTACTGACCTGGTCATATCAAATCCCGGCACTGAGGATGCTGCCGTCACCTTGACAATGTATGAGCCTGAGCATCGAGCC
>PJEL010003192.1_pt1 | contig 14284 bp, 15 predicted proteins | sample 1853271 | NCBI WGS metagenome assembly PJEL01 (sample SAMN08108733, study PRJNA415343) | Invertebrate metagenome, whole genome shotgun sequencing project. | host: Globobulimina | place: Sweden: Gullmar Fjord | collected 2015-08 | reverse complement strand
ACCAGGAAGCCGAAGACCGCGGCCTTCACCAGGCCGGATACCACGTCCTGTACTTCGACGAAGTTCCAGGTGTTCTCAAGGTAGGGGGCAGGGTTGAAGCCGAGCTTGTGGATCGAGACCACATAGCCGCCGAAGACACCGATGATGTCGGCGACCAGCACCAACAGGGGCAGCATCGTGAGGCCGGCGATAAGGCGCGGCGCGATCAGGTACTTGAAAGGATTGGTCGCCAGGGTATCGAGCGCGTCGATCTGCTCGGTGACCCGCATGGTGCCGATCTCGGCGGCCATGGAGGCGCCGACGCGACCGGCAACCATAAGACCGGCAAGCACCGGTCCCAGCTCGCGGGTGATGGAAACCACGACCACGTTGGGGATGGCGCTCTCGGCGGAGAAGCGCGCAAAGCCGGTATAGCTCTGCAGCGCCAGCACCATACCGGTAAAAATCGCGGTCAGGCCAACGACCGGCAGAGAGTAATAGCCGATCTCGATCATCTGCCGGAAGACAAGGCGCGGGTAGAAGGGTGGCCGAAAACAGTGAGATAGCGAGATGGTCGTGAAAAGCGACAGCCGGCCGGTTGCTTCCAGAAAAATCAGAAAGGTACGGCCGATTGGCTGGAGGATCGGCATCAACTTTTAATCCAAGTAGACTCGGTGAAAACGCGCACCCAGAGAGGTTAGAATTTCATAGCCTATGGTTCCGGCTTCGCGCGCCAGGGCATCCACGTCCTGCTCCGAATTCAGCAAGTCGACCCAGAGGCCGGGTCGCACGTTTTCCGGCGCAACTCCAGTGACGTCCAGCGCAAGCAAGTCCATGGAAACTCGTCCAACCACAGGAACCCGATGACCGGCTACCCAGGCATGGCCGCGATCGGAAATCGACCTGAGATAGCCATCGGCATACCCGGCGGCAACAGTCGCGATTCGGCCCGGCCCCGTGGCACGGTGGCTGGCACCATAGCCAACGGTCTCAGGGGCGTCAATCGCCCGGACTTGCAGGATTTTTGCCTGCAAGCCGACCACCGGCCGCATCGGATTCGGGGCCGCTGGTGTCGGGTTCGCCCCATAGAGCGCGACCCCGGGCCGGCCCAGGTCGAAGTGGTAGTCCGGCCCGAGGAAAATACCGGAGGAATTGCAGAAAGAGGTTGGGGCCTCGGGCAGGGCGCTACGGGCCGCCAGGAAGGTGGCGAGCTGCTCGGCATTCTTGGGGTGCCGGGGCTCATCGGCGCAGGCCAGGTGGCTGAGGATGCAGGTCGGGGCGACGCCGTCCAGCAGGCCGGGATCGGCGCGCAGACGCTCGATCTCCGTCGGCGGCAGGCCGAGTCGGCACATGCCGCTGTCCAGATGCACGGCGGCTGGAAGTGCGGTTTCGCGCTGGCGCGCCAGGCGGCTCCAGGCCTCGATCTCACCCAGGGAGTTCAACACCGGCAGAATGTTGCTGTCGGCATAGGCGGCCTCCGCGCCGGGCATCAGCCCATTCAGCACGTAGAGGGTAATTTCCGGATCGCAGCGGTCGAGCAGGGCGCGCAGCTTCAGCGCCTCGTCCAGCTGGGCCACGAAGAAACAGCGCGCGCCGGCCTCGACCAGCGCCGGCGCCACCCGCTCGGCCCCCAGGCCGTAGCCGTCGGCCTTGACCACCGCGGCCAGCGGCTTTTCCTGGAAGGCGGTCTTGAGGCGGCGGTAATTTTCCGCGACGGCGGAAAGGTCGATCGTCAGAACGGAAGCGGCCCCGGCAGGTGCCTTGGACAAGGGGCCGGCCGCCGTTGAATCAGTAGTGGTCGGGCAGGTGGTCATCGGCGACCAGGTCACTGAAGCGCGTGGTGTTGCCGTCGAAGGCGAACTCGCGAGAGCCGATCGGCCCGTGGCGTTGCTTGGCGACGATGATTTCGGCCTTGCCGTAGGAGCGCTCGCAACGGGCTTTCCAGCTCTCCAGGCGTTCGTGGTATTTGTTGTCGTCCTCGCCGTCGCGCTGGGTCGGCTCGCCGCGTTCCACGTAATATTGCTCGCGGTAGATGAACATAACCACGTCGGCATCCTGCTCGATCGAGCCTGACTCGCGCAGGTCGGACAATTGAGGGTGCTTGTCTTCGCGTTGCTCGACCGCGCGCGAGAGCTGCGACAGGGCGAGGACCGGGACATCCAGATCCTTGGCCAGGGCCTTAAGGCCCCGCGTAATCTCCGATACTTCCTGCACGCGGTTGTCGCTGCGCTTGCCGATAGGCGGCTGCATGAGCTGAAGGTAATCGACGACGATCATGCTGAGCCCGTGCTGGCGCTTCAGGCGCCGGGCCCGCGTGCGGACCTGGCTGACCGAGAGGGCCGGCGTGTCGTCGACAAACAGCGGCAGCTCGAAGAGCTCGCGGCTGGCCTCGAATATGGCATCGAACTCCTCATCGCGGATATCGCCGCGGCGCATTGAATCCGAACGCACGCCGGTACGCTCGGCGATGATGCGCGAAGCCAACTGCTCGGCGGACATTTCGAGGGAAAAGAAGGCCACCGGCTGGCGCTGTTCGATGGGGTTGCCTTCAGCGTCTTTCTCGACACGGGCTTCGTTCGCCACGTTGAAAGCGATGTTGGTGGCCAGCGCCGTCTTCCCCATGGAAGGGCGCGCGGCGAGGATGATCAGGTCGGAGGGGTGGAAGCCGCCGAGCAGCTTGTCGAGATCCTTGAGGCCGGAGGAAACGCCCGCCAAGCCGTCGCGCTTCATGGCCGCTTCGGCCATATGCAGCGATTCCAGAACGGCGGACTTGAATGGGTTGAGGCCGCCTTCGGTCTCGCCGATTTCAGCCAGCTTGTAGAGTTTGTCTTCCGCGCCGGCGATCTGCTGACTGGCTTCCAGGTCCAGGTCGTAGTCGAAGGCGTCGTTGACCATATCCTCGCCGACGGCGATCAACTGGCGCCGCAGGAAGAGATCATGGATCGTCTTGCCGTAGTCGACGGCGTTGATGATGGTGACGTAGCTCGACTGCAGCTGGGCCAGGTACTGGGCGCCGCCGACCTCCGCCAGGGCGCTTTCCTGCTCGAAGAGATTCTTCAGCTGGATCGAGTTGGCGATCTGGCCGCGCTCGATCAGCTTGCCGCAGGCTTCGAATATGCGGGCGTGCACGCCGTCTGCGAAATGCTCCGCGCGCAGGAAATCGGAGACTTTTTCATAGGCCGCGTTATTGGCGAGGATGGCGCCCAGCAGTGCCTGTTCCGCTTCGTCGTTGGACGGCGGCATGCGCAGATGGTCGCCGCCCGAAAGCGGGCCGTGCAGTTGAGTCAGACTCGGTTGTGTCGATTCCATAAGTCAGCAGCATAGCAAAAGACGCGACTTAGCAAACAACGCACTCGGCCTTGCCCCATGTGTGTATGTAGAACAACGGGGATAACGCCGGCGACAGTTCGCTTGACAGGAAATTGCGCAAGGAAAACGGCGGCCCCCGCATTGGGAGCCGCCGTTGATCTATTCGGCGAAAAATCGAAGCAGGGAATTAGTCCTGCTTGGTTTCCTCGCCTTCGGCCTCGCCGGTCTCCTCGGTGGCGCTCTCCGCACCCTCCGACTCGGCGGCCGCTTCTTCCTGCTCGACCGCTTCGACCACGGCTTCGAGCTCGGCTTCGGCGGCTTCCTCGGCCTGACGCAGCTCTTCCGTGCTCACCACACGGCCGCTTTCGATCTGGACCTTCGCCTCTTCTTCAGAACGCGCCACATTGGTGGTGATGGCCACCGCGACCTCCGGGTGCAGCTGTACGCGCACCTTATGCAGGCCGAGAGCTTTGATCACCGTACCCAGGTCGATCTGGTGGCGGCCCACGGTAACTCCGGCAGCGGTAACTGCCTCGGCTACATCGCGGCTGTTCACCGAACCGTAGAGCTGGCCGCTTTCGCCGGCCTGACGGATCAGGTTCACGACCATGCCCTCCAGGCTCTTGGAGACCTGCTCCGCTTCTTCGCGGCGCTTCAGGTTCTCGGCCTCAAGCTGGGTGCGCTCCGTTTCGAAGTGCGACAGGTTGGCTTTTGTTGCCCGCAAAGCTTTCTTTTGCGGCAAGAGATAGTTGCGCGCGAAGCCCGGCTTGACCGACACAATGTCGCCCATCTGCCCAAGCTTTTCGATGCGCTCCATCAGGATCACTTCCATATCACTGACTCCTGGCTTGACCGCTTATTTAAGCACGTAGGGAAGCAACGCCAAAAAGCGGGCTCGCTTGATGGCGCGCGCCAATTCGCGCTGCTTCTTGGTGGACACCGCGGTAATGCGGCTGGGCACGATCTTGCCGCGCTCGGAAACGAAGCGCTGCATCAGTCGTGTGTCCTTGTAGTCGATCCTGGTCGCCTTCGGGCCCGAGAATGGGCAGCTTTTGCGCCGACGGAAGAACGGACGACGGCCTCCGCCGCCAACAACTTGGACGCTCATTCTGCTCCTCCTTCACTGGCTGCCGGTGTTGCCGGCGTCGCTGCCGGCGTTGCCGGCGTTGCCGGGGCATTGTCATCGCGCGGGCCACGGTTGCGCGGGCCGTCGCTGCCATAGCGACCGCCGCCACCGCGGCGATCACCGCGATCACCCCGACCACCCCGATCATCGCGGCTGTTACGCTGCTGCATGACGATGGAGGGACCTTCCTCCAGTTCGTCGACCCGCACCGTCAGGTAGCGGATCACGTCGTCGCTCAGGCGCATGTTGCGCTCCAGCTCATGCAGCGCCGCCGACGGCGTATCAAGGGTCAGGTAGACGTAGTGGCCCTTGCGGTTCTTCTTGATCCGATAGGCCAGGGTACGCAGACCCCAGTATTCGGAACCCGCAACGCGGCCGCCATTGTCTTCGAGAATTTTGGTGTAATCTGCGACAAGGGACTCGACCTGGGTCGCAGAGACATCCTGGCGTGCAATCAGCACGCACTCATAGAAAGCCATAATGTACTCCCTCTGGCTGTTCATGGACCGGCGCTGGCGTAAACCGAGCTGCCCGGCCCTAGCCGGGCCCAACAGCGGGTATCCGGCAAGGAGCGCTCCCAGCCCCTCAAGGGCTGTGAAGCGGCGGGACTATACACTTTCACCGCCGGGGTGCAAGCATGATGCGGTGCGGCTCCCTTTGCCTGCGCAGCCAGCGTTTTCCCGGTGTTTGTGCGCTGAACCGGCTTGACAGGCATGGCTGCGTGCCTATGTCTGGGCGGCATTTCGTTAACCGTCCTCATTTCTTACGGAGTTGCCTTCATGAGCCTGGCGTTTGTATTTCCGGGGCAGGGGTCCCAGGCCGTCGGCATGGGCCAGGAACTGGCCGAGGTTTTTCCGGTGGCCCGGCAGGTCTTCGAGGAGGTCGACGACGCTCTCGAAAGCAACCTTTCCCGCCTGATGTTCCAGGGCCCGGAGGAAGATCTGCGGCTCACCGAGAACGCCCAGCCGGCGCTGATGGCGGTCAGTCTGGCGGTGGTCCGGGTGCTTGAAAGTGAAGGCAATCTGCGCCTTAAGGACAAGGCGGCCTTTGTGGCGGGCCATTCTTTGGGAGAATATTCCGCTCTTGCGGCGGCCGGCAGCCTGGGACTTGCCGATGCCGCGCGCCTGCTGCGCCGACGCGGCCAGGCCATGCAGGAGGCCGTGCCCGTAGGCGAAGGGGCGATGGCCGCTATCCTGGGCCTGGACCTGGAAGCCGCCCAGGCGGTCGCCGCGGAAGCGGCGGGGTCGGAGGTTTGCTCCTCGGCCAACGACAACGCGCCGGGGCAGGTGGTGCTCAGTGGCCACACCGCGGCGGTCGAGCGGGCAATCGATATCGCCAAGGCGAAAGGCGCCAAGCGGGCGATTTTGCTGCCCGTCAGCGCGCCTTTCCATTGCAGCCTCATGGCCCCGGCCGCCGATGTTATGGCCGAAGCGCTGGCCGGCGTGTCCGTAGAGATGCCGTCGGTGCCGCTGATCGCCAACATTACCGCCAGCCACCTGAGCGATCCGGATGAGATCCGCCGCAAGCTGGTCGAGCAGGTGACAGGTATGGTCCGCTGGCGCGAAAGTGTCGCCTACATGGTCGTCCAGGGCGTCGAAACAGTGATAGAACTGGGCGCCGGCAAGGTGCTGACCGGGCTTTGCAAGCGCATCGACCGCTCCCTGGCCGGACAATCGGCGGAATCTCCGCAGGAAGTCGAAGCCGTGCTGGCTGGGATCTAAGAACGCCGGACGATCGGATAGAAGTGCCCGATCTGGCAAAAATGAGCCCGTAGAGTCTAAGGGCCGTATTGAAGTACTTTGGTGGTGGAGACGTCTTGATGCTTGATTTGACTGGAAAGATCGCCTTGGTGACAGGTGCCTCGGGCGGTATCGGGGGCGGCATCGCCCGCCGCCTGTACGACCAGGGAGCGACCGTGGTCTTGAGCGGCACCCGGGCCGAGGCGCTGGAAGCGCTGGCCGGCGAGCTGGGCGAGCGCACGCAGGTAATGACCTGCAATCTGGGCAACGAAGGCGAAGCGAGCGCCCTGGTCGGACGGGTCGAGGCGGAGATGGGGCAGCTCGATATTCTCGTCAACAACGCAGGCCTTACCCGCGACGGCCTGGCAGTGCGCATGAAGAACGAGGATTGGCAGCAGGTTATCGACATCAATCTGACCGCTGCCTTCCGGCTTTCCCGCGCCAGCCTGAAGGGCATGATGAAGCGGCGCTGGGGCCGGGTTATCAGCATCAGCTCGATTGTCGGGGTGACGGGGAATCCGGGGCAGGCCAACTATGTGGCGTCCAAGGCGGGACTGATCGGTATGACCAAGGCCTTGGCCCAGGAAGTGGCGACTCGCGGCATCACCGCGAACTGTGTGGCGCCCGGCATGATCGAGACCCCGATGACCGATGCGCTGAACGAGCAGCAGCGGGCCCGGCTCCTGGCGGTGATCCCGATGCAACGGCTTGGGAAGGTTGATGAAATTTCGTCGGCCGTTGCCTTTTTGGCGAGCGAAGAGGCGGCTTATGTGACCGGCCAAACCTTGCATGTAAACGGGGGAATGGCCATGATATGAGGCCATCTGGGGGGCACACTTCAAGTAAGCGTCTGTAGGGCGTTGGCAAATCTTTGAGAACTGTGATAAGAGGCGGCGCCTTGCGCAAAAGCGGGGGCGCCATCCATTGTGGCGGTACCCGCTTCCCACCAAGAAGCGCATAAAAACCTGAGGGCTATTTCGAATGAGCAACGACATCGCAGAGCGCGTGAAAAAGATCGTCGTCGAGCATCTGGGCGTCGACGATGCAAAGGTAACTGAGACTGCAAGTTTCATTGACGATCTGGGGGCCGACAGCCTGGATACCGTGGAACTGGTGATGGCTTTCGAAGAAGAGTTTGGCTGCGAGATTCCCGACGATGCCGCGGAGAAGATCGTGAACGTCAAAGATGCGATCGACTTTATTCAGGAACACTCCTGAGCCGTCGGCGACGGCGACAGCATCGCCTAGCGCTTAAGCTGTCGCATTTTCACTTCGCCGCATAAAAGGCCGGTTGCAGTATGAGACGCGTAGTCGTTACAGGGTTAGGGCTGGTGACACCGCTAGGAAGCGGTGTCAGCCATGTTTGGGATCGCCTGATCAATGGCAAATCCGGCCTGGGGAGCATCCAGAATTTCGATGTTTCCGACCTGCCATCGAGGATCGCGGGTCAGGTTCCGTTGGGCAGTACCTCTGAAGGTCTGTTCAACGCGGAAGACTTCGTCCCGGCACGCGACCAGCGCAAGCTGGATCGCTTTATCGTCTTTGGCGTGGCCGCCGCACAGCAGGCCATCGAGGATTCGGGCTGGGTACCGGAGGAAGACGAGGATCAGTGGCGCACCGGCGTGATGATCGGTTCGGGGATTGGTGGCCTGGAGACCATCTATGATGGGTCCATTACCATTCACGACCGAGGGCCGCGGCGTTTGTCGCCGTTCTTCATCCCGGCGGCGCTGATCAACCTCGTCTCCGGCCAGGTTTCCATCCGCAACGGCTTCAAGGGACCGAACCATGCGGTGGTGACGGCCTGTTCGACCGGCGCGCACGCCATTGGCGATGCCGCTCGGCTGATCATGCTGGACGACGCGGACGTGATGGTTGCCGGTGGTGCGGAGGCGGCGGTCTGTCGTCTCGGTATGGCCGGCTTCTCGGCCTCTCGCGCATTGTCGACCAAGTTCAACGACACACCCGAACGCGGCTCGCGGCCCTGGGACGAAGACCGGGACGGCTTTGTGATGGGCGAGGGCTCGGGTGTCGTGGTGCTCGAGGAACTTGAACATGCCAAGGCCCGCGGGGCCAAGATCTATGCCGAGGTGGTCGGCTACGGCCTTTCGGGCGATGCCCACCACATCACGGCGCCGCCCGAGGACGGCAACGGTGCTTTCCGGGCCATGCAGTCGGCATTGAAGCGGGCCGGACTGGATCCCAGCGACATCGACTATATCAACGCGCACGGGACTTCGACTCCGCTGGGCGATGAGATCGAGGTCGGGGCGGTCCGCCGCCTGTTCGGCGACGCGGCGAAGGACGTCACGATGTCATCCACCAAGTCTGCGATCGGCCATCTGCTGGGCGCCGCAGGGGCGGTCGAGGCGATTTTCTCGATCCTGGCGATCCGCGACAACGTAGCGCCGCCGACTCTCAATCTCGACAATCCGTCGCCGAGTTGCGCGGACATCGATCTCACACCTCACGAAGCCAAGCAGCGTCCGATTCGTCGCGCGCTGTCGAATTCCTTCGGCTTCGGCGGGACCAATGCCAGTCTCGTTCTGGCCGAATTCCAATAGCGGCTAAGGGCGATGCGGCGACTAGGCGGCCTTGCCGTTGTTTTAGTCGCCCTGCTGGCTATCGTCGCCGGCGTTGCCTGGGTCTATTTGCAGCAGGAATTCGAAGCCGCCGGACCGCTTGAGGACGAGACGGTCCTGGTGGTGCCGCGCGGCGCCGGCCTGTCGGCCATCGGCCAGGATCTAGCAGCCGCCGGCATTGTCTCGAACTCAGATGTCTTTGTGCTGGGGGTGCGCCTCTTCGGCGACGCCAAATCCTTGAAAGCCGGCGAGTACGCCTTCGCGCCGAAGAGTTCCATGAAGGAAGTCGCGGCACTGATCGCCAGCGGGGTTACGGTGGTGCACCGCATTACCGTGCCGGAAGGCCTGGCCAGCACCGAGATCGTCGCGCTGCTGATGGACGCCGAAGCCTTGGAAGGCGACATCAGTGAAGTGCCCGCGGACGGCGTGCTGCTGCCGGAGACCTATCACTTCCATCGCGGCGACTCGCGGAGCGCGATCCTGGATCGCATGCGCCAGTCGATGACCGACGCGCTGGCCGAGGCCTGGGACAAGCGGGCCGAGAACCTGCCGTTGAAGAGTCCCGAAGAAGCGCTCGTCCTGGCGGCGATCGTCGAGAAGGAAACCGGGGTCGACGGGGAGCGGGCTCTGGTCGCCGGGGTCTTTATAAACCGGCTGCGCAAAGGCATGCCGCTGCAGTCCGATCCCACTGTGGTCTATGGGATCACACTGGGCGCCGCACCGCTCGGCCGCGCCCTGACGCGCAAGGATCTGGCCAAGCCGACCCCCTACAATACCTATCAGATCAAGGGTTTGCCGCCGGGGCCGATTGCAAACCCTGGCCGGGCCGCGCTGGAAGCGGCGGTAAATCCGGCAGAAACCGAGTTCTATTATTTCGTGGCGGCCGGGGATGGCGGCCACGCCTTCGCAAAGACGCTGGCCGAACACAATCGCAACGTCGCCAAGTGGCGAAAGTACCAGCGCAGCCTGAAGCCGAAGAGCAACTAGAGCCTATTCCTGACCTGACGGTTTTTCCGGCAAGCGGTTCAGCAGCGGATCGGTCCAGGCCGGCGGAAGCAGGGCCAGCAGCCAGACCAGGGCGAAGAGACGGCGGGGAAAAACGACGCGAGCTTTGTTGGCCGCGAGTCCGCGCTGGATGATCCCGGCCGCCCGTTCGGCCTCCATCAGGAAGGGCATCGGGAAGTCGTTTACCGCCGTCATGCGGCTTTTCACATAGCCCGGGCAAATCACCGTCACTTTCAGACCCTGACGCCCGAGCATGCCGCGCAGGGCTTCGCCCCAGACCCGGACCGCCGCCTTGGAGGCACAGTAGGCCGGGGCGCCCGGAAAACCGCGGAAGGCGGCAAGGGATGACATGATGGCGATCTGGCCGTTCCGGCGCGGGCCCATCAATTCGGCCGCGGCCAGCGCCGTGTTGACCACGCCGTCGACATTGACCGAGAGGATCCTACGGACCTGATCGGCGTTCTCACCCAGAGAACCGGTGCCGGCGGAGACGCCGGCGTTGGCGATGACCAGTTCCAGAGGGCGGCGGCGGTCCTGTTCGGCCATCCAGTCAGCCAGCGCTTCCCGGGCACAGACGTCGATTGCGGCCGTGGCGACCTCGGCTCCGGCGGCGCGACAGCGCTCGGCGACTTCTTCGAGGCGCTCCCGGTCGCGCCCTGTGAGGGCGAGAAATACGCCGGGCGTCGCGTAGTGCAGCGCCAGGGCCTCGCCGATGCCGCTGGATCCGCCGGTTATGACGATCGACTTTGGGTCCTTCATGGTTCTCCCGACCTTTGACTGCCTGCGCCGCCGAAAGCTCTTGGCTTGTTGTGTTCTGGGCAGCCCAGTATATATGAGCCGCGCCTGCAGAGGACTAGGGCGCAACGGTTTAGGGCAGGGGAAGTATCACCAAAGTGACCGACGCGAGCAAAGCGGTTCACAGCATGACCGGATTTGCCCGCCGCGACGGCGGCGACGGCACGGCAAGCTGGACCTGGGAAGTGAAGAGCGTCAACGGCCGCAGCCTTGATGTGCGCGCGCGCCTGCCTGCCGGCTACGAGAGCTTGGATCCGGTCGTGCGCACCGCGGTCACAGCGGCCTGTACCCGCGGGAACGTTCAGATCAACCTCTCGATCAAGCGCGGTAGCGCCCCCCTGCAGCTGCAGGTCAATGAAGACCTGCTCCTGCAGGTCCTCGACCTGATGACTGAATTGGAGGCCCGTACCACGGCGGCTCCCCCCAGACTCGACGGCATTTTAGGTCTTCGCGGCATCCTCGAAGCGGTTGAGGAGGAAGAGTCGGCCGAGCGACAGGCGGCGCGCCTGGAGAACCTGAAAGGCGACCTCGCGGCAACCCTGGAGGCGCTGGTGGCCATGCGCGCTGCGGAGGGCGCTCGACTGCTGGAACTGGCGCGCGGTCACCTGGACGAAATCGAGCGGCTTTCGGCCGCAGCGCGAAGCTGCGCCGCCACCCAACCGGAAACGCTCCGTCAACGTCTCAAGGAACAGCTTGCCCTGGTCCTGGAAGAAAACATCGGCGTCTCCGAGGAAAGGCTGACCCAGGAGCTGGCGGTCCTGGCCGGCAAGGCCGACGTGCGCGAGGAGCTGGACCGGCTCGACGCCCATGTCGAGGCCGCCCGCGAACTGCTCGACAAGGGCGCTGCCGTTGGCCGCAAGCTCGACTTTCTCTGTCAGGAGTTCAATCGCGAAGCCAATACCCTCTGCTCGAAGTCGGCCGACGTCGAGCTGACGCGCATCGGTCTCGACCTCAAATCGGCGATCGAGCAGCTGCGCGAGCAGATCCAGAACATCGAGTAGCGGAATGGTCGATACGAACATCAAGCGTCGCGGGCTCATGTTGGTGCTGTCGTCACCCTCGGGTGCGGGCAAGACAACCATCTCCCGCCGCTTGCTGGAAACCGACGACAATCTTTCCTTGTCGGTCTCGGCGACCACGCGGCCGCCGCGCCCGGGCGAGGTCGACGGCAAGGACTACTTCTTCGTCGGCGACGACCGTTTCAGCGAGATGGTGGAGCAGGGCGAGTTGCTGGAATATGCGGTGGTCTTCGGCAACAACTACGGCACACCGCGCCCGCCGGTCGAACAGGCGCTGGAAGTTGGCCGCGACGTGCTCTTCGATATCGACTGGCAAGGCACACAGCAGGTTCGCGAGGCGGCGCGGGATGACCTGGTGAGCGTCTTCATTCTGCCGCCCTCGACGGTGGAGCTGGAACGTCGCCTGCACAGCCGCGCCCAGGACAGCGAAGAGGTGGTGCAGGCGCGCATGTCCAAGGCCGCCGACGAGATGAGCCACTGGGCCGAGTACGACTACATCATCATCAACGACGATCTCGACAAGAGCGTCGAGCAGGTCGAGGCGATCCTCACCGCCGAGCGCCTGAAACGCGAGCGGCGGGTCGGCCTCAGGGCCTTTGTCGAGGGCTTGCGCCTAGGGCGCTGAGCCGTCGGCCGCCTCGACCAAGCGGGCCAGGGCGCAAAAATCTTCCACTGACAATTCCTCGGCCCGTGCTGTGGGCGCGATGCCCGTGGCCTCGAAGAGCCGCGCCGGGTCGCCGCCGAGCGACTTGAGACTCTGGCGCAGCATCTTGCGGCGCTGACCGAAGGCGGCGGCGGTTACGCGCTCCAGCGTGGCCAGCCTCGCCGGGGCGAGGGGCTCCTGGCGCGGCGTCAGGGCCACGACCGTGGAAGTCACCTTGGGCGGCGGGGTGAAGGCGCGCGGCGGAATGTCGAACAAGGGGCGCGGGCTGCAGAGCCACTGGGTCACCACGCTGAGGCGGCCGTAGTGGCGACTGCGTGGCGTGGCGACCAGGCGTTCGGCGACCTCCTTCTGAAACATCAGGGTCATGGCCGAGAAAGCCCGGGGGTCTTCCGCCAGGGCAGTCAGCCAGTTGATCAGCAAGGCCGTCGAGATGTTGTAGGGCAGGTTGCTGACAATCTGTCTCGGCGAACGGCCGAGTTTCGTGAGATCGAGTTTGAGTGCATCGCCTTCGACCACCTGCAGACGGTCGGGATAGGCAGTCGAGAGCTCTGCGAGGGCTTCCAGGCAGCGCCTGTCCTTCTCGACGGCGATCACCTGGGCGGCGCCCTCGGCGAGCAGCGCGCGCGTCAGGCCACCGGGGCCGGGACCGACCTCGATGACACTGCCGTCGGAAAGCGCCGGAGCGGCCCTGGCGATCCGGCCGGTCAGATTGAGGTCGAGCAGAAAATGCTGGCCCAATGACTTGCGCGCGCCGAGGCCGTGGCGGGCAATGACGTCGCGCAGCGGCGGAAGGTCGGCTGGCGTGCTCATGGCTGGTCCGCCTGCTGCGCCATGGCCATTTCTCCGGCCATCCTGAGTGCGGCCAGGAGGCTGGCGGGCGAGGCTTTGCCTTGGCCGGCGATGTCGAGGGCGGTCCCGTGGTCTGGTGACGTACGGATCACCGGAATACCGAGAGTGACGTTGACGCCGCCCTCGAAGTCGATGGTCTTGATCGGGATCAACGCTTGATCGTGATACATGCAGAGCGCCGCGTCGTAGCTCCGCCGCGCGGCGGCATGAAACAGACTGTCAGCCGCGGCCGGGCCGAAAGCCGCTATGCCTGCTTCCTGCAGTTCCCGCACCGCCGGCCGAACGACGGCGTCATCCTCCGGGCCCAACTGGCCGCCTTCGCCGGCGTGGGGGTTCAGCCCGGCGACGGCCAGGCGTGGTTTCGCGATACCGAAGTTGCGCTGAAGGGCTTCGGCCGTGGTGCGCCCGGCTTCCACTATTTTGGCCGTCGAGAGAGCCTCGGGCACCCGGCTCAAAGGCATGTGAACGGTCACCGGCACCACGCGGAGCTCGGGGCAGGCCAACATCATGATCGGTGCTTGTTCGGTGCCGCAGAGTTCGGCCAGATATTCGGTATGGCCGGGATGCTTGAAACCGGCCTCCATCAGAATCTGTTTGTGGATCGGATTGGTGACCACGGCCGCCGCGGCATTCTGTTGCGCCAGGGATACGGCGCGTTGGATCGACTCGAGCACCGCCTCGGCATTGGCCGGGTTCAAACGGCCCGGTTCTGCGACGACCGATTTCGACAGCGGCAACACCGGCAGGGCGTCGTTGAAGGTTTCGGCGGCAGCTTCGGGGACCTCGATCGCGACGACCGGGACCTTCAGGCCGAGGCGCGAGGCCAAGCTTGCAAGGCGCTCGGGGTCGTCGACGACGAAGAATGGCGCAAGCCGAGCCGCGCTGCGACCCTGCCAGGCCTGGAGCGTGATTTCTCCGCCGATGCCCGCCGGCTCCCCCATGGTGACGACCAGCGGCGGAGCTGCCAGCCCGGTCAAGGAGCCGTAGGGCGCTTGGCAGGCATGCCGTCAGATACGCACATCGACGTTTGCCGTGCGCCGCAGTTCCTGAAGGGAGCGCTGGGCCAGCTGGTCCAGACGCTGGTTCGCCAGGGTTTCCTGGATACGGATGCGGTCGACGTCCTGGCCTTCGTTCTTGCGCATATCGCGAAGCAAGAGGATGTGGAAGCCGGAGAGCGAGCGGATAGGCTGAGAAATGTCCCCAGGCCCCATCTGGAT
>PJEL010003191.1_pt1 | contig 14286 bp, 19 predicted proteins | sample 1853271 | NCBI WGS metagenome assembly PJEL01 (sample SAMN08108733, study PRJNA415343) | Invertebrate metagenome, whole genome shotgun sequencing project. | host: Globobulimina | place: Sweden: Gullmar Fjord | collected 2015-08 | reverse complement strand
CCCTTGCTAATCGTTGGTGCGAATTTGTCATTGGCAACAATCATATAATCAACTACTGATGAGCGAACAACAATTGCTAACACGGCAAGTATCGCATATATAGTAAAAAGAATAAGTATAAGTTTCAATATTTTCTTTCCAGTTGTTTTTACCATGTGAGCTGTATTGTAACACTACAAAAATAAAAAAAGAAAGGCGTTGTACCTGTCAACAACATATGGCACTCTTGTACTGATAATTTACTCACATAATACTTCAAGACGGATTTTTTACTTTAAGAAAGCTGTTATTTATGTTAGGGTAGTGTATTCTTAGGATGTCCCTAAGAATATAAAAGTTCTTTAACAACAAAAAGGAGGTGTGCAATGAAAAGGCTCTTTGTATTCGTCGGTGATGGCGGTAGTGGAAAGACTACCATTATCGCTGAACTAACAAGAAAGCATCCCGACAAATTTATAAAGGTCGTGACGTGCACTAGTAGACCAATGCGCGGAAAAGAAGTTGATACGGAAGATTATAACTTTCTTCCCAAGTCATATTTCGTAAACAATCCTGATCTCGTGCTTGTAAAGCGTACCGATAACGGTAAATATTACGGTACGCGAAAAAAAGATTTGCGGTCTTCGACGCACAATCTTCTCCTAACCTTGAGGTTTGCTGGGATCAGTAAATTGGCCAATCTCGGCTTCAGCAATGTCGTTATTGTGCGCATTTCTATCTCGAAAACCCTGAAGATAGATCGGATGCGAGGACGCAACGATACGGAAGAAATGATTGCTGACCGCTTGAAGTTCGATGATCTTGACAAAGCGGATGTTGACTATGGGACTTTTCCCATAATCGACCTCAAGGCTACCGACACGCTTTACGAAAAGGTAGAGCGCATTTTACGGGAATGTTGACAAAGACGTGCCTACAAGCATCTGCTGTAGGCACGCTTCTTTTTTTGTATAAAATTGTTACCGAAACTTAATTTCTTTACTCAGCCCTTTTATCTATCGTATATGTTCACCAGTCCCCTGCAAGAGTTTTGGATACGATTTTGATTTCCTGTGCATATGCGTCTCGGTATGCTTGAAATTCAGATTTAATCACCAATTCTTGGTCATTTGATATTGCGTAAATTGGGTCAATATATTTAAGCTTGATTAATACTTGTTCTCCTGTAGTGATTCTGTCTTCAATCAAACCAAGCTCATGCAAATGCTCTCTATTACCATCAGTAATCCTGACTCGCATTTCTCGCTCGTTGAGCTCACGACGAAGTTCTTCAGTCAAAACTTTTTTCTTTAGCAGTGTGGCATATGTTGGTAAATTACTCTCCTTCAGGTAAGTTTGCATAAACACAGGGAACATATCAAGCGTTGGAGGTATCTCGGTTGGAGGATTTATTCGGCTACTTGAATATAGCTTATCGTACCAAAGCCGTTCGTGCTCTTGAGTTTGTTTAGTATGAAAATCAATTGGCTTTTCACCCCACCTGACCATCTCTGATGAGAATGTAATTCCCAATCTAGAACAAAGTTCTCGCATTTGCTCGTCGGGCGCTATGCGCAAGTCTGTGGTATCAAGTACAAAATAGCTTATCCCTTGTTCTCCCAAGTATTGAACCTCTTCTGCCAGTTTCGTAAATTCTTCTTTCTCAAGTTTTAATCGGCGTTTGTTTGAGTTGAGGATTTCCTCAAAAAATTTGTAATCTCTTTCCGTATATAACTTCTTATCAACTAAATCACGCCAATTTGCACAACCGCTCTTATGCGCTTTGAGATCAAGTAGGTGATTCTGAACTGTTAACACTGGAGTATCATAAACACGCTCAATCGCTTCCTTATTTCCTAAAAAATTTAGGTGTTCTTTATAGTTCTCAAGTTTCATTTTTTCCGCAAACTCGGTCCAATTCTGAAAACCTCTTTCAACTGCTACTTCATCCAATAAATAACGTTGCGTGTGAACACTATATCTCATGTCAATCGTAATCAATACACGACGTATTCGCGATTCTGCGGACAAAAGAGGGTTACGAATCAAAATGACTACGGGATTTTTTGTAATTTCAGTAAGTCGCTTATATTCATCGTTTTTAGCGATATAGTGGGACATCTCTTTAATCACAACAGAAGTCTTATCTCCTGAACGCTCAAACCGTTCACCGCCAATGACTTCATATATTTGCTGATAAGCATGTTCGGGATTAAGGTTTTCGTGTCTTGTATCCAAGAACGGCTCATGACATTCATGTTCGATGTCTGCAGAATTGCCCAAGGCGTGCTCAACCAATGAAGAGTTTGTTCTCGGTGGAGCAATAATGATGTATGTCCTTAACCGCTCGCCATCAACCAATTCCTTCAATTTTTGAAAGTATGATGTGCTCATAGTTTTTTCATTTGAATGAATTTCGCCATGGTGTTCATGAAGCCGTGTGTAAACGCATCTGGATCAGATTGCATCTTCCGCTTTATCGTCTCTATATCCAACTCCGAGAGAGATGAAACTTCTTCTGTCGCTTCAAACTGCCATCCTTCCGGCGCTGTAGCTGTATACAATCCCCAGTAATGCCCAAGGCGTGCGTTTTCAGGCAAAAATGTCGTTATTTGCTGTACTTGTACATTAAGTCCTATTTCTTCAAGCATTTCTCGTTTTGCCGCATCCTCATATGTTTCTCCATGTTGTACATGCCCGCCCACTGGCAGATCAATTTTGCCGTATTTATTGCCAGTCTGCAGATAGAGAGAACCGTCTACATCAAAAACAAAAACGCCTACTACACGATGGAGAAGTTTTTTTTCGTGAGCTTTCGCCACACTTGCAGAGCCAACAACATTATTTTTTTCATTTACAATATCTACAAGTTCAGTGTTTGCCATATAGTTTCACCCTAACATAAATAACCGCTTTCTTAAAGTCAAAAATAATAAATTGCCGCCACTGCAATCAATAAAATTAAAATTACGAAAAATGTAATATTGAAGTTTTTTGAAACTGCCCTAAGTGCCATCTCTCCAAACCTTTTGAGAATAAATGCCATTGCGAAATATCTTAAGAAGCGACCAAGGATTGATGCTAGTACAAATACCACAAAAGATACCCCAAAAAATCCGCCCGATATTGCAAACACATTGTAAGGAAGCGGTGTAAATGCGGCTATAAATACTGTGATAAAGGCGTGCTTGTTAAACATTTCACCAGCGACAATAAACTCATCTTCTAAAGAATATATAGCAATAACCCACTCTCCAACAGTATCAAATAGGAAAAAACCAATAAAAAAACCAGCAACACCACCAATTACCGACCACCCAGCAGTAATAAATGCGACAGAAAACCAGCGCTTGTTTTTCAAAAGCAACATCGGAATTAAAAGAGCATCGGGTGGGATTGGAGAAATGCAAGCATCAAAAAAAGCAAGAAATCCTAACCATGCACGAGAATATTTACTATCAGCGTGCCTATTCATCCACTCACGAAGTTTTTGCTTGTATAAATTAAACATAGATACAGAAAACTTTATTTAACAGACGCGCCAGCGCCAACATCACACTTGCCAAATCCAAAAATACCTTTCCTTCTGCCTCTCGGCTCAAGAGTATAAGGTCCATCACTGCCTAAGACAAATAAAATCATTCCTTTACTTTCAACTCCACGGATAGTTCTTGGCTGGAGATTTATTAAAACTGGCACTTTTCTTCCAATAAGATTATTTGGATTTAGAAAATGTTCAGCTATGCCAGAAACAATCTGCCTATCTTCCTCCTCGCCGACATCAACCGTAAATTGCAGTAGCTTATCTGCCCCTTTTACTTTTTTTGCAGTTTTTATCACACCGATACGAATATCTAATTTTTCAAAATCATTAAAGTTTATCATAAATTTATTTAATTATTATAAAACAAAACTATTCAATCATTAAATCCCATTTGGGAAATGATGATTGAATACATATTTTCTACTAATATGATAGATATAATAACATAAGATTAACCCGAGACACGGCGGTGTCCTGGGTTTGTTTTTAATTTTGTTTGTCAAGAAAAGTCTGGAGTATTAGTGCAGCGGCGGAGGCGTCTGCCATTTTATCACTCGTATGTAATTTTGCTTGTTTTGTAGTTAAAAACTCCTTCTCAAAATGCACTGGTAAGCCTACTGCTAGACTCCATTGCGATAAAAAGTCTTGTACGCTATCCATTATTGGATTGTCATTACCTCTATAGTCTTGCGACTCTCCTATTACTAAAGACTCTATATTTTCCTCCTTAGTAATTTCTTCTATCTTTAGTAAAAGCTTATCGTTGTTCGGTAAGATAGAATGAGGGAAGGCGATCTTTCCGTCTTTGTCTGACACTGCAATTCCCACTTTTTTCGTGCCAAAATCTATTCCTAAATATTTCATCATATACAGTATCGCAATTTTATTACAAATTTGCTAGTATATCCGTGGAGGGGTGGCTGAGTGGTTGAAAGCACCCGCCTTGAAAGCGGACGTACCGCAAGGTACCGCAGGTTCGAATCCTGTCCCCTCCGCCAATCGAAACTTCCGCTCGCGAAAGCGAGGACGAGGCGCGAACCAAAGATAATTTGGATGAATATATGGAAGTAGCTCCAGTCGCAAAGAAGGTAGTTGAAAACTTAAAAACAGAAAACCCAGAAAAGGATTTGGTAATCAAAAGACCAGTAAAATATTCAATAACATGATGCACGAGACTGTCCTCCATTTTACCACCTGTGGAAAAGTAAGTGCGTAGTATATACTATAGTATATACTACTATCATTATTGCTTATGGTTAAACATAAGAAGATAAGGGTCGTGGCAAGCTCCAAATAAAAGATTGGAGAAAGAGATAATTTCAACCAAGTAATATGAATATCAATACCAAAAAAAGAAAAATTATAAATTTGTTTAATAAAAAAGTAAAAGGTAAAAAAGCAGACTTATCTAAATATACTGTCAAACATGCCGGCAAGGAAGGTCATTGGCTTGAGAAACAAATGGGCATTAAACCAAACGCCGACAACTTGCCTGATTTGTATGGATATGAAATGAAGAAATCTACAAAATCAAAAACAACTTTTGGCGACTGGTCTGCTAATTATTATATATTCAAAGATGAAAAATATAACATCACTAGAGATACATTTTTACAGATTTTTGGCAAACCAAATGAAAAAAAGAATGGGCGTTTTTCTTGGTCTGGAGAGCCAATTCCAACCATAAAAAAATACAGTTCCTTTGGTCAAAAACTTTTAGTAGATAGGAATAATAATATACTCATCAAATATAATTATGATAAAGATATGCGAACAAATAAAAAAGATATTGTTCCTAAGATTATGCAAAAGAAAAACCTTTTAATCACTCGGTGGGATATGGACTCTGTTAAGAAAAAACTTGAAGACAAATTTAATGTCAACGGTTGGTTTAGGTGTTTAAAAAATTCAGATGGAATTTACGATCAAATTGTATTTGGAGAACCTGTAAATTTTGATAATTGGATTGCAGGGGTTAAAACTGGAGAGGTCTTTTTTGATAGTGGTATGTATCAAGGAAATGCGAGAAATTACTCACAGTGGAGAGCAAATAATTCATATTGGGATAATTTAATAACTGCTAGTCATTAACAATTTTACTCTAAAATTTTGATTATATTTTTTGCAACTTCTCTTATCACTGGGACAGCAACGCTATTTCCACATTGTTTGTAGGCTTGAGTATCGCTAACTGGGAAAATATAATCTTCTGGATAACCTTGAAGTCTAAGAGATTCTTTTGGTGTTAGTTTTCTTGGATTCTTTCCTTTCTGTTTAATCAAAATTTCAGAACCATCTTTATAGTATCTAGCACTCATTGTGCTTGTATACTCTGAGTTGTTGTCAAAAAGACAGTACCCAAAACCGTTACCTTTTTCTTTATGCTCTTTTTTGCGTCTCTGATGTCCAGCCCAAAGTTTATCTGATATTGTATATCTTTCATCAACTTCTTTTTCTAAAATATCTCCCAATCTTGTTGCTATATTTTTCTGCTTCGGATGTTTAAATTTAATATCGTGGTCAGAAAAAGCAATAATATAAATACGCTCTCTATTTTGTGGCACTCCAAAATCCTTTGCATTAAGTACTTCTGCAAAAACTTTATATCCCAAATCCTCCAAGGTCTTTCTAAGAGTTTCAAAAGTGTTTCCCTTATTGTGGCTTTTAAAGCCTTTTACATTCTCAAGAAATAAAACTTTTGGTTTATGATGTTCGGCAATTCTTGCAATATCAAAAAATAGAGTTCCCCGCGTATCTTCAAAACCTTTTTTTAGCCCAGCATTAGAAAATGGCTGGCACGGAAAACCAGCCAAGAGAATATCAAAAGTAGGAATTTTTTCTGCTTTTATTTTTGTAATATCCCCACTAGGAAATTCTCCAAAATTTTCTGCATATGTGTCTTGTGCAAATTTATCAAATTCAGAAGTGAATACACATTTCCCTCCAAGTTCTTCAAATGGAATCCTTATACCACCCATGCCAGCAAATAAATCTATAAAAGTAAAATCACTCTTATCTTTTTGCCAACTTTTTTTATCTTTAAATAATTTAACCATATTATTATCTTTTGATCACACCTATAATTTTACCATTTACCATAAAATCATCCACGGAACCCAAGAATATCGGTTTATAGTTTTTAGATTTTGATTCTGATACTAACGCTTGATGACCGCCAACTTTTTTATATTTTTTTATATTTGCACAACCGTCAATGATTGAGAGTACATAATCTTCTTCGGATGGCGAGGTTACACTTGAATCAATGATAACATAATCCCCGTTTTCAATCGTGAGTTTTCTTATACCAACCCTTGCTTGGTTCATTGAATCTCCTTCTGCTTCAATAATAAATAAATTACTTTTATTTTTTCTGCCTAGAGAGTTGGCAGACACAGTTACATATTCACGCGGGTCTTCAACCGCATAAATGTTTGCCTGACCGCAATTTGCAGAACCAAGAACTGGGAGTGAGAAGTATGTCGGTGTTTTGTTTGCAACGAAACTTCCAAAATTAACACTTTTTGCTTTCAAAGAGCGCGAGCGACGCTCGCCTTTTTCCAAATATCCAGCGTCTTGCAATTTTTGCACATGGTAGTGTGCTGTCGATATAGACTTAAAATTAAATTGTTCTTGAATTTCCTTTAGGGTAGGGGCGAATCCATGCTCGGATGTAAACAATTTTATGTAGTCAAAGACTTGTTTTTGGCGTTTTTTGATCATAGAGGTTGCACTTCTATTTTTCTTCTATATAATAGAGTATATAGTAAATTACTATCATTATCAAGCACTTATCCACATCCCAAATATGAACTACACCTTTGCACCAAACACAACACCAATGAGAGTGCACATCTTTGATGTTGAGCACGGAGAATGTAATCTCATCGAGACTCCAAATGGAAAAAACATACTGATTGGAGCTGGACACAACTCATCGACTGACTGGCGACCATCACAATGGCTCACACAAAACAGTCTGCCACTTACCTGTTTTGTTTTAACGAATATGGACAAGGATCATATGTCCGATCTCCCAAATTTTGAACCATCTCTACGCCCAGAAGTAATAAGGAAAAATCGGAGCATAGATTATGGATGGCTCCGAAGAAAGAAGATTGAAGAAAGCGGAGAAATTCACTCAGGCATTGAAACAGCTCTGCATTGGATTGAGAATGTATTCACAGGCTCAGGTATCACGATAGATTACGGATTGGAGAAAAAGCATTTCATGCACACACCTTCAAAATTTGAAGACACTAACAATTTGAGCGTGGTGACATTTATATCTTACGGTGGGGTCGGGATAATGTTCCCAGGAGACATAGAAACTGCTGGCTGGGAAGAATTTCTTAAAGACGATGAATTTGTTGAATGTTTAAGGCGAACAAATATATTTATCGCATCTCATCACGGACGCAAAACTGGGTACTGTGCCGACATCTTCAAACACTGCAATCCACACTCAGTAATTATTTCGGATAAGCCAATCGTGCATGATACTCAAGACCATGATTTGTACAGCGGGCACTGTACTGGACTTGATTTCAGTGGAACCACTAGAAAGGTGCTCACAACGAGAAACGACGGGAAAATAACAATAGACATTCCTTCTAATGGAAACTTCACAGTATATGTTAATCAAGATTACTGATAAATAATGAGTTTATGAAAGACATTTTAGACAAAATTACATCATATAATCTATTCAACTACTTGTTGCCAGGCGTTTTATTTGTTGTTGCCATTAGTAGCATTACATCGTATTCATTTGAGCAAGACAATATTGTTATTGGCGTTTTTGTTTATTACTTTGTTGGTCTAATTGTTAGTAGGGTTGGTTCTTTAGTTGTTGAGCCGTTACTAAAAAGAGCTAGATTTCTTAAATTTGCAACTTATTCTAACTTTGTCATTACTACTAAATCATATGGAAAGACAGAGACTCTTTCTGAGACAAACAACATGTATAGAACTTTCGTGGCATTATTTGCGCTATTATTAGTCGTCAAATGGTACGAGCTGTTAGCGCAACATATTTCGTTTTTAGCTGAATATGCCGTTCATATTCTAATAGTTGTACTTCTTGTTATGTTTCTTTTCTCATATAGAAAACAAACATCATACATAAAACAACGAGTTGAGTCTGTAACGGAACAATAGCGAGCCACACCTGCACGCACATGAGTAGGCACGGCAAGCACCGCAACTTGCTCTTGATGTTGTATTGAAAGGCAAAATGTGGGAACAGGCGATTGCGGAAGATTGGAGAAAGACAAAATCATGGCAGCCTAGGTGGGAATAACAAAAGTAAATCCGAATTTGACACAAGTCATATCGTGTAGTATCATTCTGGGCAGGTAGCATCCCAAAATGCACCGAGTGTTCTTTTAAACCAACCCGAACCAACGAGGTGAATCATGAGCAGACAACAACTGTTGTTAACTAAAGAGCAGGTCCCGTTTGGGGCTGAAATGTTCCTCTGTCCTACTGGGACGGAACCTCTGAAGCGTGACGAAAAGGGTCCAGTGCCACCCCTGATTCTTTTGGGTGGCGGTGTTCCTGTTCGTGCCAAATGGTACATGTCCAATCCAGAGAAACCGGACAAAAGGGACTTAGTCGGTGGCGGATACGAGTATGACTCGCTTGAAGCCACCACTTACTTTGTTCCTGCTTATCCGCATTCGCAGGAATCCGCACCCGTGCGCAAGTCGTTTGCCGTTTTTGTTGATGGTAAGCGCCTCATGTACAGTTATCCGTATCACAAGAAGGCTGTCGAGGTCTCCAAAACTTCAAATGGAGACATCATCTCAACCTGTGGTACGGCCTATGATTACTGGCTACAACCCTACGAGTTGCCTGAGCGCGCCATTCTGGTAGCTGACGGAAACCTTGACGCAGACTTGGATTTCAGATTTCTCGGCTGCGTGTCGGTTCCAGAGCCCAGCGATGAAGTTCGCGAAGCTCTTGAAGCGAAGGGGGTCGTATTATACTACCACGCCTATTTTAATCATGGCAGGTATTCTGGTTACAGGGCGGCCAAACTGCCTGTCGGCTGGAAGCTCGTCGATGTCGGCCGAGCGTGGATGGGTGGAATATCCTACAAGGTCGACATCGTCGACCGTGATGGTGTTGCGCATGCGCACATCAAGCAGAACTCCCGTTCGCTCAGTGATTCGTGGGTCGGCGAAATCTCTTTGCCGTGACGGCAGTCTCGCAACGACAACAGAACGGCAACTTCGCGAGGAGTTGCCGTTTTTCTTTTTATAATTCGTGGGAGCAAATTTGCACGCACATGAGTAGGCACGGCAAGCGCAATATGGTTTGTCTGTGTTATCCGTTGCCTGATAGCACAGTCCTTTTCGTTTTCGCTTTTTAACTACTGAGCTTTGCCTAGCGTGCGGAGAAGTTGTGAGTTACCATGTACTTTATGCGTGATGAGGCCACTAGTCTGACGCTTCACACTGGAAAAATGTTCGCGTGTGGGATACAATACCTCCGCCAACTTATAACTATGAAAACTGAAATTATACTCGTAGATGAAAATGATAACCAAATCGGTGTACTGGAGAAATTAGAGGCTCACAAACTAGGGAAACTTCACCGTGGTTTTTCAGTTTTTATATTTAACTCAAAGGGACAGATGTTGATCCAAAAAAGAGCCCTATCTAAATATCACTCAGGTGGATTGTGGTCAAATTCTTGTTGTAGTCATCCAATGCCAAATGAAGATACTCTCGTGGCAGCAAAGCGAAGATTGAAAGAAGAAATGGGTATCAGCTGCAATTTAAAAAAAATTCATCAATTCATATACAAAACTAAATTCAGTAACGGATTAACAGAGTACGAATATGATTATGTTTTTGTTGGGAGGTCGGACGACGAACCTACCATCAATCCCGAAGAGGCCGATGACTGGAAGTGGGTTGATACTGAAGTATTAAATAGCGATGTTAAAAATCATCCTCATATGTATACTCATTGGTTCAAAATGTGCCTTGATGATGTCCTGCAAAAAGCTAAACTTAATTAGTCACTACAAAAATTTCTAGGGCGAAGCGATAGCAAAGCGACTTGTTCAAAATGAGTTCGGATTTATTCAAAACACACCCCCTTCACCAGCCGAAGCAAAGCAGAGCTTTGCTTCGTAGGACACAATCCTCTTAGTTTACCACCTGTGGAAAAGTAAGAGCGTAGTATATACTATAGTATATACTATAGTATATATTACTATCATTATTGCTTATGGTTAAACATATAAGAAAACTTACGAAAGCTTCTACTTACACATATTCAATTGGGCTACCGAAATCAATTGTGCAAAAGTACGGATGGAAAGAAAAGCAAAAGCTTACAATAGAAGATAAGGGTCGTGGCAAGCTCCAAATAAAAGATTGGAGAAAGAGATAATTTCAACCAAGTACTATTTTAAAAGAAGTAATTATGAACAACAATGATCATTTTATGAAGTTAGCCTTTGAGCAGGCACTGAAGGGCTACAATGAGGGTGGTGTCCCCGTTGGGGCAGTGATGGTAGAAGATGGTAATGTAATAGCATCTGGGCACAACAGGAGGGTGCAAGATAACAACCCTGTTGCTCATGGCGAGATGGACTGTATAAGGGCAGAGGGCAGAAGGTCGCGCTATGATAATGTTACTTTATATACTACTCTTGCTCCATGTATGATGTGCTCGGGAGCGATTGTGCAATTTGGTATTAAAAAAGTTGTAATAGGAGAAAATAAAAACTTCAGAGGTAATATACCGTTCTTAAAAGATAATGCCGTGGATGTGGTATTGATGGAAGATGATAATTGCATACAGCTTATGGCTAAATTTATAGCCGAGCAACCTGAATTATGGAACAACGATATAGCTGGTAATGAGTGATGCTACACAAAAAAGATCAAAAAGTTTATTATAAAATTTATTAAATTATTATAAAGCAAAATTATTCAATCATTAAATCCCATTTGGGAAATGATGATTGAATACATATTTTCTACTAAAACAAAAGTATAAAGGAGTGCTATGTATGCTTAGTTATGGTACAAAACAATGAAAAAATATCAAAAAATGCTACACTATAACTGTATGGAAAAAGAAATTATATGGCAAGCTGGCGACCATGTTCACACTAAAAAGGAGGTTGATTGGTTTTGGGCGTTGTGGATCTTAGCAACTTCTGCATCTATTGTTGCTATACTTTTTCATAATTACTTCTTTGCGCTTTTAGTACTCATCGCAGCATTTACAATTGCATTGCTTGCTAAGCGTGAGTCGCGTTCAGTAACATTTAAACTTGATGCTACTGGTTTAACATCTGGTGCGGAGTATTACAAATGGGAGATTATAAATGCATTTTGGATAGATACTACAGATGATACAAATAATTTACTTATAGACACTACAAAAATTCTTGCACCTCACTTATTTATACCTATACCAGCAAACCGCATGGAAGATATCCGCATATTCCTTAGCAAATATGTAAAAGAAGAAGAATTGCATGAGCCATTCCCTAATAAAATTGCAGAATTTTTTGGATTGTAACTATTCCAAACTAGATCCAGTAATATGACTGCATCTGGTGCAAGTAAAAACCTAACTCTGTGCTCCCTGCAGGAATCGAACCTGCATCACAACTTCCGCAAAGTCGCATTTTATCCATTAAACTAAGGGAGCTAAGTAGAATATTTTTTGGAATTCCTTATATCTTCTCTACAGCATGTGTTAAGCGACTCTTCTTTCTTGCTGCTGTATTCTTTTTTAGAATCCCACATTTTACAGCCTTATCTACCGCCTTGTACAGTTGTGGCAATTGCCCTTCTGCAGATTTTTTATCTCCGCCTGCAATCAACTCACGAGTACTCTTTACTATTGCCTTCATTGCTTTTTTACGACGCAGATTAAAAACCTGTTGCCTTGCAGAACTCCTCATTGCTTTTTTTGCTGAATCTTTATTTGCCATTGGGTGTCATGTTACATTATTGGAACATTAAACGCAATGCTTTATAATATAAATACATCTAATATAAGATATAACAAATAAAATTTCTAAATTTGAATTCATTAAACATGATAGAACAACTCACAGGTAAAATAACTTACAAAAGTGCCAACTACGCAATACTCAATGTATCTGGTATAGGCTACAAGGTATTTACCACGCCAGATGTACTTGCAAAGGTAGGTGTTGCAGAGCAAACCCTATGGACACACTTAGCAGTACGAGAAAATTCTTTAGATTTATATGGTTTTTTAGCCCAGAGTGATTTGAAATTTTTTGAGCTTTTACTCAGCATCTCTGGTATTGGTCCTAAGTCTGCGCTTGGTGTGCTTGCAACGGCAGATACAGAGACTCTTAAAAACGCAATCTCCACTGCAGATACAGGCTATCTTACAAAAGTTTCCGGTATTGGTAAGAAGAGTGCTGATAGAATTATAATAGAGCTTAAAGATAAAGTTGGTAAAGTACAATCTAGCAACTTTCTAAAAGAGGATGCAGACGCGCTTGATGTGCTTGTCTCTATGGGTTACCAAACAAGCGATGTGCGAGAAGTGTTAAAAAGCCTGCCGTGCACATTAAAAGGCACGAGCAAAAGAGTAAAAGAGTCGTTAAGTTTATTATCTAAAAATATATAATATGTGGAAAATTATAACAATAATAATAGTAATACTTGTGATATTTTTTGGCTATATCATATTCAAAGACAGTGGTAATATATTTACAAGCACAGATGATGGTACAACAATAATAGACAGCTTCTCAAGCAAATTTATCTCTGATATGGCCAGCTTTACTGGAGGTAGCACCGCAACACTGCCAGAAGACCCAATAGTAAGCGAAAAGGATCTAGGTGAACTCTCGCCACTATATGGTAAAGTGGTATTTACAGACAAACAATGGGGTCTAGGAGTAACAGATAAGGAAGATGAATATATAACTATAAATGCACTTGCTTCAAATACTAATAATATCAATATAAGTGGTTGGTCTCTGCAGAGCATGATAACCGGAGTAAGAGTATATATACAAGACGCCGTAGATGATGTGCAGATGCATACAGTAAATCCAACTTATGAAATAGAGCTTGAGCCCGAGCAAAAAGCTATAATAAATACAATAGCATCTCCTATAGGAGTCTCCTTTAAAACTAACATCTGTACAGGGTACTTAGGGCAATTCCAAGAATTTGAGCCGGGATTGGAGAAAAACTGCCCAACACCTAGCGAACAAATGCAACCAACAATATCAAATATACAACTCCTTGGTGGTGAGTGTATAGAATTTGCCACTATGCTAGAGCCATGTACTTACTTAACCACAGAAATTATTGATGATTCTGATGTAAATGCAAGTAAAGCATGTATTGAGTACTTACGCACAGAGCTTACATATACATCATGTAGCGCGCGTAATTCTAAAGCTACAAATTATAAAGATAATGCGCATTGGAGAATTTTCTTAAATCAGCCAGCTACACTATGGAGCATGGACTATGAAGTAATACGCTTACTAGATGAAGCAGGACGAACGGTAAGTGTATATACATATTAAAAGCCAGGACAACATATTTTACTCTATCATCAAATCCAAAATGGGAAATGATGATTGAATTAATAGTCTCCAGTAGGACTCGACCACAAGTTGCTAAGTAAAATTTTCGCTTTCTAAGCTCAATTTTACTAAGCACTCCTGGTCTGGGCTCGGCTTACAATCTTTTCGCTTTGCTAGAAGATTGGCTTCGCAGCCTCCGCCTTTC
>PJEL010003190.1_pt1 | contig 14288 bp, 10 predicted proteins | sample 1853271 | NCBI WGS metagenome assembly PJEL01 (sample SAMN08108733, study PRJNA415343) | Invertebrate metagenome, whole genome shotgun sequencing project. | host: Globobulimina | place: Sweden: Gullmar Fjord | collected 2015-08 | reverse complement strand
AAAGAAAAAGTAGAAAATATTATAGGTACAAATGACTACAAAGTACATAATAGTTTAATAGATTTATTATTTAAAAATGAATCTATCTACGTAGTAAATGGAAAAATAAAATATTATAAACTTTTTAAAATATTACAAGAGAATGGGCTATTAAATTTAAGGCTTCATAAACCAAGTGATATTGAAATTGAATTTACTAGTATGAATAACAATTTTAAATCATATAAAATATTAAATGATACGATGCAGGTACTTGGATATCGATACTTTTTTACAAAATCAATGAGTGCTTCAGAAGACGAGACTTTAGTATGGAATATTATGTTTAAAGCAGAATATATGCTAGATCCTGTTGTATTATTAAATGAATTACGACAAAATAGTTGTAAAGTTTTAGAAGTTATAAATCATGGATCAAATAAATGGTCATACAAAATAGATTTTAAAAATGCAGAATTAGCAAATGCAATAAAAATTGATAAAAACGAAAAAGTAAAATTCCAAAAACCACTTCGAGCTTATATGTTAAAAATAGATGATGCTAAAAGTTTACAAGTAATAAGTAGAAATCTTAATAGTTGGTTTCCACATATAGTCTTTTTTGATAAAGATTTAAAAGTATTAAATACGATAAAGAAAAATAGAGTCTATAAAGGCTTGAAAATAAAAGTACCAAATAATACACGATATATAAAAATAACTGATATGTATAATTTGATAAATATAAAAAGAGGACTTTCTATAATAGTAAGGTAAAAGGTAGATAAATGTTTGATGAAATAAAATTTGATAGAGTTGAGATATTGCCAAAATATGTTTTTGCAGAAGTAAATGATTTAAAAATGGCGGAAAGAAGAGCCGGTAGTGATGTTATTGATTTTTCAATGGGAAATCCAGATGGAGATACTCCATATCATATAAGAGAAAAACTTGTTGAATCTGCCAAAAAAACTAAAACACATGGTTATTCTACGTCAAAAGGTATTCCTAAATTATTATCAGCAATTGCTGACTGGTATGGAAGAAGATATGACGTTGTTTTAGATCCTCAAACTCAATGTGTTGCAACAATGGGAAGCAAAGAAGGATATGCACATCTTGCATATGCTATTACTAATCCAGGCGATGTAACTGTTGTACCTGATCCTACTTATCCTATTCATAACTATGCCTTTATTTTAGCTGGTGGTGAAGTGAAAAACTTTGGTGTTGAATTTGATGAAGATTATAATGTTGATGAAGATAGATTTTTTGAAGTTTTACAAGAGATCTTTGATACAGCAGCAGAAGGTAAACGTCCTAAATATGTTTTAGTTAACTTTCCTCACAATCCTACAACGGCCACAGTTACATCTGAATTTTATGTAAGACTTGTAAATATGGCTAAAAAAGAAAGATTTTACGTGATTTCTGACATAGCTTATGGTGATATTACTTTTGATGGTTACGTAACACCATCAATTATGTCAGCGCCTGGTGCACTTGATGTTGCAGTTGAGAGTTTTACATTAAGTAAATCATACAATATGGCAGGATGGAGAGTAGGATTTTTTGTAGGTAATACAAAATTAATCGGTGCTTTACAAAAAATTAAATCATGGTTAGATTATGGAATGTTCACACCAATTCAAGTAGCTGCCACTGTTGCACTTAATGGTGATCAAAAATGTGTAAAAGATATAACAGATAAATATGACCATAGACAAGATGTATTAATTGATGCATTTAAAAATGCAGGTTGGAATATTCGAAGAAATAAAGCAAGTATGTTTGTATGGGCAAAATTACCAAAATGTGTTGAACATTTAGGTTCATTAGAATTTTCAAAAAAATTATTAGTAGAAGCTGGAGTTGCAGTTGCACCTGGTATTGGATTTGGACCAACTGGTGAAAATTATGTAAGAATTGCATTAATAGAAAATGATAAAAGAATTAGACAAGCTGCAAAAAGTATTAAAAAGTTTTTAAAGCAATATGAAGAGATAAGCGCTTCAAAGGGAGAATAGATGTTAAAAGTAGGAATAATAGGTGTAGGAACAGTAGGAACTAGTGTTTGTCAAATTTTACAAGATAATAAGGACATTATAACTGCACGTGCTGGAGTTGAGATTGTACCTGTTGCTGGTGTTGTAAATAACTTATCTAAAAAAAGAGATGTTTCTATTAAAATTACAGACAATATTGATGATATCTTAAATGATGATTCTATTGATATTGTTGTAGAACTTATGGGTGGAGTTGAAGGTCCATATGAAGTAGTTAAAACTGCTTTACAAAAAGGAAAAGCTGTAGTAACTGCAAATAAAGCACTTCTTGCTTATCATAGATACGACTTACAAGATATAGCTGGCGATACTGCATTTGAATTTGAAGCAGCAGTTGCTGGTGGTATTCCTATTATTAACGCATTAAGAGATGGATTGAGTGCAAATCACATTGAGTCTATGAAAGGTATCATGAATGGTACTTGTAACTATATGCTTACACGTATGATTAATGATGGTGTAGAATATGATGCTATTTTAAAAGAATCTCAAGAATTAGGTTATGCTGAAGCTAATCCTACTTTTGACGTTGGTGGATTTGATGCTGCACATAAGCTTCTTATTTTAGCAAGTATTGCGTATGGAATTGATGCTAAACCAGAAGATATCTTAATAGAGGGTATCCAAAACATCAATGGTGATGATATCGCTTTTGCAAAAGAGTTTGATTATTCACTTAAGTTATTGGCAATTGCGAAAAAAACTAATGATGCAGTTGAATTAAGAGTTCATCCTGTTCTTATTCCAAATTCTGAAATGATATCAAAAGTAGATGGTGTTATGAACGGTATCTCAGTTATTGGAGATAAAGTTGGTGAAACTATGTATTATGGACCAGGTGCTGGTGGTGATGCAACAGCAAGTGCTGTTATAGCAAATATCATTGATATTGCAAGAAGTGGAAAAAGTACACCGATGTTAGGTTTTAATCAATCATTAGAAACAGGATTAAAATTAGCAAATATTGACGAGATGCAAACAAAATACTATTTAAGACTTGATGTTGAAGATAAAAGTGGTGTTTTAGCAAAAGTAGCAACGATATTAAGCGATAAAAATATATCTGTTAAAACAATGGTACAAAAAGCATCAACAACAGACAATGTAAACTTATTATTATCTACTCATACTTGTAAAGAGATTGATATGAAAAATGCATTAGAAGAACTTAAAAATTCAGGTGTCGTAAAATCTCAACCTGCAATGATTCGAATAGAAGAATAAAAATCTCAATAATTATACAAATATAACATAAGTTAATATTTGTATAACACTTAACTACCTTAACTTACCAATTCTTTAGTTAAGATTATCCTCAATCTTATATTAAGAATTGGTGAGTAAATCCTTTAGATAAAGGGTATAATAGTACTTTACAACCTTAAATTTAAGCCTAGATTAAGATATGTTCACTTATAATACATCTATAAAAGATATACAAAAATCAAAAGGGGTATAAACCTATGAGAATAAATACAAACGTAAGCTCACTAGTAGCACAAGAAGCAAACGCAAATACAAATAAGACTCTTTCTCAGTCGTTAGAAAAACTATCAACAGGTCATAGAATCAATAAAGCTAGTGATGATGCATCTGGATTATCAATTGCTGATAAACTAAGAACACAAGCAAATGGACTTAACCAAGCTGTATCAAATGGTAATAGTGCTGTTACATTAACACAAATTGCTGATAAAGCGATGGCTGAACAATCTAATCTTTTAGATGTAATTAAACAAAAATTAATTCAAGCAGGAACAGCAACTACATCAGCTGAAGGTATTGAAGCTATTGGTAAAGATATTACTAAGTTAATGGACCAAATCGATAATATTGCTGAACAAACTACATATAATGGTACTTCATTACTTCAAAATAATAGTGGTTCTTCTACAACTACTACAGCCGCGGTAACTACTGCTCAAGCAACACTTGATACAGCTATCGCAACATTAAAAGCTAGTGGAACAGCTGCAACTATTGCAACTAATACTACTGCAGTTACAACTGCTGCGAATGCTCTTAATGCAGCAGCATTAGATAATGTTGACTCTGGTGTTTCTTTAACATTCCAAATGGGAACATTATCTACAGATGTAATTGAAACTGAAGCTGGTGTTATGTCAAATATTTCAGGATTAGAAGGAATGGCATATGCTAAAGCTACAATTGCTTCATGGACTGCTGTAGGTACAGCTTCAGATATGCAAAGTGCAGCTAGAGGTCTTTTAACTAAAGTTGATTCAGCATTAACTGAATTAAATGGTTGGAGAGCAGACTTCGGTTCTACTCAAAATCAATTAGAATCTTCAATTAGAAACTTAATGACTCAAGTAACAAATACTCAAGCAGCAGAATCTGTTATTAGAGATGTTGATTATGCAGCAGAATCTGCGTCATTTAACAAACAAAATATTATTTCTCAAGCTGGTACGTATGCTATTAGTCAAGCTAATAATGTGTCACAAAATGTAATGAGATTATTACAATAATAAGTGAATCATTTAAAGAAAAGCCCAAGTATAAAAGCTTGGGTTTTTTTATGAAAAATATAATCTAATATTAAGAAAAGGTATGTAATAATTTTAACATTAAGGGAGTAAGAATAATGATAAATACAAAATTTGAAATACCAAGTGATATTTTAAAGATTCAAAAAAAATTGTCAATGTTTGAAAAAGACTCTAGAAATTATAAAAAATATTCAAAAATACTTGCTAAGCATATTAAAAATTTAAATATGAAAAATAGAGTAAATAGTAATATTAAAACAATAGAAAACATAAAAACTATAGAAACAAATTAATCTAAATTTAAGAAAAGGTATGTAATAATACTATTATGTTTCATAGGTATCAATTGATACCGAAGGTTCAGACCTATGCTCAAGAGAGAAATCAAATGAGAATGTATTAAGGCTGTGATTATTATCACAATGTATCATATATTTAAAGGATAAATTATGAGAATCAATACAAACGTAAGTTCATTACAAGCTCAAGAAGCAAACGCAAATACAAATAAAAACATTTCAAGTTCTTTAGAAAAATTATCAACAGGTCATAGAATTAATAAAGCTAGTGATGATGCATCTGGATTATCAATTGCTGATAAACTAAGAACACAAGCAAATGGACTTAACCAAGCAGTATCAAATGGTAATAGTGCTGTTACATTAACACAAATTGCTGATAAAGCTATGGCTGAACAATCTAATATTTTAGATGTAATTAAACAAAAATTAATCCAAGCCGGAACTGCAACTACATCAGCAGAAGGTATCGAAGCTATTGGTAAAGATATTACTAAGTTAATGGATCAAATCGATAACATTGCTGCACAAACAACGTATAATGGAACAACACTTCTTCAAAATGATAGTGGTTCTACTACTGCATTAACTACTGCTGTAACAACTGCACAAGAAACTCTTGATACAGCTATTGCTACATTAAAAGCTAGTGGAGATGCTGCAACTATTGCAACTAATACTACTGCAGTTACAACTGCTGCAAATGCTCTTAATGCAGCAGCATTAGCTAATGTTGACTCTGGTGTTTCTTTAACATTCCAAATGGGAACATTATCTACAGATGTAATTGAAACTGAAGCTGGTGTTATGTCAAATATTTCAGGATTAGAAGGTATGGCATCTGCTAAAGCTACTATCGCTTCATGGACTGCTGTTGGAACTGCTGCAGATATGCAAAGTGCAGCTAGAGGTCTTTTAACTAAAGTTGATTCAGCTTTAACTGAACTAAATGGTTGGAGAGCAGACTTCGGTTCTACTCAAAATCAGTTAGAATCTTCAATTAGAAACTTAATGACTCAAGTTACAAATACTCAAGCAGCAGAATCTGTAATTAGAGATGTTGATTATGCAGCAGAATCTGCGTCATTTAACAAACAAAATATTATTTCTCAAGCTGGTACTTATGCTATTAGTCAAGCGAACTCTACAGCACAAAATGTAATGAGATTATTACAATAATAAGTGAATAACTTCGAAAAAAAACCCAAGTATAAAAGCTTGGGTTTTTTATTTTATGATATACTGTAACATTTAAAATTAGGGACTATATATGAATAATGAAATAGAAGAGTTAAGTCAAACAATAGTAGAAATATATAATAAAAATATAATATTTTTAAAAAATAATTTTTCATCATTGTATAATGATATTGAAACTCTGTCAAATGATATTTTAACTGGTAAAACAAAAGAAACCTATACATTAGAATATATTGATGGTTATTTTGATATTCTCAATCAAAATGAAGATGGTGGTTATTTTTATAATACAAATAGTTTCAAAGATGCTGATGCGAGAGCTGAAGTCGTTACTTTTGATACACAAAGTTCACTTGCACTTTTACGAAATAATCCAAATACGAATAAATTATTAAGTGATCCTATTTATAAAGACGTTGTTCCAATAATAGCACATCTAAATGATGTAGTTGATTTTAAGAATATAAAATTTGAGAAAATTTTTAAGTGTATTCATATTGGAACGGGACTTGGTATTCATATCCAGGAGATACAAAAAAAACTAGACTCTCTTACAACATTAATTATTGAAGATGATTTAGAAATTTTTAGATTATCATTATTTATAACAGACTACAGTATATTTCAAGATAAGCGTAAAAAACTTTTTTTAGCAATTGGTAATAATAAATTAACAAGATTACAAATATTAAGAGATTTTAGTGATCATCATAAATATATGAATTATAATGTTAAATATACAAAACTATTAGCAACAGATGATAAAACTAAAGATGAAATTATTAATTTTTATGCAAGTTATAATGTTGCAAGTTTTCCATATAAATTTATACTAGAAAACATGGAAAGACTTATTGGCTTTGTAAATGATGGTAATCGTTTCTTAAATGTACCCAAAATGTTTGAAAAATCTATTTTACGTGATAAAAAGGTATTAATAATAGGTGCAGGACCATCTTTAGATGGTTATATAGAATGGATATCAAAACATCAAGATAAATTTATAATAGTTGCAACCGATGTTATATTAAGAAAACTAGAGCAATACAAAATTATCCCTCAAATTGTTGTTTCTATTGATCCATCGAATTTGTGTGCAGTTTATTTGACTACGAAAGATCCTAATTATTTAGATAATACAGGTATCTTATTACTATCTCAACAGTCCCAAAGAGTTTTAGAGGTACTTAAAGGTAAAAATTATTATTTTTCTCAAGTGTTAGATTTAATTCCAGAAATTGGACATTTAGGAAGTGCTCCCAATGTTGGAACATTTTCATTTTCTTTATCTGTGTACCTTGGAGCAAATGAAATTTATTTAATTGGAATTGATGCTGCCTTTAATCAAGAAACGGGTGGTAGGTATTCTAATGGTGCTTCAATCGGTCAGAAAAACTTCTCAATTGAGAAGAAAGATTTAGATGGGACAGTAAGTCTTGATGGAGTAATAGAAGTTAAAGGTAATTTAAGAGAAACAGTTATAACCAATAGAGTGCTTTATAATTTTAAGGACAATTTTGAAGAAGTAATTCATAGTATAGAAAAATTAGGAATTAAAATTGAAGCATTTAATCTTTCTGATGGTGCATATATAGAAGGATTTATCCCTATCCGTAAACAAGATATGGATGAAAAAGTAAAAAACTTTCAAAATGAAACGTGTAACATTATTAATGAATTAGATGAAGTATCTACATTTATTAATGAAATAAAAAATAGAAGAGTTGATATTGAAATTATTACATCTATTATAACAAGAATTAAAAAATTTGAAAAAATTAAAATTATATCTAAAGATAAGTTTTTAGAAACAAAACTTGATACAATGATTTGGATCTTGGAGCGTAGTAAAATGCTCCATTCCCCAGTATATGGAACTATCTTTTTAGAGTACACTTCATTGGTAGATATTTATATTAACTTTCTATTGAATTTAAAACAAAAAAATATTCATAGTAAAGAAGAATTAAGTAAAATAAGTAAAATGTGGTCCCAAGGTTCATTAATAATGTTTAAAGAGATCAAAAACGCGCTGCAACAAGACACTAAAAAGAAACCATATGGGGTAGTTGAACATGACTTCTTTACATTTAGAGGTTTTTGTAAAGAAATAGATAGTGACAAAATTTGTGATGTTGATGTTTACATGGATGGTAAAATAATAGATACTATATCTGCAAATAAACATATAGAACAAATAGAAAGAAAACATAATATTAAAGGTCATGGGTTTGAGTTTGAGTTAGATGATAAATACCTTGATAAATCACATTACTTAACATTTCAGGCAAAAGAAAAAGGCCAAGAGTTTAAAAATTATAAAATCCAAATACCTGGAAAGAATAATATTGAATTTACAGAGTATTTATTTGGAAATAGTTTAAATAAACCTATTGATAAATTAAAAATTGAAAATATGTATTCTAAAAATTCTATTGGATTTTTAGCTGTTGAAGAAAATATTAAAGATGAAAACTTTATTTCGTATATAAAAGAGCTTCATGTACGATTCCCAAATGCTGCATTTAAAGCATTTTATTTTAATGATAATCAAAAAACATTTCTAGAAAGTCACTTTGAGAATCTAATATATATTTCTCCTAAAAATATTTATGAAGTTTTAAATGAAATAGAAATATTTATTTTTACTGCAGATAGTGTCGCTAGATTTTCGGAATTATCAAACATATTTACTTATTACTGTAAAAAAATATATGCGATAAACTATAATAGTGGATTGTTAAAAATGAAAGTTGGAATGAGTAATATAGACCTGGAACATAATTATTATCTGGATGAAAAATTATTTAGTATAGATGAAAAAAAATTATCTAAAGGTAATGTTGAAAAGTTACTTTACAATAACCTATTTAATTTATTAAAATTAGATAGAGTACTTCAAGATGCAGATAATTTATATGAGCTTTATTTTTATGATAGAATTGATCTGATTTTAAGTAGTGATTTAGCTAAAAATAAATTAATTGATTGCTATATAAAGTAAATTAAAATGAAAGTATTATTATTAGCAGGTGGTTTTGGAACAAGGTTAAGTGAAGAAACAGACTTAAAACCTAAACCTATGGTTGAAATAGGTGGAAAACCAATTCTATGGCATATTATGAAAACATATTCAGAGTACGGATTTAATGAGTTTGTAATTTTACTTGGTTATAAAGGTTATTATATTAAAGAATATTTTGTAAATTATTTTTTACATCAAAGTAATGTAACGATTGATATGTCTGATGGTAAAATGGAAGTTTTAAATAATTCAAGTGAACCTTGGAAAGTTACTTTACTTGATACAGGATTAAATAGTATGACTGGTGGAAGAGTTAAAAGAGCACAAGAATTTATCGGTAATGAACCATTTATGTTAACTTATGGTGATGGCGTAAGTGATATAAATATTGAAGAATTAGTAAAGTTTCATAATTCTCATGATAAAGCTTTAACAATGACTTCTGCTCAACCAGAAGGTAGATTTGGAGCATTGAATATAACTGATGACCTTCGAGTTACAAATTTTTTAGAAAAACCTAAAGGAGATGGCGGTTGGATAAATGCTGGTTTTTTTGTATGTGAGCCTAAAGTATTTGATTATATATTGGAAGGTGATAGTACGGTATTTGAACAAAAACCTTTACAAACCTTAGCTAAAGATGGAGAAATTTATACTTTTAAGCATGAAGGTTTTTGGAAACCTATGGATACATTAAAAGATAAAAATGATTTAAATAAATTATGGGATACAAATAATGCACCATGGAAAGTATGGAATAACTAATGTCTGGAAAGGGTAATATTTATGACTTCTTTATTTAGTGGAATTTACAAAAATAAAACAGTCTTAGTAACTGGTCATACCGGATTTAAAGGCTCATGGCTTGTTTATTGGTTGAATGAAATGGGTGCTAATGTCATTGGTTATTCATTAGAAGCGCCCACTACACCCAATCATATAGAGCTATTGAAGTTAGATATAGTTTCGATTATTGGAGATATTAGAGATTTAGATACCCTAAATGCAACTATTAAAACTTATTCTCCTGATATAGTTTTTCATCTTGCTGCCCAGCCTCTGGTGATACTTTCATATGCAGATCCAATTGAAACATATGAGACAAATGTTATAGGTACATTAAAGGTATTAGAAGCATGTAGAATGAATAATATTAAGGCTATTGTAAATATTACTAGCGATAAAGCATATGAAAATAAAGAATGGATATGGGGTTATAGAGAAAATGACCCTATGGGTGGATACGATCCATACAGTTCATCAAAAGGATGTGCTGATATTTTGGTAAATTCATATCGAAATTCTTATTTTAATGTTAAAGATTATAAAAAAACTCATAATACATTATTATCTTCATGTAGAGCTGGAAATGTAATAGGTGGTGGAGATTGGGCGAAAGATAGACTTATTACAGATATAATGCTTTCTGTATCACAAAATAAAACAGTAAGTATCCGAAATCCATATGCGACTAGACCTTGGCAACATGTTCTAGAACCACTCAGTGGATATCTCCATATTGGACAAAAGCTTTTAGAGGAAATACCTGATTTTAGTGGAGCTTGGAATTTTGGTCCAAGTGATGAAGGAAGTATTTCAGTAGAAGAAGTTGTAATAAATATTAAAAAAAATTGGAATAAAATTAACTATGAGATAAAGAAGGATGTAAATCAACATCACGAAGCAAATCTATTAAAACTTGATTGTTCAAAAGCCCATATCCTTTTAAAATGGAAAGATGTATGGGACAGTAACATGACTTTTGAAAAAACTGTTAAATGGTACCAATCTTACTATGAAAAAGATAAATTATTAACTAAAGATGATTTAAAGTCATACGTACTTGATGCTAAAATGAATAATATTGAATGGACGAAATGATATGACAATTGTAGTTACCGGAGCAACAGGCTATGTAGGAAGAGAGTTTATCAAAACTTTTCAGAATACTTATAAAATAATAGCACTAGTGCGGAGTACAAGTAATTTAGATATATTAGAAACATTAAATTGTAAACTTGCTAAGTTTGATGATTTTAAAGATATAGAAGATGTCTTTATTAAAAATGACGTAAGTGGTATTTTACATTTTGCATCAAAGGTACTGGTCGAACACATTCAAAATGATATAAATAATTTAGCAAATAGTAATATTACTTATGGTACATATTTATTAGAATTTGCAAAAAAATATAAAACTAAATGGTTTATAAATACTGGTACTTTTTGGCAAAATTATGAAAGTGAAGCGTATAATCCAGTTAATTTATATGCAGCTACAAAAGAGGCATTTGAAAATATAGCAAAATATTATACTCAAACATCAGATTTAGTATTTACAACTATAAAGTTAAATGATACCTTTGGACCAAAAGATACAAGACCAAAAGTTTTTAATCTATGGGATAAATACTCTAAATCAGGTGAAGTATTAAATATGTCGAAAGGTGAGCAAATCATAGACATAAGTTATATAGAAGATGTAGTTAGTGCTTTCGGAATTATGATAAAAAATTTAGATAATCAAAATGCCCAAAAATTTAATAATAAAAGTTATTTAGTAACTTCAAATCAAAGAATGAGTTTAAAAAAATTAGCGGAGATATTCGAAAATATAACAAATAGAAGATTAAATATAAATTGGGGTGGAAGATCATATCGAAATAGAGAAGTTATGATTCCATTAGCAAAAGATGAAGTAGTTCCTAATTGGATACAAAAATATACACTTAAAGAAGCAATAATTAAAACAATAGGAGAAAATTAAAATGACACAACAAGAACGACTAAAAGAAGAGATATTAGAGAAAACAAAAGAATATTATGAATTAGTTCATAAACCCGTTCAAAATAAAAAATTTGTAGACGGAGAATCAAGAGTAAATTATGCAGGAAGAGTTTTTGACGAAGTAGAAATGCAATATTTAGTTGATAGTTCTTTGGATTTTTGGTTAACTTACGGAGATTATTCTAAAAAGTTTGAAAATCAATTATCAAAATATTTAGGTGTTAGATGGACTTTTTTAGTGAACTCTGGAAGTTCTGCAAATCTTTTAGCTTTCTATGCTCTTACTTCTCCACTACTTAAAGAAAGACAAGTAAAAAGAGGAGATGAAGTTATTACTGTAGCAGCTGCTTTTCCAACAACTGTAGCTCCTATTGTTCAATATGGTGCAGTACCTGTTTTCATAGATATGGATTTAACTCATGCAAATGTAGATGTATCTCAATTAGAATTAGCGCTTACTCCTAAAACAAAAGCAATTATGATAGCTCATAGTTTAGGTAACCCATTTAATCTAAGAGCTGTAAAAGAGTTTTGTGATAAACACAATTTATGGTTAATAGAAGATAACTGTGATGCACTTGGTTCTACTTATGAAGGAAAACCAACAGGAACATGGGGAGATATAGGAACTAGTTCATTTTATCCACCACATCACATGACTATGGGAGAAGGTGGTGCTACATATACAAGTAACTTAGTTCTTAAAAAAATTATGCTTTCTATGAGAGATTGGGGAAGAGATTGTTGGTGTGAAAGTGGTATTGATAATACTTGTGGCTGTAGATTTTCTCAAAGCTTTGGAACATTACCAAAAGGGTATGACCATAAATATGTATATAGTCACTTTGGATTTAATCTAAAAGTATCTGATATGCAAGCAGCAGTTGGAGTAGCTCAGCTAGAAAAATTTCCAACATTTGTAGAAAAAAGAAAAGAAAATCAAAAGAAACTTTATAATGGACTTAAAGATTTAGATCAACTACATCTAGTAGAAACACAACCAAACTCAGATCCTAGTTGGTTTGGATTTATGATGACTTTAAAAGATGGTGTTAATTTTACTAGAAATGAAATAGTAGAATTCCTTGAAGAAAATAAAATACAAACAAGAAATTTATTTGCAGGAAATCTAACAAGACATCCATTATTTGATGATATGATATTAGATACTGATTATAGAATAGTTGGCGATTTAAAAGTTACAGATAAGATTATGAATGATAGTTTTTGGATTGGTTTATACCCTGGTATGGGTGATGATGCGATTAATTTTATGATTAAAAAGATTAGAGAATTTATACTTAAATAGATGAGAAAGTATTTAATAAAGGAAATGTGTGAATTATAAATTATCAGTTGTATTACCCACTTTTAATAGAGCAAGTAGATTACAGAAAAGTTTGGAAAATTATTTATTATGTGCAAAAAATGACGAAATTCTTTTTATTATTGTCGATAATGCATCCGAAGATAATACAAAAGAAGTAGTAGATAGTTTTATGAAAGAGTATAGTAACATTAAATATATCAAAAATTTGATAAACATCGGACTAAGTAGAAATATCTATAGAGGTTTCTTAGAGGTAGAAACAGAATATTTTATGATATTGGCAGATGATGATTTTATTACAGATGGATTTTTTAATTTAATTCTTAATTCTACAGAAAAATATCCAACAGCAGGTGTTATAAATCATGTTCCTAAAAATGAAGATATAAATGGAATTTATCGACAAAATCCAATGTTAAAAGAAACTACTCTTCTAAATAAAGGTGCAAAATCATTTAAAATTACTATAAGTGCTTCTGGAGCAATACCTGGCATAGTATATAAAACAAATTTAATAAATCAAGATTTGTGGTTATTGGATAATACTATATATCCTCAAATCAGACTATCTTGTGAAATTGCAATTAATCATAATATTTTGTATTTAGTTTCTGATGAATCGACATTGATTCCTGAAAATGACACAATTATGGATATTACCAAAACAAGACCTCTTGATTATGGTATTTTTGAAAGATTAGAAATTTTATTTAATGTATCTAAAAAACTTCCAAAAGAGGATCAACAAGAAACATTGAACGCTCAATCTTTAAATCTTTTTAGATGGGGTTCTGCAGTATTTAAGTTAATGTATATTGAAGATGAGAAATATGCATTTAGATATTTAAATAAGTTACTAGAACACTCTTTTATTAGAAGTTCATTGTTATTTTGGGTATCTTTTTTAAAAGTTATACTGTATAGCAATGAGATTAAAGAGTCTGATAAAACTAAACTTTTATTAAAATTATTTATCTCTATACCAACTTCAATTTTTAATAAAAATTTATATATGTCTATCTTATATATGATAAGAAAATGATTAAAAGGAAGAATATAAAATGCATAAAATAATAAATAGTTTAATT
>PJEL010003189.1_pt1 | contig 14292 bp, 12 predicted proteins | sample 1853271 | NCBI WGS metagenome assembly PJEL01 (sample SAMN08108733, study PRJNA415343) | Invertebrate metagenome, whole genome shotgun sequencing project. | host: Globobulimina | place: Sweden: Gullmar Fjord | collected 2015-08 | reverse complement strand
ACTTTTGAGATAGATACCCCTCATAAGGAACTCCTTTAAGGCTTTTTTAGCTTTTTTGGGCTAGAGAAATCTTGGTGAATTGGTAGTTTTGGGAGCATTTAAAAATTAAAAAAGCCTAAGTGGATAGCCTTCTTGCCAACCCGATTTTCCTTTACGCAACCCGTAGAGGGATTTCTCCCTGCGCTCGAAATGACATGCTAACTGTTTTATTGGAGAAGCCGGGAAAACCCATTAGGCTTCAGCCATGGGATGAAAGGCCAATATCTTTTGCCCATCTGTGCTCAAACCGGCTTCTCCCTGGAGAAACCCATTGAGCTGACTGAAGCCCAAGATGTTTACACTTGGGTTTCTCAGAGCTTCCTATTGCTGCTTATAGTGCGATTTTAGTAAAAATCAAATTTACAGACTCTCAACTTCTTGCCAAAATCTTAGGCTGAGGCGGCAATCTCCTTGAGGGCGGTTTGGGCGGCTTGAATGGTGGCGGTTATAACTTCGTTATTGTGGGTAGTGGAAAAGAACCAGGATTCATATTGTGAAGGGGGGAAATAAACGCCCCGGGCTAACATAGCATGGAAAAATTGGGCCAACATTGCGGTGTTGCTTTGGGCGGCTGTATCCCAATTGAAAACGGGCTGGTCATTAAAGAAGAAACAAAACATGCTGCCAGCCTGGGTTTGCTGCAAGGGAATCCCGGCTGCTTCTGCTGCAGCTTGAATGCCTTGACAGAGGCGGGTGGTTCCGGCCACCAAATCTGCAAAAACTTGGGGTTCTTTTAATCCTTTTAAGGTCACAATCCCGGCGGTCATGGCCAAGGGATTGCCGCTCAAGGTGCCAGCCTGATACATGGTCCCAGCGGGGGCTACGGTTTGCATAATATCTCGACGGCCAGCATAAGCGCCAACGGGCAACCCGCCGCCAATCACTTTGCCCAGCGAGGTTAAATCGGGCGTAATGCTGTAATACTCTTGGGCGCCTCCCAGGGCGACTCGAAATCCGGTCATAACCTCGTCAAAAATCAGCAAAGCACCATAGTGGCTACACAGTTTCCGCAAACCCGCCAAATAACCTTCAGCCGGGGGAACAAGGCCCATATTGCCGGCTACTGGTTCTAAAATTATGGCGGCGATGGCATCACCATTGGTCTTAAAGATGGTTTCGATGGCTTCTAAATCATTATAGGGGGCGGTTAGCGTATCCTGGGTGGTGCCAGCAGGTACGCCGGGGCTGTCGGGCAAACCCAAAGTCGCCACCGCAGAACCAGCCTGGACCAGCAAAAAGTCGGCATGGCCGTGATAATTGCCCTGGAGTTTGATGATTTTATCCCGTCCGGTAAAGGCGCGGGCCAGCCGTAAGACGCTCATGGTGGCCTCGGTGCCGGAGTTGACAAAACGGACCTGTTCTGCCGAGGGCACTAACTGGCACACCAATTCGGCCAACTCGGTTTCAAGGGCGGTGGGGGCGCCATAGCTGGTTCCCCGGGTGGCGGCTTGTTGAAGGGCTTCAACTACTGTGGGGTTGGCATGGCCCAAAATTAATGGCCCCCAACTTAGAACATAGTCGATGAAGCGGTTGCCGTCAGCGTCCCAAATATAAGGTCCCTGGGCGTGGTCAATAAAGAGCGGTTGACCGCCAACCGCTCCAAAAGCTCGGGCGGGTGAGTTGACCCCACCGGGGATAACTGCCTGAGCAGCTTTAAATAATGTTTTTGATTTTGAAAAATCCATGCTCTACTCCTCCTCTTTTTTAATTCACAAGTCAAAATAAGTACTTATTCACTTAACCATCTGGCGGCATCTTTGGCCCAATAGGTTAAAATCATATCGGCTCCGGCCCGTTTTATGGCAATTAGGCTTTCTAAAGCTACCCGTTTTTCGTCCAGCCAGCCTAATTGGGCCGCGGCTTTGAGCATACTGTATTCACCGCTGACATTATAGGCGGCTAAAGGCAAATTGGGAAAGGTGTCATGCGCTTGGCGGATGATATCCAGATAGGGTAAGGCGGGTTTGACCATAATGATGTCGGCCCCTTCGTTAATATCCAACGCAATTTCACGTATTGCTTCGCGGCGGTTGGCCGGGTCCATCTGGTAAGTGGAACGGTCGCCAAATTGGGGGGGGCTATCGGCAGCATCACGGAAAGGGCCATAAAAGGCGCTGGCATATTTGGCCGAATAACCCATCACAGGTGTGTTTGGGAAACCCGCTTCATCTAAGGCTTGACGAATGGCCCCCACTTGACCATCCATCATGGCACTGGGGGCGACAATATGAGCGCCGGCCTCAGCGTGGGAGACGGCGGCTTGGCCTAAAATCTCCAGGGTGGGGTCATTTAAGATTTGACCCTCCTCAATAACCCCACAATGCCCATGATCGGTATATTCACATAGACAGACGTCGGTCATAATCATCAAATCCGGGGCGGTTTTACGCAAGGTGCGGATAGCCTGTTGGACAATGCCATCCGGGGCAAAGTTTTCAAGCCCGAGGGGGTCTTTTTGGGCGGGCAAACCGAATAAAATTACGGCGGGTATACCCAACTTGAGAAGCTCTTCGGCTTCTTGGGGTAACATATCAACCGATAATTGAAATACACCGGGCATTGAGATGACTTCGTGGCGGACTTGCTGACCATGTACGATAAACATGGGGTAGATAAAATCTGCCGGGCTCAGGTTTGTTTCACGCACTAAATGGCGTAAGGCGGGTTTTTGTCGTAACCGTCGCCCGCGGACGGTGGGAAAGGCGCTGTTTAGATTAGGCATAAGTTTATAGGCTCCTTTGAAAATGCCCTCACCCCCCAACCCCCTCTCCCAAATTGGGAGAGGGGGAGTCCTTTTTGGGAGAGGGGGAGTCAGTCTGTCTTTGCCAAGACTTGGCAAGGCAAGACAAGAACGGGGGTGAGGGGTATTTTCAGTTTCATTCTTGTTGTTGTCCCGGTAGGGACTGTTGCACTCCTGGGTAAATTGGCGATAGCAAGGTTAGGCAGGTAGCCATCACTGGTTGGCCAATGTCTTTAATGAGTCTAATAGGCCGTCAATGGTAAATTTTTTGGCTGTGATGTGAACTGGAACCCCCAATTGTTTGGCTTTAGCTGCTGTAATGGGGCCGATACAGACCACCTGAGTTGTGTTTGTGCCCAAAACATCGATGGGATTACGCCCGGCCAAACAATTGACATAACCTTGAACTGTTGAGGCACTGGTAAAGGTGATCATATCGACGGCGGGGGGGAAGGGTACTTTTTCTTGAGGCGCCGTTTTTTCAAGCGGCACTGTCCGATAAACGGATAAGTCATCGACCATAACCCCCCGTTCCTGCAAGCCTCTTGGCAGCGTTTTTCGGGCAATATCAGCGCGGGGCAACAAAAATCGTTGGCCTGTAATAGACGGGATTTGGTCAAAAGCGGTTAATAATCCCTCGGCGGTGTAAACATCTGGCAACAGGTCGGGCACAATCAGGCGTTGTTTTAAAGCGGCTGCCGTAGCAGGGCCGATGGCTGCAATCTTGACAGAGGCTAAAGAGCGATTATCATGGCCTAATGCTATCAAACGTTGCCAAAAAGCTGACACGCCATTAGCACTGGTCAAGACCAACCAATTGTATGGGGCTTGGGCCTCGGAATTGCCATTTTGAGGAAGTCCAAACTCCAATCGTTGCCCAGTTTGGCGGCTGAGTTGGTGGATGGCCGCGTCAAGCAGGGTGGTGTCGGCGATGGGTTGGATTTCGATGGTAGGAAAAGGAACGGGCGTGGCCCCTAAACGACGCAAAGCCGCCATAAAGTCGAAGGTTTGATGGCGGGGGCGGGTGACCAGCACCCTTTTGCCCAACAGGGGCCGCTGCCCAGCGTCTTTAAACCAGGCAATTTCTTCGGCTAAGGTGGCGACCGCCCCCACCACCACAATAGCTGGGTGTTTAATTGCATGGCGCTTGACCGCTTCAACAAGGGTGCCCAAGGTTGCCAAGACCTGCTTTTGTTGAGGTAGCGTACCCTCTTGAACCGCCAGAGCGGGTGTATCAGCCGCCCGTCCGGCGGCCAACAATCTGTCAACAATGGCTGGCAAGTCATCCAGTGGCATCAAAATGACCAATGTTTCCATGCCGGCCAGGGCGGTCCAGTTGGGGCGCACATTGGGATTTTTCGACTCGTAGCCGGTGACAACGCCAAAGCTGGTGGCATATTCCCAATGAGTGAGCGGCACCCCGGCATAGGCTGGAGCCGCAATAGCACTGCTAACACCGGGTACAAGTTCAAAGTTAATACCAGCCTGGCGAGCTTCAGCCATTTCCTGGGCCGCCCGACCATAGATAAAGGGGTCACCTGACCATAAACGAACGACTGTTTTACCCTGGTGGGCTAAATCAAATAAAAGCTGGTTGACTTTTGCTTTAGGCCATTTGTTTTGGGCCGAGCGACAACCAACATCGTGGATTTCAACGTCAGGGCGGGCTTCGGGCAAAAGTTCAACATGAGAACGCATGTCGCCGATAATGGCATCGGCCTCACGAATTAAAGCCAAACCCTTGACCGTAATCAGGTTAGGGTCGCCTGGCCCGGCTCCAACTAGATAAATTACGCCTTGATTACTCATGATGCCAACAACTCCGCTGCGCCCTGGGCCAATGCTTTTTGGGCCAGTTGATAACCAATTGATTCGGCCTCGTCAGTATGACCCTGATGGTTAAGTCTAAGAAGTTGGGTACCATCGGGACGGGCGACCAGACCTTCTAAATCAAGTTGATTGTCAACAGCCGTGGCCAAAGCTCCAACGGGCAAAGAACACCCTCCTCCTAATCCGGCCAGAAATGCCCGTTCAGCAGTGACGCTGGCGCGGGTTAGGGTATGGTTTAGCACCTGTAGATAGCGGGTTGTTTGGGGGTCATTTGCCCGACCCTGGACTCCTAGAGCACCCTGGCCGGGAGCAGGCAGCATAACCTGGTGGGCAAGGGGATGAACATGGTCAAGATTAGCATGGCCCAAGCGAGTCAAACCCGCTTGAGCCAATAGAATAGCGTCATAACCCTGGTCCGGGTCATCCAATTTGCGCAGGCGGGTGTCAATATTGCCCCGAATGTCTTTGATTTTTAAATCAGGGCGCAGGGCTAAAATTTGAGCCGCCCGCCGCAAGCTGCTGGTGCCAACAAACGAGCCGTGAGGCAGGGTTTCAAGGCTGTTCGCTTTTCGACAAAGCAACACGTCTTGGGTTGGGGCCCGGGCCGGAATAGCAACAACCGTCAAAGCGGGGCTGTCATCAACTGGCAAATCCTTCAAACTGTGAACAGCCAAATCAATCCGCCGCTGACGCAGGGCCTCTTCTAATTCAGCAGTAAAGAGGCCCTTGCCCCCAATTTGGGGGAGCGGGTCGCGCCGGTTAAGATCACCCTGGGTATCAAATAATTCTATTTTGACCTCAAGATTATCCCAGGCGGTCATAAGTTGCTGTCGTACAAGGTTAGATTGTACCTGAGCTAATTGTGAGCGCCGGGAACCAATGATTAACGTTTTCACGATTTTAATAAATCTTTTACAACTGATTTTTCGGTCCGGAGTTCTTCCAGGGAGGCGTAGAACTTTTCTTTGGCCCAATCGCTCAGGGGGACATCCTGGACAATATTGTAACTGCCATCTCCATTGCTGGTAATGGGCATCGAGAAGAAGAGTCCTTCATCAACATCATAACTGCCATCAGAAGCAATCGCACAAGAGAACCAATCGCCAGCAGGGGTTTTCCGGATCATATTTTTAACGTGGTCAAGGGCAGCATTGGCCGCCGAAGCCGCAGAGGAGGCTCCTCGTGCTTCAATAATGGCTGCCCCACGTTTTTGGACGGTGGTAATAAAGTCACCTTTTAACCAATCGTGGTCAGAGATAACGTCATAAACGGGTTGGCCGTTGATTTTGGCATTTTCGGCATCGGGGTATTGGCTGGCACTGTGGTTGCCCCAGATGGTCATATTGCTGACATCATTAACGGTAACACCTGCTTTTTGAGCCAGTTGACCTACGGCCCGATTGTGGTCCAGTTGGGTCATAGCTGCAAAGCGATTAGCAGGGATATCACCTGCATTGTTGGCGGCAATCAAACAGTTAGTGTTGGCCGGATTGCCGACCACCAAAACGCGCAAATCGCTGGCCGCTTTGTTGAGCGCTTGTCCTTGCCCAACAAAAATAGGGCCATTAGCCTGGATGAGGTCGCTACGTTCCATGCCTTTGCTCCGTGGTCGAGAGCCAACAAACAAACCCCAATTGATGCCCTCAAAAGCAACTTTGGGGTCATCTGTAATTACAACATTATCCAGTAAGGGGAAGGCACAGTCATTTACTTCCATGACGACCCCTTCCAATGCTTTGAGGACTGGCGCAATTTCCAACAAATGCAGGGCGACACGGGTATCCGGGCCGAAAATTTCACCGGAGGCTAACCGAAACAGCATGGCATAACCAATATTTCCTGCCGCCCCGGTGACGGCAACTTTTACTAAATTACTCATTGTAAACTCCTTGTTAAAAGTTATTTTGATGATCTAGAGGGTTAAACAATTATAACAAATATTGTTTAAGATTAGTGCTAATATTGTTTAATATTAGCAGTACATATACAGGTTTAATAAAAGATGAATAGTATATTATCACCTCGCTATGTTACCGCTATTTAGCGATTTTTGAAAATGGGAGGAATGTTTTTGGAGATTTGGTAGGGGAGCATTTCGCTGGCAAGTTAAGGAATGAGATTTTAATAACTGTTGTATGATTTAGTAAAGTAAAAAAAGCCACTGAAGAAACAGTGGCTTTTGGTTATCCTAACAAATTTAGCTACTGTATTGCCTGGACGGAGGCAACATAGCTATTTGGTAAATGGTCTGTAAACTTGTCGGTTAGATTTTCTAAAATAGCACTGAAGCTAAAACTTAGTTCGCTTACTTCGCCAATCTGTTGCAATTGGCCGACATGTTCATAATCACCCGGTGGGACTAAAGGTACAACGTCTGAACCATTAGCAAATCTAAAGGTATGGGGGACTTGTTGATTATAAGTGGCCGCAAATTGGGAGTCACCAACTTTGGGCGACCCGTAGGTATAACAGTAGGCCGTTTTGCCCGAGGTATTCAATTGAATGTCCAGGGCGCATAAGGTAGCTAAGCCGGCCCCCAAGCTATGGCCGACACAAATAATGCGTTTATGGGGTGAGTCGTTAACCCCATTCAAAACCGCATCACGTACCGATTGATAGGCTTCTAAAAAACCTTGATGAACCTCAAAGTTTTTACCTTTGGCATAAGGAAAGGCGGTCTGGATAAATTTGGCATCTGTAATCCAGTCAGTAATACCGGTTTCCTCTGACCCTCTAAAAGCCACAAGCAAAGCTTTTCCATAAGCGACCCCAAATATTCCCTGGGTATCGGTGCCTTTATTCTCAAATCTGGCTGTGGTGGTAAAATCGGCATCATTAAAATCTCTACCATAAGTTGCTCTCGCAATTTTGGTGCATAAGAGTGCTTCTTTTTTATTCATAATAATTATCCTCTCTTTATTTATTCATATATTTTTTATATTAGGCATTTGTAAAATAAAATCGCTACCACCATTAGGGGCATCCTCAACCCAAATTTGCCCCCCATGTAAGTCAACGACTAAACCACAGAATGCCAATCCCAAACCGGTCCCTTTACGGGCAAGTTTTTGGGTAGCATTAGGGGCTTGAATAAACTTTTTAAAGATATGTTGTTTGTACTCATCGGGTATGCCCATTCCGTCATCTCTAACCCGAATACGTAACTGTCCATTGTCAGCCCAAGCAGATACTTGAACATATCCTCCTTCCACGGTATGTTTGAGGGCGTTACTCACTAAATTTTCGACTACCCGACCAATCAGGTTGGGGTCAAGGGTTCCATTCAGGTTTGCGGGGCACTCAATTGTCAGGTTTTTCTTTTCGATGGCAGCTTGAGCCTTAAAACTTTTGAGATGTTTTGAGAGCAGTTGGTCCACTACAAGCACTTGAAGTTGGGGTTTCAATTGTCCAGCTTCTATTTTGCTTACGGACAAAATATCCCCAATCAAACCTATCATGCGTTCTGAGGCGGTCAAAGCTTCATCGATATACTCAAAACGTTTTTCGGCATGTTCGGCCTCGTTTAGGTGAGAAAGCAAACCCAAGATACCATAAATTATTGAGAGTGGGTTGCGTAAATCGTGAATAATCATGCTGGTTAAATCATCACGCATCCCTTCGGCCTGTTGCAAATTGGCATAAGCAATGGTTAATTCCTGAGTACGAGCGTTGATAATGCGGTCGGCCCGGGCGACAATTAATAATAAAATGCCAAAAAGAATGCCCATAATCAAGGCGGTCATAATCAGGCTGGTGGTTCTGGCTTGAAGCGTGGCCTGGACCAAACCTGCTGCTATTTGTAAGGCAACAACAGCCCCAATAGGCGGGTCTGTGGGGTCATCAGTGAGGTACAAGGGAATATAAGTTGCGATAAGGGTTGATTCACCAAAGGGGCTGTAAGTGTTGGTTTTGTCATCGACCTCTGGTTGCTGCAGCTCTGCGCTGGCTTCTCCGCTTAAGGCCAAATCATAACCTGCTTCATAAGCCGCAGGGATGGTATTGGCTGAGTCGCTGCTGTAATAGCCCCCACCATACTCCGAAGCGTCGATAATTTTGCCGGCGGTATCATAAACAATGGCTTTAGCGATAGGATAGGAGTTAAATTGAGCTGCATACGTTGTTAGGGCTTCATTGGGGGAGGTTGTTTTAGAAAGATTAGCGGCTGTTTCAGTCGCAATGCTATTTACCAATTGAATAGAAACGGCTTCTTTTTCCCTTACCAATGTGCGGTAAGAAAATTCGGCGTACAGATAAGAGGCAAACAGGGCCAGTAAGGCGGTGGCAATCAGTGAGGCCGTCAGATAATAGCGTAACAGGCTAAATTCTCGAAGCTGCTCATACTCGGTCAGCAAAACGTAGACGGTGATGAGAAATCCTAGCAGCAGAATAAAGTGATATAACCACCAACTGAGTTGCCAGACTGGAAATTGGTGCATACTTACAGTCGCAAAAGCCAACCACAAAGCGACAAAGACCAACACCCCATCCACGCGACTGCCGCTAACTCGCCAGGTAGTCCCTAAAGCAAAAACCGCAAAAACCCATAACCCCAGAGTCAATCCAAAAATCACTGATCGGTGCCAGGGGTTAGCATTGGCATCAAGAAACTCCAACCATTGAGGTCCGAATAAAATAAGCAATAGGTAAAAAATAACCAAAACCAATGCCAGTTGAGTTACACGTTGTACCGATAGCCAGGTTGGCAGACCAGTGAGGCGGTCAAAACCAGCCAGAGCAAAAATCAAGCCACCACTTAACAAGGTTAACCAAGCCGACCAACTTATGGCTGGATGCAGATAATCAATTAAAGCGCCGGGTGTGGCTAAGCCATGCATTAAAAAGATAATACCCATTACCGCAAAAGCCACTGCTGCCAGAATATGACGGGGACGAGCAATGTTTCGCAGGGCTAGGCTTAATTGAATAGAAATTACCGCGGCAGAGAAGGTGGTAAAGGTCACAATATAAAAATGAAAGAGCGGCAGGTTGGCGGTAGGGTCTATCTGCGGCTGGGTATAAAAAAAGATTAAAAACAGGAGTGGAGTAAAAAATATGAGGCCAAGAAGCAGGTTTTTAGACGTTACTTTTTTCATCGACTGATTCCAGTTTAACCTAAGCTTATCTTGCTAAGAGCATTTGACGATATAATATTATAACTCGCTCTTTGAAAAATTGACAACAAGAGGCGTTGGTATTCGTTTTGGTCAGAGTCCGCAGGAACAGAAGCAAGTCAAGGTTTTCAAAGAGCGGGCAAGTAGCTGATACCCCAAAGCTTCTACCCCCCTAAATCCCCCCTAGTAGGGCTCCGAGCAAAGGTAGTTTGTCATAAAACAATTACAAAAACCTACCCTTGTAAGCCTCACAGCCGTGAGGAAAACGCCCGGCTTACGGGGTCAGTTCTTGATGATTAGGGGGAGATAGACACCCAGGCCCGCCGTCGATGTGCTGGCCGAGTTGGTGTTGTTATTCATATCGCTATCCATTGAGGTGGTGGTGATGGTGGCTGTGTTGGTAAACGTCCCTACTGCCAACGGGTCGCTGAGGATGCCGGTGATGGTGATGATACCCCACTGGTCCGGACTCAAAACTTCCACCTTCCAGACGTAGCTGATGCTGCCTGTCAAGGTGATGGTCGCCCCGCTGCTGCTGAAGCTGAGGCTGTTGCGGGTCAGGCTGAGCGGCACATAATCGGTGATGACCACGCCGCTGGCTATGCCCGTCCCCGTGTTGGAGAAGCTGAGCGTGTAAGTGATGGTCTGGCCCACTTGAGCAAGGCTGGGCATAACGGCTTTGCTGATAGAGAGATCGGGGCAGTCATCATTGCGCCACACTTCCGTCACAGGTCCAGAGCCATTATGCCCGGCCAAGAGGATGTCAAGATCGCCGTCATTGTCATAGTCCCCCCAGGCCACACTACCAAACCCAACGCCAGTAGGGGCGGTGGAGTGTTGGCTAAAGCTGCCCCCCATCATTGCGCCACACCTCCGTCACATCTCCAGAGCCAGTAGGATCCCCGGCCAAAAGGATGTCGAGGTCGCCGTCATTGTCATAGTCCCCCCAGGCCACACTGCTATTCTCAACGCCAGTGGGGGCAGTGGACTGTTGGCTAAAGCCGCCCACGCAGCGGTTGTTGATCAGCCCGGCATTGAATTGCCACTGGGTCCCGCTGAGGGGGGCGGTGGCACTTATATTTTTAGTTTGGGTGGTGGCAATGGCGTAGACCAGTTCCCCTTGATGGAAAGGGTTAGTTGGGGCGACGATGAGGGTGTTGCCATTGATTACGCTGTGTGTTTCTGTCACCAGACCACTTTGCATCCCGTGGATGGCAAAGGTGGTGCTGGTGACGGTACTGATGCTCATGGCCTGATTGTAGGTAATGGCAATGGTGATGGTCAGGTTGGCGGTAACGGTGTTGCTGACCGGGTGGATAGATTGCACCACCGGACCTTGGGCGTAGGCTGCCGGGACGGGTAACACAATTAGGGCCGTGGCTGCCAATAGAAGAATAAGCAATAAGGTAAAGGTTTTCCGGTTCATAATAACGTCTCTTGTAAAAATAGAGTTCAGTACATCCAAATTTGGGGAGGTAGCATCTTCTCAGATGCAGCGACGTTCAACTTATGGGGCTGCCTCACGCCTCAAAACTTGGCTCTACTGAGATTGGGAGATGGGGTTTACTGCAAAACAGCAAAAAAAGACGACAAACGCTATGAAAACGTTCGCCGTCTTTTTTGCTGTGTGTCTCAAACCAAGCGTTTTAACCATAAAGTTAAAACGCATTTTGCCAACTTAAATTATCAACAGTCATATCGGTTATAAACACAATCTTTTGCTCACGAGCAAAGGTGATCATGTCTTCATGCCACACCAAAGCTGCTACCACAGGTAATGCTGTCAAGCCCATTTTGCGGAGTATTTCGGTCCGGGCAATGGCACGAGTGATGTCGTTCTCTTCTGCTCGCCATGATACTTCAATGGTTAACACAATATCAGCTTTGGTGCCTTTTTGCTTACCTCCCCACAATAAATCCAAAGCAAGAACATGGTCATGTTCCTGTTCGGTTATCAGGCCATTTTCTTCTGCTTCTTCAAGCAAATTACCAATCTCATTTCTGACATTATGTCCCCGGCGCATAAATCGCCCAAAAATGGCATCAGCACGTTGAATGATCCGGCTTTCGTAATTAAATCCTTTGAGATCAGCCACATCATGTTTAACCTGGCCCATATCTTCTTTCAAGACAGACACATCTTTTTCGATATGCCCCACACGTTCTGTCAATTCTAGCATAACTTGCTGTAGTTGTTGTTGTGATTCTGCCAAATTCTGGAACGCTTTGGCAAGGTCAAGATCAGGAAACAAAGCCTTGAGCAATTTTTGTCGCCATTCGGGATGGGTATTGATAAATTGCACCAATTCCGAAAAGCTTGTTTCTGTCATTAGCACAATAAGGGTTTTCCTTTCCGTTTCTCATACATTTTATTTATTGATTGATAATATATCACATACTCCCAAAAAACCAAAACAGTCCCCGAACAGTGAGCATTTTTCTTGCTGCCGTTCATTTGTTTTATTCGTTGGTTTCGTAAATCTCTGGGTGAAAGATGCTGATTTTAGGTAGGATATGCTTTAAGCCCGGCTTTCATTGCCCCCTCTATTGTCCCATCTATATGCCCATCTCCGGGAAACATCCATTCGTCGGGATCATATCGTTCATCACTGTATTTGAAAATCGCAAACTCCCAATTTTCTATACTTCCGGTGTATTCTAAGCGGCATATTGGCCCTGACCGACCATAATTAAAGCGTTCAAGATACAGAAAACGACCTCTGTAGGGGTCATATAATAGACACTTGGGTTAGCAATTACATTTTGATTGAAGTCTGCAACAATTTTATCAGCTTGCTCTTTGATTTCCTTCGGGATGCGTTTTTTACTCAAGGTTACCTCCTAGTTGGCTGAAACAAATAATATCATCTATTTCATTTTTATGAAAAAGGATGGTGTGGTCCGGGGAGCCAGAATCATGAAGACGTATAGTTTTCCAGAAAAGTTTTCGCCCAAATGATACCCGTGTTCCGTAGTGTGTAGTGCGTAAAATTTGATAAGTTACATTGGCCCAGCATAGGCAATGGTAAATGACCTTGTACAAACAAGGGCAGGCTTTGTAGCGCGGTTTTACTGCCTTAGACCGTTCTGTTTATTGTGACTCTACAGGGATTCTTCGACTTCGTCTCAGAATGACATGGGCCTACCTCTCATAATTTACCTGACAGTGTATTAGCTGCTGCCCAGCAGATTGAATAGCAAAGCTGTAAATGCCAGCGGCTGGTCAACGGTAATCAGGTGGCCGGCAGCGGCAATTTCATGATAAGTGGCGTTTGGTAGTGCGTCGAGCATAATATCGGCTGCTTTGCGGGGGCAGAAGATATCCTGAGCGGCCCCAATCAGGTCAACATGCTGCTTGATTTTGGTCAGTCGAGGGGTGAGAGGCATGTCGCGTAGGCCCATCATCGCTCTGGCTGCGTTGATATAACCCTGGCCGTTGCCCACAGCTTCAAGCCGGAGGGTGGCGAGATGGTCAAGATTAACATTGGTGACGGCCTGCTGGCTGCTATCGCTGAGCAACCCGGCGGCAAAACCGGCGTGATCACCGCTTTCGAGTTGAGCGATTCGTCCGGCGTAGTATTCGACAGCAGCCCGACCAACTATTGAGGATGTTGCTACTGGGATGGGATGGAGAACAAGGTCCGGGCGTTCGGCGGCAGCCCACAGCACAATGGTGCCTCCAAGTGAAAACCCCACTACTGCCGCCGGGCCGGTGACCTGATCAAGAAAGCCAATCAAGTCGTAACCGAGCTGGTTGAGGGTGCCGTTTCCCTGGCCGGGCGTGGTTGCGCCATGGCCACGTAGGTCAACGGCATAAGTTGTCCAAGCGGATAAATGGGGCTGGATAGATGACCATGAGCGGTGATCTTCGGCCAGACCATGTAGCAGAACAAGTGGCAGGCCGGAACCGGCCATGTTGTAGTTAACTTTAAGGTCAGCAATTGTTTTTTCAGGCATATCAGACACTTATATCCTTTCAATTATTGGAGAAACCGGGAAAACTGCTTTACACTACAAAGCTTTGGGCATTAGTGACTAAGAAAAGAACTTAGTCTTGGGGATGCGGCCCAAAAGTTTGGCTGGCCAGAATCTTTTGTCTATCTGTGCTCAAGTCGGCTTCTCCCAAGTGAAAACGTTTCTATTTCACAAGAGACCCATTTGAGTTGATTTAACATCTTAAATCAGAAGCTTGCGATACAAAGTTTCGTACGATACAGAGTTCGCTAACGTTATACGCTTGGGTTTCTCACCCTATTGTAATAACGCTTGTCTGATTGAGCAATAATTCTGCTATGGGAATGTGACAACGAATTTTGTGTCCATCCACCCCTTTTGAAGATTGCCAGGGGGGTGTCTCTTGATCACATATATGGCCAATGCGCTGGGGGCAACGCCGTTGGAAGGGACAACCTTGCGCTGGCGGGGCCAACTCCGGCGCATCGCTGGCGAGCAGCTTGGGTTCCGTATCCGGATCCGGCTCCAGTATTGCACCCAACAATGTTTCGGTGTAAGGATGATATGGCGGGGCGTAGATTTCATCAACCATACCAATCTCGCACAAGCGACCCTGAT
>PJEL010003188.1_pt1 | contig 14294 bp, 10 predicted proteins | sample 1853271 | NCBI WGS metagenome assembly PJEL01 (sample SAMN08108733, study PRJNA415343) | Invertebrate metagenome, whole genome shotgun sequencing project. | host: Globobulimina | place: Sweden: Gullmar Fjord | collected 2015-08 | reverse complement strand
GTCTACACCATCTTCTGTAAACTCAATTAGGTAAGTAGTATCCAATGTTACTTTGAAGATATCGTCAGTGTAAGTAATATTCCAATCAATACCTGAGTTTTGCTGATCACCAACATTGGTTAACGCCTCTGTCAAGCCAGAAAGGGCACCTTCACCGCCAACACCAGTAACATTAATAGCTTTACATGCTACAGCATCGCCATTTTTACATTTGATAAGCTCATTTTGAACATCAACACGAGAAATCGCATCTTTGATATCAAAGCTCCAATAATCAACCGTAGTTGAAACATTTTCAGCAACTTCAAGCACAGCACCAAATGTGAATGAACGACTGCTTTCTGGTTTTAAGTTTTTATCACTGGTGTAATTTACTAAAATTTGAGGATCTTCAGCATTACCCCATGGGTCATCCAAGTAATCAAAAGAGCCTGAGTTGCCGCCAAAAAGTTCGCTGACATTAGGTGCTCTAAAGCCAGTAGCGGCTACAGTACGAAGCATAAAGGTATCAGTTACTTGGTAAGTAGCACCCAATTTCCACGTTGCTTTGCCACCAAAGGTTGAGTAGTCGTCATAACGTACCGCACCATCAATACTGATAACATCCAATAATGGAATAGAAACTTCTGCATAAGCAGAGTTTACTGTGTAGTCACCTTCCGTTGGATTTTGTTGAGCAGCAGTACTTTCACCCGCTTGTACGATAAGGTCAGGCGTGTAATAACCGCTTTCAGAGCGATGCTCCGCACCAAAGGCATAACCAATATCATTTGAAGTCATGCCGCTATAGCCACCAGCTACGATATATTGCTCGTTACCACCTACGCTTTCTTCAGTATACATAACGCCAGCGTCAGCTAGTAGTTGAGAGTCTATTGACTCACCACTGAACCATGTATCTTGGTTAGCATAAATGCTTTTTTCCATATTGCCGGCATGAATAGAGTTTTTCACTTTATCATTTGAGTCATTACGACCATAAGTGAAAGAAACATCCCAGCTATCGTCATTGTCTAAATAACCTTTTAGGCCCAAAGACGCACGGTATGTATTTGTTTCTTGTTCATAAATACGAGGACCAGCATCAACCATGCGACGTTTGTATTGCAATTCAGTAATTGGAATTGGATTGCCTTTATCATCTAACTTATTTTTGCCGTCTTCATCTTTTTCAAATTTGTCGAATTGATCATTATAATGTGGATCAAGTTTAGTACGATCTAGCATGATGTTAGCTGGCTGTGGTGCCATTTGCTGATGTGAGGTACGACGGGTATACATAAGATCAGCTGATAACTCGACATCGCTGGCAATTTCTTTATTGTAGCTACCAAATAAGCTTAATAATTGGTTGGGTGTTTGTGCATAACTATCTTTCGTGTAGTCATAACCACTTTCACGATCTTTAAAACCACGATTGCCATCTGGTACCAAGCCACCAAGCGTTCCTTCAGGAACAAACGAAGAATTACCCGCTGGCACCCAATCACGATCTGATTGAATAATTTCGCCACGGCTTGAATACTGCGCACCTAAAACAAGGTTACCGCCGCCAATTTCAGTACCATTTAAAATACTGAAACTACCTGACTCACCATCGCCTTGGCCAGCAATGCTGCCTTCAACGCGTACTTCTGTACCTTCAAAATCTTTACGAGTAATAATGTTTACTACACCAGCAATGGCATCAGAACCATATACTGCAGAAGCGCCGTCTTTTAAGATCTCAATTGATTGGATCATAGCAACAGGGATAGTATTTAAATCTACTGAAGAATCTGCACCAGTACCTGAAGCAACCATACGGCGACCATTTAATAATACTAAGGTACGAGCCGTGCCCATACCACGTAAGTTAACTGTCGCTGAACCGCCAGAACCATTGTTTGAGTTAGCACCTAAGCTCATACCGGCAACAGCAGGCTGAGAGGAAAGCACTTCTTCAACTGATTGAAAACCACCTTGTACGATGAAGTCTGAAGATATGATAGTTACAGGGCTTGCTGTTTCAACATCAGTACGGTTAATACGAGAACCTGTTACTTCGATTCTTTCAACGTTTTCAGTAGCAGCTTCTTCAGCATATGCGTGGAAAGTAGCTACTGGTGAGGCTACCAAACCAATAACTAGTGCGTGACGAACGGCACGGCTGACAGTCAAATTGTTTTTCATGTATTTCTCTCTAGTCTGTTTTTTTGAAAAGCTAGCTGTTGCTTGCTTGTCTTCAATGTTGCAGTAGTAGAATGAAAAAGTTTGTTCGACTTTGTACTAAAGATGTTGCGAATATTGCCCAAACGTAACTATTACGCAAGATAGCTCAGATAACCATCAAGGCGTAACAATTAACAAACACTTTTGCTGAAAAATAAAACAAAAAAAACCGGCTAAAGCCGGCTTTTTTTTGCTAAATAATAAAATACTTAGATAACCATAGTATTTTTTAGCTTAGTTAAGGCATTTTTTTCTAGTTGGCGCACACGCTCAGCAGAAATTTCATATTTATTTGCTAACTCTTGCAATGTAGTCTTACTATCATTCAACCAACGCGTTCGAATAATGTCTTGGCTACGTTCATCAAGGTTCACCAAAGCCGATGCCAAGCGATTATTTGAATGCTGTTCCCAGTTATCTTCCTCTACCTGAATAGATAAATCAGACTGCTTATCTTCAAGATATTGAGCAGGAGAAAAACTACTAGCACTGGCACTATCGTCGTCATCAGAAGAAAGTTCAAACGCTTGGTCTTGGTTACTCATACGAGATTCCATTTCCAATACGTCTTTTTTGCTTACACCAAGTGTTTCAGCAACATTACTAACTTCATCGTTACTAAACCAACCCAAGCGTTTTTTATTTTTTCTTAAATTGAAAAATAATTTACGTTGAGCTTTTGTCGTCGCGACTTTAACTATGCGCCAATTACGTAAAACAAATTCATGAATTTCGGCTTTGATCCAATGAACAGCAAAAGAAACCAAGCGAACACCCACACCAGGGTTGAAACGCTTAACGGCTTTCATCAAACCAACATTGCCTTCTTGAATCAAATCAGCTTGTGGTAATCCATAACCTGAATAACCTTTGGCAACGTGAATAACAAATCGCAAATGCGACATAATAAGCTCTTGCGCTGCTTTTAAGTCATTTTCTTCATAAAGACGTGTCGCAAGATCATGCTCCTTTTCAGCTGTAAGCATAGGAATGCCATACGCCGATTGCACATACGATTCAATGCTGCCACTTTGTGGGACGCTTAACGACATTGATTGCATTGTATTTATCCTTATAAACCATTTACTAAATTTTGTTTCGGCTCGCGATCTTAGCATAAATACAGGAATGATGCGAGCAGGAGAGTCAAGACATTAACTAACTAGAAAGATAAACACAATGTTCTCTTTCATCTTTTTTGAATTAATTTGTGATCAGTTGTAATTAAAAAATAAAAAGTCTGAAAGATCAACCATTACCAATTTAGACTATTAGTACATATTAATCAGTTGTCGGCTCTATTGCTCTGATATGCTTACGCACAGACAAATAGCTACCGCCTAATCCTAAAAGAATAGCAAACAAAATGAGGAGTAAATGTTCGCTAAATGAAAGCGTCTGTAGAACAAAATCACTATGATAAAGCTGCGTTAGCTTACTCATGGCATAAGACAAATAGTAAGCAAGTACTGAAACTGCAATACCTGAAAATACGCCGCCTAATATGCCATACCAAATGCCCGAATATAAAAAGGGCCGTTGAATAAAACTATCTGTTGCACCAACTAATTTCATTACAGCAATAGCATCTTTTTGATTAAGAATGGCCAATCGAATGGTATTGCTTATTATCAGCACCACAGATAAACAAAGTAAAACGCCAACACCAATAACAATATCTTCAATCAATTTAGCCAGTGCCTCCAATTTAGCTAACCATTCTAAATCTAGCTTACCTTGCTCTACTTCTCGTAGTTTTTCTAGTTTTGCTAATAGCTCTTTTGCTGCTTGTGCCTGACTCGCCCTTTGCGTGGGGGTTACCAAAACAGTCGCAGGTAGAGGGTTAGTATCAAGATATGATAAAGCATCACCAAAACCCGATAATACTTTAAAATCAGCTAAAGCTTGTTCTGCAGAAATATAATTAACGTTTGCCACTTCTGGCAATAACTCAATTCGATTAACGAGATTACGTGCGGCTTTATCAGTAGTCGATAACTTAAGAAATAACGTGATCTCTGATGCAGAATCCCATTGTTCTGTTACCACTTTGGCATTTTTTACAAATAGATGTAGGGTGGCTGGCAAAGCAAGGCTGATACCCAAAACTATAACCGTCATCACCGAGGTAAACGGAGTACGCCACAAGTCACCTAAACTGCCAATAGCTTGTTGTAGATGCCTAATTGGGAGAGAAATAATTCGACTAGCAAGGCTTGCTTTTCTTCGGCTAGTAGTTGCAAGATCACTCATCAGCAGCCTCTCGCATTTGTAAGCCATCAACAATACCATCGGTGATCATATTGCCTTGTTTTAAGGTTAGGGTGCGATATTTCATGCGAGCAATAAGACCTAAATCATGCGTTGCTATCAATACAGCAACGCCCATGGCATTAAACTCTTCAAATAGACGAATGATATCCAATGAAAGCTTAGGGTCTAAATTACCGGTTGGCTCATCAGCTAAAAGAATAGGAGGTGTATTTACGATAGCGCGAGCAATACCAACACGCTGCTGCTCTCCGCCAGAAAGCATATTAGGAAAACATCTAAGTTTCTGGGTTAAGTGTACCTTTTCAATGGCAACTTCAACGCGCTTGATAATATCTTTTTGACTATAACCTTCAATGACTAATGGTAAGGCGACGTTATCAAAAACTGTTCGGTCCATTAGTAGATTATGGTTTTGAAATATCATACCAATACCGCGACGAACATAAGGTATTTGATTATATTTGATACTGGAAAGTTCAGTGCCGTCAATTTTGATACTGCCAGTACTGGGCTTTTCCATCATGCTGATCAACTTCAACAAGGTACTTTTACCAGCACCTGAATGACCAGTTAAAAACGCCATTTCACCCGCAGCTAAGCCAAAGTTAACGTTTTTAAGTGCGGCAAAGCCACCAGGATAAGTTTTACTTACTTTATTGAAATGAATCATTTTTTATCATTATTTTTATTTAAGCTTTACCATAACAAGCTTTTCCAAAATCTTAAAGTCGGCGGCTTATTCTTTTGAAAGCTATTCCTTTGATAGCTATTCTTTCGAAAATAATGCTTCAATAAAGTCATCGCCATTAAAAGGGCGTAAGTCATCTATGCCTTCACCTACGCCTAAATAGCGAATAGGTATATTGAACTTATCTGCAATAGCGAAGATAACCCCACCTTTTGCAGTGCCATCTAATTTAGTTAATGTTAATCCGGTAAGTCCAACTGCTTCGTCAAACAATTGAGTTTGACTCAAGGCATTTTGCCCTGTGCCAGCATCGATGGTCAGCATCACTTCATGCGGTGCATTCATGTCTTGTTTTTTCATAACACGAACCACTTTTTTCAGCTCTTCCATCAAGTGACTTTTGTTCTGTAATCGACCCGCTGTATCAGCAATTAATACATCAACACCACGAGCTTTAGCTGCACTTATCGCATCAAAAATAACTGAAGCACTGTCTGCACCTGAATGTTGAGCAATCACTGGAATGTCGTTTCGCTCACCCCATACTTGCAATTGTTCAACCGCCGCTGCGCGAAAGGTATCGCCTGCTGCCAGCATCACAGATTTACCTTCAGCTTGAAACTGCTTAGCTAACTTACCAATAGTTGTTGTTTTTCCAACACCGTTTACACCGACCATCAAAATAACATAAGGCTCGTTAGCTTCTGGTATTGCTAACGGCTGGTTAATGGGTTCGATAAGGTTTTTCAATTCAATTTTTAATAATTCATACAAGGCTTCAGCGTCTTTCAACTCTTTTCTTGAAGCCGTTTTAGTTAAAGAGTCAATAATTTTAGACGTGGTATCAACACCAACATCTGCTAGCAGCAAATGGGTTTCTAATTCTTCAAATAACTCTTCATCTATCTTCTTGCCACGGAATAAATCAAAAATGCCACTACCAAGGTTTTGGCGTGTTTTAAAAAGCCCTTGCTTAAGGCGGGAGAAAAAACCTACTTTTTCAACTTTTTTAGGCTCTGGCTCTGGCTCTGGCTCTGGCTCTGGCTCTGGCTCTGGCAAGTCAGTTTCGAATACTTCGCTAGGTTCAACAACGATTTCTTCAATTGATGATTCATCAGGTACAGTTAGCGGTTCATCTGAAGAAGGCTCTTCTATGGCCGGAACAAGTGCTGGATCAGAAGCTTCATCAATAATTTCTGACATAAGCTCAACATCATTATCCGCCGTATCTACAACGTCAGTCTCATTTTCGTTAACCTGCTCCGTTTGAGTTTCCTCAACGGCTTCAGCTTTAACTTCACTTTCTTTATTTTTGTCCTGACCAAAACCTAACCAGGAAAACATACCTTTTTTCTTCGACATATTTTTAACAACAGCACTATTTTCAATGAATACAATTGGTATTTACATACCAAACAAGGATAAAATTGTCGTTATAGTAGCACTTTAAACCTCTGTGAAAAACAAAAGCTGTTGTTGATATGACCAAACACAAAAAACAATCCTCTAAAAGCGCCGCAAAAGGTAATATCCGCATTATTGCTGGTAAACATCGCGGTAGAAAACTCCCTGTTTTAATGGCTGAAGGTTTACGGCCAACGACCGATCGCGTTAAAGAAACAGTTTTTAATTGGTTAATGCCCTACATTCTAGACAGCACTTGTTTAGATTGTTTTGCTGGTGCGGGCAGTTTAGGTTTTGAAGCCCTTTCTCGCGGTGCTGCAAATGTTACTTTTTTGGAATTGGACAAAGCCGCGGCCAAGCAATTAGCCGTTAATAAATCAGCGTTAAAAGCGGATAATGTCACCATTGAGCAAACCGATTGTTTGGCTTTTTTACAAAGACACCAGCAAAAGTATTCTTTAGTCTTTATTGACCCACCTTTTCATAAAGGCTTGGCGGAGCAGGCAGCAATGCTTGTTGCTAAAAACTGCTTAGCTGATAACGCCTTAATTTATGTCGAAATGGAGAAAGACAATAACAGCCAACAAATGCCTGAACAGTGGCAATTATTAAAAGAAAAAATCGCAGGACAAGTAAGCTACTGTTTATACCAAGCATAAAAAAAGAGACTATTGCCTCTTTTTTATTATCAAATTATTACCATCATTTTTGAGGCATTAGTTTTAAATCGTGAAAGTCAAAGCTAAAATCAGTTGCTTTAGATACTGCTTTCATCGTGACATAGCTAATGCTGCCATCTTCATTAAGGTTGAAATTTACAAAAGCATCAGCCTCTAGCGTTCTATCATCCCAGCGAACAATAAAAGTATTGTGTTGATGATGCGCTAAAGTACCTTTAAGTTCCTTGGTATTACCAAACTGCATGTGTAGTTTATTATTTTTATAGGTGATCTTGATTTCACCATACCAATTATCTTTATAAGTATCGGCATAATCTCTTAATGGCAATGAATGCCTAGAGTTACGATCAACCTTGGCAGCACTTTTAGCTAATCGAGACTTTTCTTTTGCAAGTCGTTTAGTTTGTTTTTGCTGATAAAAATCGACCCAATCTTTTTCTGCTAATTCTAGGTATTCATTCAATACCTGATGATAAATTGCATTAAACGCATAGCCAGACTGTTGGTTAGTTAAGATCACCACGCCCAAGTTTTCTTCTGGTACCAAAACAACTTTGGAAACCATGCCTAAAATACCACCACTATGATGTACTAATTTCACACCATGGTAGTCATTTAAAAACCAACCTAAACCATAAGCACGAAAGTGTGTTTTATCTTGTAATGTTGCTGCTTTAGATACTGGTAATAGCGTTCTCGCCTGCCACATCGCCTCACTTTGCTTATTGCTAAACAAACGTTGTTGAACTTTTTCCTGCCCCTGATATGCACCATTATTTAACTGAGCTTTTAACCAAAGCGACATATCATTAACGCTAGAAGCTACTGAACCGGCAGAAGAGAACTGCTCTAAAAAGTTACCACCAACCACGTTCATTTTTCCATCTAATGGCACATGTGCTCTAGCAACATTTTTATTTTGCCCCGAAATCAAAGAGAATTTGGCACGCGTTTTATTCATTCCTAGTGGCTGAAAAATACGCTCTTGCATGTTTTCTTGCCAAGACTTGCCCGTTATTTTAGCGATAACTTCCCCAGCAATAACATACATTAAATTGTCATAGGCAAACTCACTTCTAAAACTAGAAACCTGTGGTAAGTATTTAATTCCTTTGATGATATCTTGGTTAGTTAAACTCGTTTGTGGCCAAATCATCAAATCGCCTGCGCCTAAACCTAAACCGCTATTGTGAGATAATAAATCAATAATGGTAAATTCACGCGTTACGTAAGGGTCTGGCATCTGAAACTGTGGAATAATATCAATGACTTTAGTTTGCCAAGTCAGTTTACCTTCATCAATCAAGCCTGCAATCAACGCTGCTGTCATCGCTTTGGTATTTGAAGCAATGCCAAATAATGTATCCGGGGTAACAGGGGAGCTTTTCCCTTGTTCGATAACACCAAAACCTTTACTGAAAACAACTTCATTGTCTTTAACAATAGCAATGGCTACACCTGGCACCTGAAAAGTTTGCATCACTTTTTCAATGGTTTGCTCTATATTGATATTCTTTTGTTTAAGCGAAGATGTTTCAGCAAAAGAAAGCTGTGAGCAACAAAGCATCAGCAATAAAAGTAAATGTTGAAGAAATTTCATGAAAGCCCTATGAATATTAATTAGATGGAAAACACATTAACGGAAATTACACCTTATGCCCACCAAGGTTGTGAACATCACTGATTAAAATTTTGCTTATTGGGTAAAGTAAACGTTACTTGCCTATAGCTTAACGAACTAGGTTATTTCAATACCGAGGTTAGAAATACCCTCTTCAAGTGCCATCGCTTTAACCTTAACGCAGGTTTTTTTGTTTTCTGGCGCTTCATTTAGAAAATCAAATAGTTCATTTTGTGTTGCGATTTCCCATGCCATTAGTGGGTGTTCTTCAATTAGGCTATCGGTAACCTCTTCAATACCTTCCTGCTCATAAATTAGTTCGGCGTAATTTCTAACGCTATTTTCAGATAAACGGCTGATATTTTCATAGCCTTCATCATCTTTATCTTGCATTGCTTGTAATAGCGACAATAGCGCCATTGCAGTGTCTAAGGCTGGGTGAACACCGAAAAAATCAAATGCTTCTGGATCAGGTATTTGCTCTTCAAGCTTATTCGTTTGTGCATCGTAGTTGATTTTGCAGCGATTATTTTTATCTAACCATTGCCAAATGAGGTCAAGCTGGTTTCGCAAAAGAGAAGTATTGCCAAACTCTGCGTTTTCAGCAAACATTTGGTAATTAGGTAACATACGTTCAAGCAATGCTGCTGAAAAGGCTATTTTTTGCCACTGGCTAAGTTTGGTAAATGGGAGGTGAATTGACACAAATAACTACCTAAATAATAACTGAGGGTCTGAATTATAGCGCGATAGATAACATACAGCAGCTATTGGTCTGCGTTTTTTGCCAATTGTTTTTGGGCATACTCAAAACGTAAACGATATTCTCTTAATTTATCTTCAAGTTCAGAAACTTGCTCATCGAGCTTAGTGCTCAATTCAAGGTTTTCATCACGCAAGTACTTAATTGTTTCTCTTGCTTTATCATATGCTTGTTCTTGTTTTTCTTTATTTACCTTTGCTCGTTGCTTACGTTCTGAATCTGCCAATTTGCTTGCTTGAATTTGCTGATTCAGTTGTTCCATTTCTAGCGCTAATTGATTTGACTTCTCATTGGCTAGCTCAATGGTTTCATTAAGATCAGCTTGTTGGTTTTGCCAAACATCATTTTGTTGCTGCCAATGCTTTTGGTCGGTAGCTAACTGCTGCTGTAAATGCTGTATCGCATGTTGATCTTCGCTATTTTTTTGCTCCATTTGTTCAAGCTTTGAATTTAATTGACTTATTTGCGATTGATAACCTTCAGTTGCTTTTTCAAAGTTCAAAATACGTTTTTTATTGGAGTCATTTTCTGTTGTTAATTCATCATATTGTTGTTGATGAAGGTTAGTTTGTTCTGTTGCTTTATTCTCTTGTTCGTTCAGTTTTTCAGTCAATTCACTTTCAGTTTGCTGCGCTTGCTCAATTGACGCTTTAATGGATAATTCCATGTCAGTCACAGATTTGCTTAGTAGCTCTACTTGCTCAGACTTTTCAGTTAGATCTGTTGCCAGATTTTGCATCGCAGCATTATCATTTTCAGATTGCTCTTGATGTGCTACTGATAGCTCTGCTAACTGTTTATTTGTTGCTGTATTTTGATTTTCAGTCGTTTCGAGCGAGACGGTTAAGGTATCAACTTGTTGATTTAGCGCTTCAACCAAGCTTGATTTCACCGTTAACTCTGCATTTAAACTTTCTATTTGTTCTTGAAGTTGCAGTGCTTCTTGAGCATGTTGATTAATCAGCCCTTGGTTATCTTCATTTTGAGCAGCCGCTTTATCCTGAGATTCAGTTAAGGCCTGTTCAAGAACAGCCTTTTGCTGTTGAAAACTAGAAGTTTGTTGTTGCTGCTGAGCCAAATCTGCTTCGGAGACTTTTAATGCTGATTTTTCTTGTTCAATTTGCTCGGTACTAACTTTGGCTGCTTGTACTAACACCGTATTTTCTTGTTGAAGTTTGGCGATTGTTTCTGTTGATGTTTTCACCTGTTCATCCGCTTGTTCAACCCGCGGTTTTAGCTGATTAACTTCATTTTCTAGTACCGAATTTTGTGCCACTAATACCGCAACTTGTTGCTTTTCTTGTGAGAGTTCTTCAGTGGTTGAGCTTAATACTTGCGTTTGCTGTGCTTTTAAATAGTCTAACTCAGCATTGCTATTGTCGAGCTGTAATCTTAATTCTGAAATTTGTTGATTTTGTACTTCAAGTGTTGCAGATTTTGCTTTGACATCTTTTTGCAATGCTTGCTCTGACTGCTTAAATTGAGATTGTGAGGTTTCAATTTCTTGATAAGAAGATTGCAGCTGAGCTAATGTGGTTGTCAGCGATTCTTCATTTTGTGATGTTTTTTCTAGCTGCTCGGTCAATAATGAAATTTCATTGAGCTTCTCTTTCAGTACTTGCTCTGTATCGGTTAATTTAGCATTGTTTAATTCATTATTATTTTCAATTTGATGGTTTTGTTCGCTGATCGTTGTTTCTAAAGTAACAATTTTATTTTGCAATACCGCCGCTTTATTTTCTGCATCACTGTTCGCATCTTGTTGCTTTTTCTCTAATGCATTAAGTGAATCATTTTTTGTGCTTTCCAGCTGTAAATATAAGGGATGAGAGGTTACATCATCATCACTCATTTCTTGTTGATCAGAATAGGTTGTTACAAACGCAGAAATTTTATCTTCAATTTGAAGATAAATATCGCCTGCTAGTAACTGTATTTGCTCCTCTAACTCATTGGAGATTTTCTTTTTTTCTACCATATTCCTTCCCGCCATCAACCATTTACTGCTAAGTTGTTCAATTTAAATTAGCACATGATTGTTGACCTGTTAATTTTTAATCAATTTTTTTTAATTTTAGGTAAAAAAAAAGGGCTTAAGCCCTTTTTATTGAAGATTTATAAAAATATCTCTCGTGACTATTTCTTTTCTTCATTAGCAACGGCAAATTGTACACCGGCAACTTTCACAGGAGCATCACTTAAGTTGCGTAATTGTGCTAAGCGATTTACTTGGCCTGTAGAGCCTAACATTGCATGAATTGGAATAAACAAACCACGCTTATGGAAGTCTAATACTTTATCATCAGGTAATGCTTGTAGTTTTTTCTCGTCAATGCCAAATAAACCAACAAGTTTTTTGTTTTCACCCGTGCTTAAGTTAATATTCAACTCAAGTTCAAGTAATAGATCGTTATCTACCAATTCTTTAATAAACTTCTCAGTTAATACTTCATTGTCGTAAACACGGCCTAATGATTCTTGAACATTTTTGAAAAATTCAGTTTCGTTGCCTTCAGCATCAAAAATAGCGTTTTCTTTATCTTCACCAACAAATTCACTGTCTAGATCAAGACAGGTTGTTAGGGTGTTTTCTTTTTCTGGATCTAAACCAAGTGCAAAAGGAACTTGTGTAATGCTAAGTGGTACATATACCGCATTCCACTTATCTTTTGAATAGTAAAGGTTCTCACCTGATTCTAAACCTAACATGGCAATACTACGGTAACGCGGAGAATCGGGATCTTTTACTAAAACGATCGGGTAGCTAGTAGCCGCTTGAGAATATTCTCTCGCATGTACTGGCACAAGATGCTGTTTGGCAACATGAGAAAGATCTCGTTTGCTCGCAATGGTTAAATTTTTATGTGCTTCTTTATTTACTGGAACGATGTTCGCCATGTGAATTTTCTCTATTATTTAGTGCCTGCATTTATTTTTTATAATAACGTAGCTAGGCAATTGTACGATTGTTATAGAATAATTATGGAGACTGATTTTGCGCTTTCAATGCTAATTTTAAAAATAAGCTAGTTTTCTCCCAAATACCGATACCTCAATTTTTATGATAAAGTAATTCCGATAGCAATTTTGTAGATACGTCTTCATATGAAACATTCATTCTTTATCTTTATCGGTACTTTTTTCATAACGTTTACTTGTTATGCTTTGCCTAAAATAACGGTTTTAAAAAGAATTGATATTAATAACTTTGTTGAGGTACAAGTTGCTAATGAAACGTTAAAAGAACTCGCCTGTTTTGTGGCTATTGATGGTCATAAAAGAAAATTTCGTTTGCCGCCAAGAATTACTTCCCAATGGTATAAAGCAACCGATGTTCGATACAAGCACACCGACTTTCGTGTTTGGTGTGACTATATCGAATTTCATCCGCAGTACAAAAATTACAATAACTAATCTAAAAAACAATTATTAAACTAATACCAATCAGACTAATTTATTGCTCACTTCGGGAGCTCAGTAGCAACCCGATAATTTCGCAAAATGAATGAAATATAGAAGACTATGTTTAACACCTTTTGCTTATTCTAAGCTCGCTACTGAAGCGCTAAGTTGGTCAATTAATCCGTTTGGTATAATTACTTCATCAACTTAAAACGAATCGCTGCGCCACCGCTGGTTGCTAATGGCAAAATTAAGCTTGATTCTGCCGTTACCGTTTTCTTTTCAATGGCAATGTCATAGGGATTATTAACCCACTCGGCTTTTGCACCATCACGATAAATTTGTGCTTGATACTGCTTACCTTTATCTAAAAAACTCAGCGATACAGACAACTCACGTGCTTCTTCATCGGTTAAGACACCTAAATACCAATCTTCGCCTTGACGTTCTTTACGGGCAAAAACCACAAAGTCACCAACTTCACCAGCGATGGCTTTACTTTCTTGCCAATCAGTTGGCACATCACGAATGAACTGAAATGCTGGCATATTAGCTTCATAGTTTTTCGGTAAATCAGCTGCCATCTGAATTGGACTATAAAAGACAACATACAAAGCGAGTTGTTTTGCTAATGTTGTTTGTGGGCGATTAGTATCATCGCCTAAGCCATTGAAGCTCAAATCAAAAATACCTGGGGTAAAATCCATAGGCCCTGATAATAATCGGGTAAATGGTAAAATTGCTGCATGTTCTGGTGGGTTTGGTGGAGTACCCCATGCATTAAACTCTTGACCACGCGCACCTTCACGGGCGATCCAATTAGGGTAAGTACGACGTAAACCCGTATCTTTAATAGGTTCGTGAGTATTAATGCTAATGCCGTATTTAGCTGCTTCGGTTATGCTGTGCAGGTATTCATTGACCATAAATTGGCCGTCATGCCATTCTTTGCGCACAATACCGTTTTCATCAATGCGTTTAATATTGCCGCCATCAGCAACGTAACCCGTTTTAACTTGGGTAACACCGTGCTTTTGATAAAGGCTGTAAGCATCGCTCATTTGGTTACGGTAGTTACTTACGTTACCTGAAGTCTCATGATGACCAATTAAACGTACACCTTTTTTGTGACCATAAGCGGTTACATCAGCAATATCAAAATCATCATAGGCTTTGGCAAAATTAAAAACATCGCCGTTATTAAACCAGTCGCCGTCCCAGCCAACATTCCAACCTTCAACTAAAACACCA
>PJEL010003187.1_pt1 | contig 14297 bp, 7 predicted proteins | sample 1853271 | NCBI WGS metagenome assembly PJEL01 (sample SAMN08108733, study PRJNA415343) | Invertebrate metagenome, whole genome shotgun sequencing project. | host: Globobulimina | place: Sweden: Gullmar Fjord | collected 2015-08 | reverse complement strand
GACAGGAAGGCCTGCAGGCCCACACCCCAGCTGGCGAAGCCGTCGGGCTGGAGCACCGTGCCGACGAAGGGGTCCCCAGCGAGGGGGTAGGTGACGCCATTGTTGGCGTTCTGAGTGGCGGATAGGCTCAGCGCCTCCGGCATCTCGACCCACTGCAGCGCGATGGCGTCGAAGACCTCGAGGGTGGCGGTAGCCGACACGATGGAGACCGGCTGCTCTCCGACATTCTCGAGCCCAGCGATCGCCGGGACGAGAAGGGTGGAGCCGTCGTTGCCGAGAGTGACCTCGCTCTGCACGGACTCGCCCGGGAAGGCCTCGGCGACATCGTGGCCAACGGTGAGTGACAGGCTCGGCACCAGGGAGGAGGCTGGCGAGATGACCGGGGCGCCGCAGTCCGCCGCGGAGATCTGCGCGTCCTCACCGGTGAGCTCGATGCGGTCGGCGATGACGCCGCAGGCCACGTGGTTGCTGAAGCCGCCGATCTCGACACCGCCGTTTGGAGCGGCCAGATAGCCGACCAGGGTTCCGACTCGACCGGAGATCTCGATGGCGCGGTTGTCGCTCGAGCCGGAGATGAGCAGGGCGCCGTCGAGGTAGGGATCGAGTCTGTTGTGGGAGCCGGCGAGCTCGATGGCCCCCTCGGCGGCCAGGGTGACGGTCTCGGCCAGGGAGCTGCTGTTGAGGAAGATGTCGCAGTCGGCATAGTAGAGGCCGGGTGCGAGGGGGCCTCGCTGGACCCAGGCGTTTCCGGCTCGTGCTCCGCCGTCTTCGGGCTTGGCGGGCGGGCCGACCTGGCCAGGGCCACACTCGGCGGACATGTCGAAATAGGCGTCGCCAGCGGCGATTGCGGCGACTCCACCCGGCCGGTAGTCGGCGATGTCGAAGGCTACGGGCGCGGCCTCGCGTGCGACTCGCTCGGCGAGCGGACCCGGCATGGTGACTTCGGCGGTGGTGCCGTATTCGAGGCTGCCATCGAGGGTCCCCTCACCAATGATCTGCGCTGATCCGTTGCTGTGGAGGCGGCCGTCGACGTCGGCGCTTCCGGTCCAGACGATGTCGGTGGCAGCCCAGAGGGCGGTGCGCGCGGAGATCTCGGTGTTCAGGAATGCCCCGGCCCAGTCGCCGTCGTCGTCGAACAGCGTCACGGTGACCAGATAGGGGCCGGCATCGGTGTAGATGTGGCTGGCGAAGAGGCCACCCCAGCCCGGACCCTCGGCGGTGACCGAGATCGGATCTGGCCCGGAATCGTCGCCCCAGTCGACGGTGCCGCTGTGGGTGTCGAGGATGCCGAGATCGGTGAGCTGGGCGGTGAGGAGCACCACCCCCGCCTCGGCGCCGTCGGTGATCTGGGCGGTGAGGGTGGGAGCGGCGTTGGTGACCTCGACAATCACATCGTCGAAGCTGGACTCGTAGCCGTCGGAAGCCTCGAGCCGGAAGGTGTAGATCCCGTCGTCGAGGGTGAGCGCGCTGGTGACGGCGACGTCGGTGGCCGGCAGCATGAGGGGCGGGCCATCGGACTGCACCAGGCTCCACTCATAGGAGAGCGGATCTCCGTCATCATCCACCGTGGCGCTGCCGTCGAGCACAAAGGACGAACCCTCTTGCACGAACAGATCTCCACCGGCGGCGACCGTGGGCAGCTTGTTGGTGATCGCGTCGATGCACTGGGTGACCTCGGACGCGGCGCCGTCCCCGCCCTCGCTGGCGTACACGGTGATGCAGACCTCGGTAGCGGCGCCGTCGAGGTTGGTGACGAGGTGGGACAGGTTGAGCACGCCGTCGCCGACCTGGGGCAGACCCTCGAGGACGGCTGTGGAGATGTCCTGTGGCGGGCCGCCGTCGACGGTCATGGTGACGGTGTGGATGGCCGGGATTAGCTTGTCTTGCAGCACGGACGCGAGGATGTTGGGATCGTTGGCGACCGTGCAGGTCCCGCCAGCGAGGTCGGCGACGTCCTGCAGGCTCCCGAATCCATCGGGATCGAGGTCGCATGTGGCGTCGGTTCCGACAGCGATGGTGTGGAAGGTCGCGGGCTCGGCGCACGGCAGCACGGTGTCTAGCGGCACACCATCGCTGGCTTCTCCGTCGGCGAGGAAGACCACGGTGCGGTTGGCGTAGGAGGTGCCAGTCAGGATGTCGCAGGCTTCTTGGGCCGCGCTGCTGAAGACGGTCTCGGTTCCGCCGGCGTTGTAGGACCAGAACATATCGACGCCGCCCCACCGTGTGCTGCGCAGGACGGTCTCGAGATCTCGCTCCCAGTTGCCGTCGAGATCGGCGGTGGGGGTCGTGAAGTCGGACCTGCCCCAGGCTGGCTGCAGATCCGCGGACGCTCCAAAGACGGCGAAGATGATGAAGCCGACGTCGGCGACGCTGTTCCAGTCGTCCACCGCCTCGATGGCGCTCAGGATCGACGCGGCCTCGCAGTCCAGGATTGTTGCGTTTGTTCCATCGCCATTGAAGTCTCCACCGCAGCCCTCGTCCGGCAATGTGGTCGAGAAGGAGACGTCCATCACGAAGACCACCGCCTGGGTTGGCGCCTCGGGTCGCTTCAGGGACATCGTGCCCGTCACGGTGGCCTCGTCGTGGGTTCCAATGACCGGATTATCGAGGTTTAGCCACAGCAAACTGCCGTCTTGCATGACGGTGATGGCGGCGCCGCCAGCCAGACCCATCGCGTCGTCTGTCGGATCGAAGGGGTCGGTGTTGTCGACCAGCACCTCGAGGTTGTCGTCCGATCCGCCGCCGTCGGTGTCGCGGAGCAGTGGATCGGTGCCGTAGGTGTCGACCTCTTCGGAGTCGTCGAGGCGGTCGCCGTCTGTGTCCGGAGTGCGCGGATCGGTGCCGAGGATGTTGATCTCGTCGAAGTCGGTGAGGGTGTCGCCATCTGTGTCTGGATTCAGCGGATCGGTGCCTCGCTGGGCCTCGACCAGATCGGTGAGGCCGTCGCCGTCGCTGTCGGCGAGGTCGTCACCCGCAGCGAGTGGGTCGGTGCCATCGACGTCCAGCTCGTCGCCATCGCTCCGACCGCCGCCGTCGGTGTCCCAGAGCAGCGGATCGGTGAGTGCCAAGACCTCTTCGCCGTCGTCGAGTCCGTCGCTGTCGGTGTCGGGGAGGAGTGGGTCGGTGCCGAGGCCGATCTCTTCGCCGTCGTCGAGTCCGTCGCCATCGGTGTCTGCGACGAGCGGGTCGGTTCCGGCGAGGACCTCTTGGTCGTTGCCGAGGCCGTCGGAGTCGGGATCGTCGTCGCCAGGCAGGAGTGGATCGGTGCCCGCTGCGACCTCGACGCCGTCGCTGTCGCCGCCGCCGTCGGTGTCCGGGTTGAGGGGGTCGGTGCCGCGCAGGGCCTCATCCGCGTCAGCGAGGCCGTCATTATCGGCGTCAAACCATAGATCATCGAGGGCATCCAGAGGACTTGTGCCGTCCACCAGGAGCTCGACGCCGTCGCTGACCCCACCGCCATCGCTGTCCGGATCGAGGGGATCGGTGTTCTCGACCGCGACCTCGGTCCCGTCCATGATCCCGTCGGAGTCGGTGTCGTCGCGCAGCGGATCGGTCCCGATGGAGATCTCTCCGCCATCCACCAGCAGATCGTTGTCGGTGTCCATGGACAGCGGATTTGTGCCCCAAGTGATGACCTCGACGCCGTCGTCCAATCCGTCTCCATCGGAGTCGGCGCTGGCCACATTAGTGACGTAGAAACCCTCGAACCGGTCACCCAGCCCATCGCCGTCACCATCCACCAGATCGGGCACGTCGTCGCCCACTCCGAGGGGATCGGTGGCGTCGAAGACCTCGGTTCCATCGATCGTGCCGCCGCCGTCGCTGTCCGGGTCGTTGGGATCTGTGAGCCAGACGATCACCTCTTCCCAGTCTGCGAGGCCGTCACCGTCCGAATCGAAGCGGATCGCATTGGTCCCGTAGACAAAGATCTCGTCATAGTCCGACAGCGTGTCCCCATCGGTGTCGGTGTCGGCCGGGTCGGTGCCATAGACCGCGAGCTCGTCCCCGTCGAGTAGGCCGTCCCCATCGGAATCCGGGTTGGCGAGATCGGTGCCATACAAGACCTCTGCACGATCCATGATCCCGTCGAAATCTTGATCTTGGGCGGACGCCACGGTGCTCGCCACGAGGGCGACAGCGGTGAGGACCGTTCGGGCGGCGGCGTTCATATTCATCATGTCGTGCAACCTCTGTGGAGGGGCTTCCAGTGGACGTGGGAGAGACAAGGCGCTCCTTGACCGGTTGGCTGTCAGGCGATCTTCTTCGGTCAAAGGGGATTCATTCGGTCCTGTTCTTGTGCTTTGGCACCCGTCCACTGGCAGGACTGTACACGATCTGCGAGGGCTGGGCATGTCGGGCAGCCGACCGGGATGTTCGGAAGCCCTTTCCAATTGACCAAGGAGGCGCATTCCTGGCGGATCCAGAGGGAGAAGCTGGCGCATAGGGGGCAGTTGTGGCGATTTGTTACGGCTCATGGAAGTCGTTCCTCAACAGTTGGCCTAGCGCGCTGGGAGGCCCTCGAGAGAACTAGCGGCCTTAGATTTCCTCCGATGCGCCGTTTGATAGGATGCGGTCCACCTGGATGGTCATGACGACACCGCGACATCTCGGCAGCTACCAGCTGGTTTCTCGAATTGGCGCCGGCGGTATGGGTGAGGTCTGGCACGGCGTCCACAAGCACCTCAAGCGCGCGGCCGCGATCAAGCTGATCCGAAGCGAGGCACTCGGACCGGATGCCATCGAGCGTTTCCAGCGTGAGGCTCGCGCGACGTCGGCACTGAAGTCGCCACACACCATCCAGCTGTTCGACTTCGGGATCGCCCCGGACGGCACCTTTTTCTACGCGATGGAACTCCTCGAGGGGTGCTCCTTACAGGGGTTGGTGGCGAACTATGGTCCGATCTGTCAAGAGCGGGTGGTCCACATCCTCGCCCAGGTCTGCGAGTCGCTGGTCGAAGCCCATCACCAGGGCCTGGTGCACCGCGACATCAAGCCCGCCAACATCTTCCTGTCCAGGCTTGGAATGGAGGTGGACTTCGTCAAGCTGCTCGACTTCGGCCTGGTGAAGTTCGACGCGAGCTCGTCGTTCGACGCCGCCACGCTGACCCTGGAGGACGCGGCTCAAGGCACGCCGGCGTTCATGCCGCCCGAGGTCACTGGGGGCAGCACAGCTTTCGACGCGCGCTCCGACCTGTACGCGGTGGGCTGCGTGGCCTACTGGCTGTTGAGTGGACAGCTCGTGTTCACCGGGTCCGCCCCGCTGGAGGTGATCATGGCCCACATCCAGCAGCAACCCGAGACGCCGTCGGAACGGACAGGGCTGCCGATCCAGCCGGATCTCGAGCGCCTCGTCATGGACTGCCTCGCAAAGGACCCCACCGAGCGCCCCCAGACGGCCCGCGAGGTCCTCGACCGACTGCAAGCGGTTCAGCTGGAGACGCCTTGGGACCAGGAGAGGGCAGTTCGCTGGTGGAGTGTGCATCACCCCGAGAGCTGGGGAGTGGAGGCGCCATTAGCGACCGTCGATCCTACTGAAGTTGGCAGATTCGTGGCGCGCCCGCCCAGCTCGAGCCAGCCCTGGATCTTGGCAGGTGGTGCCATCTTCGCCGCTGGAGTCCTGGCATGGGCCGTGTGGTCCCAGACCGAGCTGGCCGGGACCGCCGCTGTGCCCCCACCGCCAGAGGAGCCGGTGGCGCAACCACAACCGCCACCCGCTCCCAGTGTCGATCCCTCCCCGCCGATGTGCACCGTTTCGGCCACCGGGCCCGCCGCCCGCTGGGCAGCCGTCGTGCCCGCGCTGTCGGACTCCGTGACCTGGGTCGAGGCCGCCGACCCCGACGAGGTGTCCGCGGTGCTGCAGTTCAACGCCCAGAAGGTGGCGTCGGGCGCGGAGCGATGGCGAAGCTGCCGGTGGGTGGAGCTCCGCATAGGTGACTCGAAAACCGAGATCTGCCGGGAGTGTGTGACCAAGGAATACACCTTCGCCACCATCGAGGATGTGGAGGCGTGGCACGAGACGTTTTCCTCCTCTCTCGGCCGCAAATGCACGGACGCCGCCGTCGAGGCCCTCGATGGCCACTGCGCTGGAGGGCGCTGATGGGCTGGTTCCTGCTGATCTCGATGTGGCTGGGCGTCGCGTGGGGCCAGGAGGCGGACTGCCCCGAGGGCGAGACCATCGTCGTTCGCTATATGGATGCAACTGCTGCACCGGCCTACCGCCCCGCGATCCGCGCCGCACTGGCGCGCCTCACCGACGCCGAAGGCTGCCCGCTCTTCGCTCGAGTGGGCGGCGTCCTCGACTGGGTGGAAGTGGACGCGGTGGCGCGCAAAGAGACCGAGATTCGCAGCCTCTTCAAGACGCTGCAGGGCATCTCGAGCGCCGATGCGGACAACCGCCGTCGCATGGCCGATGCCATCAAGGCCCACACCTCGGGATATGGCAAGTCTACCGAGGAATATCTCGAGCGCTTCTCTCGGGCGCGGAGGCACCTCACCGTGAGCCAGGCGCGGGGCGAGGGGTGGACCAACGTGTACCTCGAGCTGCGCGAGGCTCACCAGCTACTGCCAAAAAATGCAGCTTTTACCTTTGATGTCTCTACACCAGAGGAGCGCGACTCCCGAGTGAGTACGGCGGTGCTCGAGCTCTTTCCCGAGTCCAACCGCGCCCCGACGATCCATCTCGTCACCCGCCAGGACACCGGCTACAGCAGCATCGTGCGGGTTGCTGGCACCGCCGAACGAGCGCTGGCGGTCCTGCCGGGCGTGCCCGTGCACTTCGACGCGACGGATACCAATGATCCCGAGACGAGCTTCTCCAGCCTCGCGTTCAGCTGGTGGGTGGACGGCCGCCGCGTGCACCCATCGGAGCCTTTCATCCTCGACCACACGTTCTTGGAAGCCGGCGAGCACGTCGTCAAGCTGCGAGTCAGTGCTGGCCAGCTCCACACCATCGAGGAGGTTCGGCTCACCCTGGTCGAGCCCGTTGCGCTCGTGTCGAAGACCCAGGCAATCCAGGTCCTCGGGAAGTGGCACAAGATCCCCATACCCGTCGCCCTGGCGGTAGAGCCCTCTGCCAACGCCGCAAATGCTGTAGATCTCAGCTACCGCTGGTCCCAGGTCGAGGGGCCAACACTCACCTGCCTGGAGGTCATGGCACCTTCGAGTCCGTGCAGTGAGTCCGGTGAGCTCACCGTGGTGACGGACACCGCCGAACTCGAGCTGGTCTCCCAGACGCCGGGCCTGTATCGATTCTCGGTGGTGGAGGTCGTGGATGCCGTGCCCTCGCTACCCGTCGAGGCATCGACAGAGGCCGTCTACACCGCGTCATCGGTCATCCGAGGCCGTTTCGACCTGACGATGAATGCCTCCTTCATCGCCGCCGGCCCCATCAGCCAGTACAACTACTTCGTAGCCATCGGTATCCCCGGCATGAGCTTCGGCCTCGGCTTGGGCGCCTCCCATGTGGCCGCCGCCGGCAGGCAGCCGGACAACACATACATCACGTCGTCATCGACCCAGGTCCTGGCGCTGTTCTCCTGGCTGTCGGAGCGCATTCGCCGCCGACCCATGCCCGCCGGCGGGTATCTGATCGCGTGGTCTCCGACGATTGACCTGCAGTTTTCGAGTGTTGCGTATCAGAACGCGGAGGTCGACGACACGCCAAACATCTTCATTCGAAACACCTTCGTGACTCAGTCCCTGGGCCCGCGCGTCAACGTCGGCCGGTGGTTCGCCGTTCTGGCGTTCTCCAGGATGGATGTGGACCGGAGCATCACATCCATCACGGGAACCAGTCGCCACCCAGCGGGCGTGATGTTCCAGATCGGCGCGCACACGCGATTCGAGAGCAATCGCCTCGTCTACCCGGTGACTGCCGCGCGGCTGGCGCGCTTCGCCGCGTATCGATCCAAGGAACGGGAACTCCAGCGGCAGCAGCGAAAGGAAAGGCGCGAGCGAGAGACGGGCGGGTGATATGGGGCTGGAGCTACACGTTGTCCGCCAGAGCCGTGATCACGACTCGAATCCTTGCGGTGATGGCGAGCAGGCCTGCCAGCTCGTCATCGGTGATCTGCGGGTTGTTGCCCCGGTTCTTCCCGGACGCCTGATTCTCGAGGGCCGCTAGGGCATCGAAGGCGTCCTGCAGGGCGTCCAGGGTGTCCGCCTCGGACAGGGAGCCCGCCAGGTATCCGGTGACCGCGTCGTCGACTGTCTGGCCGATCTCGTCGGCCTTGGCGAGCAGCCCGTTTGCTCCGTGGAGCGCGTCGATCGCCTCCACGGCTGTCCTGAGGATCTCGATGAGCTCGAGGACGTACGCAGCTGCCGGCTCGTGGTCGAACACGCTGTCACAGACATTGCCTGTCCCGTCGTGGTCGGCGTCATCCTGGCCAGTGTTGGGGATCAGCGGGCAGTTGTCGACGTCGTCGTCCACGCCATCGTCGTCGAAGTCGGTGTCCGGCGCGACCACGAGGAGGGTCGGTCCGGCCACGTAGGTCGCGTGCCCCACGCCGTCGTGGGCCGCGACCTCGATGGTCCAGACCCCCAGCTCGGCGAACGGTGGGATTTGGAGGGTTCCGATCCACTCGTCGCCGTCTCGTCCCCAGATGTTGGCGCCGAAGCCATGGATGCCAGTGGGGCTGCGGCCGTGCACCGACACGCTCGTGATGCCGGAAATGTCGTCCGTTACGTCCACGTAGATCTGGAATGTCCCGTTCTGCACAACCGAATCAGCCGAGTATGTGATGCTGTGCACGACCGGCGCTTCGGTGTCTGTGGTCGGGGTCGTCACCTCGAACGTCGCGCTGTTGTCGTAGGTGGTGAGCCCGACGTTGTCGTGCGCGGCGACGGACACCGTCCAGATCCCCGGCTCCGAGAACTCCGGAATTCTGACGTTGCCGAACCAGTGTCCGTTCGGGTCGACGCCCCAGATATTGGCGCCGAACCCGGACACCCCGGAGGGGCTGCGACCGTGTACCGAGACGCTGCTGATGCCGGATAGATCGTCGGTCACATCGACGTCGACGAGGACGATCTCGCCCGCGTCGACACTGGCCGGTGTGATCGTGACGCCGTGGACCACCGGTGGGGTCGTGTCCACGGCCGTCGCAGTGACCTCGACCGTGCCGCTGTAGTCCGAGGCGGAGTTCCCCGAGTTGTCGTGGGCGTGTACGGTAATCGTCCACGTGCCCGGCTCTGCGAACTCGGGGATCCGAACAGCGCCATACCAACGGCCAAGGGCGTCGACGCCCCAGATGTTCGCTCCGAAGCCGTTCGCGCCCGTCGGACTGCGACCATGAACGGACACGCTGCTGATGCCAGACAGGTCGTCGGTCACGTCCACGGTGATCGTGACGATCTCCCCGGCGGCCGCGATACTCGGGGTGGCCGTCACGGACGCAATAGTGGGGGGGGTGGTGTCCTCCTCTTGGGCCATCGCGGCGATAGGGAGGGCGGTGCCAAGGAGGAGTAGGGTCGTTCGAAACATAGTTTCAGTCCTTTGAGGGGGATCGAGCCAGACGCGGTCAGCGGCCCAAGCTCTGGTTTCGGCGGGCTCGGGCGAGCCGAAATGTCATCAAACCGTAGGACCGAGGTGTCTTAACGGTGCACAAGCGACCGGGCGCCAGCGCCCGCGGGCCGGACGATAGCCGATGCCGAGGCTGCTGTATAGCTAGCTGGACGCGCTCGCCCAGAGTTGCTGGCGGCGACATCGATCGGATCGCTGCCGACGGCGGCTACGACCGGCTCGAGGTGTGCGAAGCCGGGTCGCGAGTCGCGAAATTGGCACGTGGAAACCTCGGTAGAGCAAAGCCCGAAGGCCTACTTGCAGGCGCTGGCGGACACCTCGAGCTTGTGGTCTTCGCTCTCCTGCTGCCGCCGAATGCGGGATACCGTCGCCCGTCGCTCATCGCTCGCTACCCGGACACGGCCGCGAGCAGCTCCGGGACCGAGCCGCCCTGCAACGCCGCAAAGAACCCGTCCACCGCCGCAGCTCCATAGGCCCCAGCGATGCGATCCCGAACCAGCGCCCGCGTCTCCACAGAATTCCGCCCACAGGCACCCTGGGGGATCTCCACAAAGGCCTCGCCACCTACGTCCCCGGTGATTCGCACCCGAGCCGACTGACACATCCGGAAAGCTCGGGTATCCACGTGCAGATCGGACACTGGCAGATGCCGCTCCCGCCGGATCTCCTTCACCAGGGTCCACAGGTGCCGCCGCCCGCGATGTGCGGTCTTGCCCTCGCCGCGATTCATCCGCCGAGAGTGCTGAATCAGACGTAACAATCCCCAGGGACCGAGGTTGGCGACCATGCGTGGACCCACCGGCGAGCCGGCGACCATGGTGACGGTCTGGCCAATGTCGTGCTCGACCACCATCTTCGCGGCGAGTGCCCGGAGCTCGGACTCCGCCTCGGCGAGGATCTCCGGTCGGAGTTGGTCGGCGCCTAGCTCTCCAAAGTGTAGGGCGGCCGCGATGGACAGCCGCAGTGAGAAGTTCACGGCGTTGGCATCCAAGGGCGAGCGCGAGATGGCCTTTGCCCCGAGCGCATCCAGGGTGGCCGAGAGCATGGTTGTCTCGATGTGAATGGCGTCCACATCTGTCGCTTCTACCTTCCTTCCTCCGCTGATCTGGAGGGCGGCCTCGACACCGGCCGAGATGTAGGAGGTGCCGGGGAAGCGCTTGTAGCAGAGGGTCTCGGAGAACCACGTCTTGCCGATTCCGTCGAACAATCCAGGAAAATCCCCGAATGAAAAGAAGTGCAGGAAGCCGAGATCGTGCTCGAGCAGATCGGCGGGCCCCTCCAGTCCCGCGATGGCCAGGTCGACGGCGCGGATCCCCTGTTCGAGGGGCATGGAGGCGGTGACGGTCTTGGCTCCTTCGTGCCAGAAGCCAGGAACGAGGCAGAAACTCGGCTGGTACAGGGCGAGGGCGACCGCGTTGGTGAGGGTCTGGGCATCGAGGCCGCGCGCAACTCCGACGGCCAGAGCGGCTCCGGCGTTGTGGATGTAGGAGGTCATCTGCCCGTTCAGGGGTCCAAAGAAGCAGGCGGTGGAGAGGCGGCCCATGAGCTCGTTGGCGGCGGTTGCTGCCCGGACGAGGGTGTCGGTGTCGGCGGCCCAGGAGAGCGGCGCGAGCACGGCGCTGTAGCCGGTGTGCCCACAGAGCATGTAGTCGTCGAAGTCGAGGGCCATCGCGAAGGCGGCGTTCACAAAGGCGGCGTCAGCCCTGGGGATCCGGTCACCTGTGGCGAGGACCAGGCTGTTTCCACGGCGCTTGCGGGCGGCGAGGACTTTTTGGCTGTGGAGGTGCCAGGGAGCGGCGCCAGCGGCGGCCATGCTCGTCGCGATCTGGAGGCGGACCTTTTCTTGGACCGAGGCCGGGATGTCGTCGATCGTGAGCGCCGCGGCCCAGGTGCCGACCTGCTCGAGGAGTGTGCCTGACCCGTGCATGATTCCCTCCGGGCGGGACTATATTCGTTTGTAGCGAACGAAGGCGCTTTTGATTGAGAAAGCGGGGGGAGAACCGCTTCAACTCACTGTTTAGGGGTGGGGGTTAAGGTGAAGTGCCATGGGAGACGCAGCTCCCGTCGGTGAACCACTGGCTCTCGGTGCCGTCGGAGAAGACAAACCACTCCTCGAGTTCATAGCCCTGTTTGGCGCAACCGCCGCCCTTCTCGAGCGCCGCCCACTGGCTCTCTTCGAGCTGCAGGCCGGTGTCGCCAGGGATGAACGCGTCACAGATCTCCTTGGCGTACTCGTCATAGGTCGAGTACATCAGGAAGTTGCCGTGTTTGGCCTTTCGAGCTTCTTTCTTGGTCACCGTGAAGGTGTTGGTGTCGACCCGGTCGGAGTCGAGCATGGCCTCTCCACACAAGGTGCACTGCCCGGTCGGGTAGGTGATGTACACCTGGCATGACTTGAGCGGGCCTTCGAGGGGTTTGTCGCCTCCGCAGGCCCCCACAAAGATGAGGGCAAGGAAGGCGGGAACAGGGATTTTTTTCATTGGCATCTCCTTGATGTCGTCTAGCGTCGCGAGCTGTCCTTCTGATGTCGCCACAGGCGAGAATGGATCGGTTTTCTGTTGCTTCGACTGATAAATGGGGCTTTGCCGGGTGCTTTGCGCTGGTTGGCTTTTGGTGGGCGACGGCCTCGGGGACGACGGCCACGGGGACGACGGCTGCTCGGGTCTGGCTGGCGGGGTAGGTCGTTGGCTGGGATGGGTCGGCGGGTGGAGGGCGTTGGGATTAGTTGCGTTGAAAAGCTCTTTTTGGCGACCTTCGGTCGGCGAGGGACAGGCCCCCTCTGCACACCCGGCAGCATGAAGGTCCGCAGGGTTGGTAGGTGGGGACGGCTGTAGTGTTGGCGGACCTCTTGCTGGAATGGGCTGCGCGCCCCTTCAACCCCCGGCAGAGGGATGCCCTCTGCACTCCCCGACGGGATTGGACGATTGATACGCAATCCACGTAGCTCGCTCGATAGCCCAGTTCATTGCGCGAACATTGTGTGGGCGGAGTATGCTTGTTCATGGCGAACGAGCTCGCTTCACCACCGCCGACGAGAGGCGCGACCCAGGTCAATGTGACCCATGACCACGATGGGGTGACGCTCGACATCGGACACGCGGGCTGGCTTCGCGGCGTGGTACTGCTCACGGCGCTGGTGTCGATCGCTCCAAGTGTCCTTTTCATCGCCGCCTTTGGGACAGCGATCCTCAGGTCTCCGATCTTGGCGCTGGCGATCTTGCCGCCTCTGGTGATCGGGGTGGCCCTGACCGGCACCATCGTGCGACGACGGCTCATGCCCTCGGCCTCGGTGATCGGAATGGCGGCGCTGCCGGCGGTCTTTGCAGGGGTCTGGGATCTCGGGCTGGCGTGGCTGTCGATCAGTCCGTGGACGGGCGCCCTGCTCCTGCTCGGAGGCGGCCAGCTCGTCGCGGCGGCGTGGATGATCTACAACGCGGCCAGCATCCCGCGGGATCGGCAGATCCGTCTCACTCCAGCACACCTGAAGGTGGAAGGCGAGGGCGGGGAGGTGTGCTTGGCCCTCAAGGACATCGAGGGCGCGAACGTCAGATATCGGCGCCTCATCCTCCAGATGCGGGGTGGGAGCTACGAGACGCTGGGCCGGGAGCTACCGATCTCCACGCTGGAGTGGCTGGCTCGCCAGGTCGCCGATGCTGCGGTCCGCCGCCGGCAATCGATGACCGAGGAGAGACTGCCTCCGGAGGAGCTGAACCAGCTCGTCGACGCCGCGAAGAATCAGCCCGCTATTCCCCAGTAGGTCCCGAAACGAGGCCTTCGAAGGAGTCCAGCTCGTGGCACGCCCCGCACGAGCCGGAGTCGAAGGCGCTCTCCATCTCGTGCTCCCCGGCGTCGGTCTTCACGGTGACGCGGAGCGGTGGGACCAGTGGCGTGGTATCGAAGAAGTTCCCGACCTCGTTGCTGACGAGATCGAGGGTTGTTCCAACATCGTCGGTGATGGACACCGTGGCCCCAGCGAGTCCCTCCTCACAGCCGTTGCTGGTGAAGATCGTGCCGGCCACGGTGAATATCGTCTCGGCCCGCTCACCCTCGCTGTGACAGGACAGACAGTCGGTGCCGGGCAGCATCTCGTCGCCGCCCCAGCCCCAGTCGAAGCCGGTCACGGCGCAGTCGTCCTCGACCACCGGTGTGTCGGTGTCGTCGGTGGGTTTGTCGACGGGCTCGGGCTCTTGGCTGCAGGCGAACAGGAGGACAGGAAGCAGTCTCATGGGTAGGTCCCGTCCGCGGTGATCTCGTCGGCGAGGGCCTCGCCAAAGGTGAGCTCTGGATCTGCAAAATAACCGGGATTGGCTCCGGGATAGCCCAGGTGGCAGTGGGCTCCCTCGGAGGAGAAATAGGCGAGCTTGGCCATCTGCACGGCGAACTCCATGAGGTCGAAGGCGTCGATGGCGGTCTGTACGGCCACGTCGCGCTCATCGGGGGACAAGGCCGCAAAAGTGGTGCCGGCCTGGGTGTTGGCGATGGCGTCGATGAAGCCCACGAGGAGGCCGACAAACTCCAGCGCGGGCAGCTCGGGATCGAAGAACAGGGCGGGGGCACCGACGTCGATTCCCCCGGGAGCGCCGATGGGATCTCGGTGACGACCCGGGATGACGACGTCGACAAAGGCGGCGATGGCCCTGCCTTCTGGAGTGTTTGGTGCACCTCCGAGGTGGGGCAGGTCGGTGGCCTCGTCGTCGGGAAGCTCGCCGATGTCGTCGTGCTCGGCGCAGATCGGGGGAATGGGGGCCACGGCGGTGTCGACGGGCGCTTCGGGTTC
>PJEL010003186.1_pt1 | contig 14298 bp, 9 predicted proteins | sample 1853271 | NCBI WGS metagenome assembly PJEL01 (sample SAMN08108733, study PRJNA415343) | Invertebrate metagenome, whole genome shotgun sequencing project. | host: Globobulimina | place: Sweden: Gullmar Fjord | collected 2015-08 | reverse complement strand
CTCACATTAAAAAATAACATAATAAAAAAGGCGATAGGAGAACTAGATAGATGTTTTTGGACAAAAAAACAAATTAGATTGTACGAAAAAGAGCAAAAAAATGTATGGGATAGTGCAGCTCAGCTGCGTTTTGCTAAAGAAAAAGGGAAAGCCGAAGGTCTAAAAGAAGGCAAGGCTGAAGGAATATCGGAAGGTCTAAAAAAAGGAAGAGCCGAAGGGATAGCCGAAGGGATAAAAAAAGGAGAATCAAAAGGAATGAAAAGCACAATTGCTCAACTTCTAAAAAAAGGCCTTATTAGTAAGCAAGAAGCTGATAACATCTTCCCATCACTAGAGTAACAGAATTAAATCAAGCAGAGTCTATATAGAAAGTCTAAGTGTAAAAATCTTACTAGTAAAAGAAACTAGCTTACTGTTTAAGGTACACAAATCTTTGTTTAAAGTCTTGGGGTTATTTATAATAATATTGAGGATTGTTCAATATATTTTATACCCTTTAAGTAATGCATATAGATACTATTAATCCAACAACAGGAGAGTTAGCAGTACAGCATATCTTGACACAAGATCAACAGATAGAAAAAACTCTAGTTAAGGCTAGTAAATCCTTCTGTTTATGGAAGAGTATAAGTATATCAAACCGATCGAAGCTGATGAAGAAATTAGCTAAACTTTTTAAAAAAAACATAGAGTCGTTTGCTAAAATGATGGCAACAGAAATGGGTAAGCCAATTAACCAAGGAAGACAAGAAGTCCTAAAGTGTGCAATGTTGTGTGATTTTTATTCAGAAAAAAGTTCTCACTTTTTGGAAGCTGAGAAGATTAAATTAAAAAATGGAGACCAGGCCTATGTTACTTTTGAGCCACTTGGAGCTATACTTGGAGTAATGGTTTGGAACTATCCTTTTTGGCAAGTTATGCGTTTTGCAGTTCCTACAATAATGGCTGGAAATGTGGCAATTTTAAAACATTCATCAAAAACATTTTCTATGGGAATTGCTATAGAAAAACTATTCTTACAAGCTGGATTCCCTTCAAATGTGTTTACAAATCTACTTATAGATTCCAAAAAAGTAAAAGATTTGATACATAGTCCAATTATAAAAGCGGTTAGTTTTACTGGAGGGGTATTAGCAGGAAGAGATGTAGCAATGCATGCTGGAAGTGCATTAAAAAAAAGTGTTTTAGAGTTGGGAGGAAGCGATCCTTCTATAATATTAGCTGATGCTTCTATTTTGGATGCTGCAAAATCTTGTGCACAATCCAGACTTCAAAATAGTGGTCAAAGCTGTATTGCTACAAAGAGAATCATTGTTATAGAGTCAATTAAAGATAAATTTGAAGAAGCTTTAGAGAGTGAAATGAAAAAATTTAAAGTTGGCAATCCACTAAGTGAAGATGTAATGATTGGGCCATTAGCAAAAAGTAGATTTCGTGATAAATTGCACAATCAAGTAGTGAAAAGTATAGATAAGGGAGCAAAATGTATAATTGGTGGGATTAAACAAGTAGGTAAGGGAGCTTTTTATCCTCCTACTATTCTTATAAATGTAGAGCCAGGAATGCCTGCATATGATGAAGAACTTTTTGGTCCAGTTGTTTCAATAATATCAGTAAAAGATGAACAAGAAGCTATCAAAGTAGCAAATGACACACGCTTTGGGCTTGGCTCCTCCATTTACACAAAAAATATAAAAAAAGCTAGAGAACTAGCAGCAAAATTAGATAGTGGTAGTTGCTTTATAAACACATTTGTTCAGTCTCTACCAAAACTCCCATTTGGTGGAATTAAAGAAAGTGGATATGGAAGAGAACTATCACATTATGGGCTAAAAGAATTCTCCAATATAAAAACAAACTTTATTGCTTCAAGGTAACCTAATTAACTTATAATAATACAGAGCTCATAAGAAGTTGATATAGGTTTTTTACTTTTTTTTGGTAAAGTTATTTGGATTAGTTGATAGAGTGAGCTCTATATCGTTTTTGCAGATGGCTCTTTAAATAACCTACTATATTAAATAACCTACTATATAAATTTATTAGAATAGCAAAACTAATAATATTTATCAATATCAATGCTCTCACTAAAGACAATTGGTATTAGTGGGGTTTATTCAACAAATAAATATAAAAGCTATCATGATTATTGTAACTTCGTAAAGTATGGTTTATCCTTGTTTTGTACGTAATGTTAACACAGATATTAAAATAAAGTAATCAAAATCATTTAGATGTTTTTTTTAGCCTACCTTGGCGACGGTTATAATTATTTGGAAGATAATGAATATATTGTAGATAATAAAGAAGAATTATCAGATCAAGATAAAAGAATAGAAGAAGAAAAAAACAATAATTTAATCCCAAACTGAAGATAAATTTATGAAAGTAACAAAACTAAGAATATTATTAATATCAATACTCTCTCTAAAGACATATGGTGTTAGTGAAGTCTATTCAACAAATGTTAACTCATCAACAAACCAAAACCCAAAACTAGAAGCATTTAATCTGTTTACTAAAAAAGTAAACGAAGAAACTAATAAAATAGAAAGCTTCGACATATGCAAGCGGTATGAGTATTTTATCACTACCATAATTGGTATTATAAAAAAAACTCCTGATATATTAATTAGTAAGGATCCTCAATTTCATGCTTTTTTAAAAAGCACTATTCTTTTGCCGATAAACGATAAAGCAGAATTTTTAATTAAAATTATAGAAGAAAGGGCTGATCAAAAACGTGAGCTTTATACATATAATATTTTTAAATACTTTCAACTTGCCTTCTGCTCTACTTATAAATTAGAGAGCAATGAACAATACACTATGAATATGATTACTGATGAAATGTTTAAAAAAATTAAAAAAGAGCACAAAGATAAACTTGCAAGCTTAATATTATTTATTTATAAAAACAAAAACAAATTTAATCTTTTATATAATACAAAAAAGCTTATTAATACACTTAAACAGCATAGGCATAGATGTAGAATAATAGATTACATAATTGTTCTTTATTATAGGGATGAAGGAATTAGGTACTTGTTTATCATAATTTATTTTTATATAGTTTATTGGATTTTAACAGCAGGTGTAGGAGACAATGTTGCAGAGAATAAAGAAGAACTATCAGAGCAAGGTAAAAGAATAGAAGAAGAAAAAAAAAATAACTTAATCCAAAAGCTTAAGATAGGTTCACAATAGGTGTATAAAAATATGTCAGGGAGGATTGATTTAAATAATCAGTGTTAATCTAAGAGTAGTGTGTAGAGCTTTTCAGCCAATCTGTTTCAAATCATATAGAAAAGAGGTTATTGTAGAACTCGGTAGAATAAACTTTTAAAAAAACAATATGTGTTTATTGAGTTCCAGCCCTGTGAGTTTAACATAAAAGGAAAACAGAAAAGATATATAAATATGATAAACCACTAATAATCATGTCTAAAAATAAGACCTTTGAGGATATTATGAGTACGTGGGTTCGGATAGAATTACGGTCTTCTTGTTATGGTGGATAGTGTATTAAATATTCAAATAAAAAGCATAGTTACGCTTCATTTTTTGGTAAATAAAACATTAAAGCTTAATAAGCCACCTAAACAAGAAGAATAATATAATAAATATATATAAAACGTAAGTATTAAAATGCTTAAGATTTAACTATGTCCTTAAGTGTAAAAAGTGTTTATTAAGCCTGTTGTTTTCTTAACGTGCTGTGAAGTAGTTTTGTGCAACAAAGGGCGATTGTATAGTTGATAACTTCAGCTGCTATACTTGTTGGAAAGTCGCAACACTCAGATAAAACTTTACTTTTATTCATGCTATTTTTCTCAAAGGAAATTATTTCTTTTGATTTTCCTATTGCTTCCAATGTTTATGTCTGCTTAATACTTCCATGTGTGTTATTTGAGTTTTAGTCATTATCACTTTACTCGTAAAACTTTTCTAAAAAGGCTTCCATATTAGTTTCACTGTTTAGTATGTTAGAAAAATCTAGCTTGCTTTTTATTAGTAATTTATTTCTGTGCTCTTCAAATAATTTAATAATTTTTGTGTTAGTTTTATCTACTGCTCATATTAATGCTGTCTCCTTATCGCTGTATTCAGCCTAAAGACTAGCCCCATTTTCTATTAGGTTTTTACGGCTTCGTTATTTATTAGTTTTTTAGCTGATTTATTATTATTGGTTGCTAAAAGACTCCCTGTCGAAAAAAGAAAAGAGGTAATAAATATTAACTTTTTTGGTTTTATGCCCACAAGATTATATTAAAACTTTTTTATGCAAAAGCAACACAATTAAATTAATAATACGAGTACGAAAATTAGTTAGTTCAGAAAAACTAACCTTAGGAGAGATAAATGAGCCATATTATTATTGTTAGAAAAAACATTTCAATATATAAAATAATAATTAATCTAAAATAAACTAGGCTGGACTATGAAGGACAAAAACCTTCACTTTAGAGTGAATTTAGCATGATGTCTAAAATAAGCAAATTTGTCACAAATATTAAAAATACCATTCTAAGCTTTATGAAAAAATACGATTTAAAAAAAACTTATCCTTATCTATATAACCCAGCTCCAACTCCTCATATCATTTTTGTACCTCCTATAAAGTTTTTTATGGTAGATGGCACAGGCAATCCAAACAAATCTCCTTATTTTGATAGTGCCATACAATGTTTGTACAAAATATCTTATACCCTAAAGATAAAAATAATAAAGCGAGATATACCAGATATCGACTATATAGTCCCTCCTTTAGAAGGACTTTGGTATATGGATGATATGAGAAAATGGAGCGTTGATAATAAAGATGCTTGGAAGTGGACTATGATGATTCCTATTCCAGAGTTTATATCTCAAACCCAAATAAAACAATCTCAAGCGATTTTTAGTAAAACAAATTTAGCGAATATAGGCAAATTAAGAATAGAAAACTATAAAGAAGGTATTTGTGTACAAGTACTCTATAGAGGTTCTTATGAAGAAGAAGGCCCAACAATTAAAAAAATGCATACCTATGCAAAACAATACGGATATAAATTAAGAGGAAAGCATCATGAGATATATCTTTCTGACCCTAGAAAAACAGCCCCAGAAAAACTAAAAACAATATTAAGGCAACCTATTCTAGAGACAAGTTAATAAACACTAAAGGCAATTACACTTTATAAATACTCCACAATATACTTTTTCAACAAAAACCTTTTAAAACTCTAGAAAAAGAGCCCCAAAAAATAAGTACTCTAATACAAGCAACCAAAAAAACAACTAATTCCATCTCTTAGTTGAGGATTGTATCTGTACAAGTAGATCTATATTATTATTTGCTGCTTCTTATTTTTATGAAGGCAGTGGCTTTTAGCTACAACAAATAATTCTGTTTTTAATCAGTGTCCTAAAGAGATTAAAGAATCAAATAAATTGCTAAACAATTACAATGCAAATAAGCTTAGTGAAGTTTATCAACAAGGGTACGAAGAGCAAATAAAAGGATACAATGAACTAATAGAAGATGTAAGCAATCAACTTGAAGAAAAAAACGATAATATATCTGAATTAGAAGTTCAGATTCGAACAACTAAAAGATCCCAAAGATCCCTAGGATAGGAGATCATATAAAAACTCTAAAGGAAGAAATCAATAACTTTAAAAATCAAGTAGAACAAAAAGGCCAACAGAGAACAGATTTTAAATCTGCACTATTTCAACAAAAAACAAGTGTAAAAGGTATAGAAATATATAAATACAAAAGTCAGATAATAATGCTACTGCAAGAAAATGCGATATTAAAGCAAGATAAAGCTAAGCAGCTTGCCGCCAACTCAACATCAAACGGCTCAAATAAGCCAAAAAATAACACAATTAAATACGCACTCTTTATATTTATAGGAAATCTGTTAACTGTTGTGGCAGAAGGCATATTAGAATAATTGTCATGTCTGAATTCGAAGAAGGAGCAAAAGCTAGAATGCTAGAGTATCTACTATCTATAGGGAACCAAAGAGCTAAAGTACTCCTTTAAAATATGCATCATTATAATACATAAAAATGTGCTAATTGACTTCACTTTCTATTTGCAGGTAATCGCAAGAGTAAAACTATATTTTATGTGCCAATTGCGGATGTAGGAATAATGCGTGTAAGAATGCAAGGGGTATTAAACTTTATATGTAAGGAGTTGTCCAAATAATAGGTGTCTTATTATCAAAGTTAGAGGTAAGAATCCTTCTGGTAAGGTTTAGCTGAAAACAATGAAGCTTCAAAAAGAGAGATGCCCATGTCCCCTAAGAAGCCCTCAAGAGCTAAAGCTAAAGAGTAGTTCACCTAAGATCTTAAATTATTAAGAATTTTATCGGATTTAAATTGTAGTAGTAGCGGTATTTTTAATTTTGGGAAATCTCAGTTGCCTTTAATATTTTGTCAACTAAAAAATGTAATGTTGCACGTGAGCTTTTTTCTAAATCCAGAGTGTTGTAGCAACTAGCAGTGATATAATTTGACCAATAAAAATCTTACTAAAAGTCTTATTATTGTCACAATATTCAAAGTAGTAGATGTTGTAGTCGTAGTCACTTTCTAAGTACCTACATCAGATGAAGGCTTGTTTTTCTTTTGATGGATTAAAAAAAGCACAGGTAATCTCTCATGCTAGCACCTACGCCTATTGCTTTCTTTTCCCACTATTATATTGGGCTCTCTTCTAGACTGTAATATCCTTTAGGCAAGATGGAGTTCTTGGCTATTTACATACTATTTAATTGCACCTAAGAATTACTCCATAAATAAGAACCTATCTTTAATAATTGGAATCCTGTAATTGTGAATCCCATATCTTAGTTTTAGATGAACTTTTTTCTTAACTCATGCGAATAATTCTACTCTAATTGTCCAACAAAATTACATAAAGCTATTGTGGTGGAGCCAGAAACCATTAAATGTAAGAGATCGACTTGCATCAAAACTCTAAAAGTAGTTCTTTTATTTTTACTTAAGGCTTCAAGGGGGCTTTAATTTTAGGCTTCATTTCATTACTAAAAACACTTCTGCTGTATTTTGTTAAAAAAATTAAGTGAATAAGTCTTAACTATATAATACCTCCTATCTCTCCAATTGTAATCACCTATCATAGTAGAAAAGCTAGTTGATCTCTATGTTATAACTAGCACCAAAAAACTCAACTTCGATTCTGGAGAAAAAGATATTAAGTCAAGCGATGAGTTGTTATGGTTACTATATTTATGATGCAAAAAGCCTAAGGTTAAGGAGCAAAGAGCCAGATTGTCTTTAGTGGGGCAAGTATTCTCATTTATCTCAAACATACTCATAATATAAAAGAAAGAATACTTTGGTTCCTTGGTGCCCCAAGCTGGTTACTTTAGTAGTTCACTACTAATTGGGATAACACTTCCCAAGAACTTTTCAAAAAACGTTGTTCTCAACCACGAAAATAAACAAAAGGACGTTATAAGCAATAATTCACTCCTCTGGTAGATATTTTAGGTTTATTAAAGGTAAAGACGGCTTAAGGCAACTTCATATATGGAGTAAAACGAATAACTTATGTCTTGCTATAAAAAATCATCTCCTAGAGATGGGCAAACTCTAACTGCATAAAAAACAGGCATAATAAGTACTAAGTGTTACTTTTTTTTATGAAAGTCAAACTCAAAATAAACGCATCTCTAAAAAAGCAAGGTAAAGGCAATTTATAAAAATAAACTGTAGATATAGGCCATAGGTATAGACTTAAGAAATAAAAAAACCCAAGTGTTCTAATAACAAGACTTCTTTTGATTTTAGCAAGGAAGAAAAAAACTTTCAAGTCAAAAAAATGAAGTAGAACAAGAGTCAAAATAAAGGTTAGTATTTCTTCACCTAGTTATAGTCATAGAAAATAGTGGAAAATTTTTGCTAGCAAAAACCCCCTAGATTGTTTGATAACAAAGAAACTAAGATTCTTGTCTTTCAAAACCTAAGAGACAAAACAAATGACAAAAAAACCAAATTAAAGAGAACAGAAAATGGTTTAAAAATAAAGCGAGATGTAAAGCAGGCTTAAATAAAGCAATGCTCTATAATGTGTGGTCCTCGAAAGAAAGCCATAGCAACTATGTGGCAAAAAATAAAAAAAGAGAGCTCTAAAGTAGTGTTCATTATACACTCCAAGGATATGCGAATTATCATCGAAACTACCCAAGCAGCCAGAAGCATAAAGCTATACTTTATCTATTAACCGCGGACGTAGAAATAATGCGTATAATAATGCAAGGGTATTAACCTTTACATGTAAGGAGTTGTACAACTCCTTCTTATCAATAGTGGATTTGGAGTCAGAATAAGTGGTAAGAAGCTTTCTGGTAGTGTAGCTGAGAGTAACGAAGCATCAAAAAATAAATACACTTCATGTCCGCTGGAAGCTCTAAAGAGCTTCCAGCTTAGAGCAGTTCACGTACCATTTAGATAAATACAGAGAATTTTTATATTAAACGTAATCTAGTTTTACGAATTTTTTATTAACTCTATGTCTAAATAGGTAATCGATTCTTTAACTTCTTAAAGTCATTAAAAAAATATGAAATTATTCATAACACAATTACTTTAGTGAAAAACATGTGTTTATTATGGTTCAAGTGATTGTATTTCAATTTTCCGTTATTTAAAAAAGTAGGAATGTGATACTTTATAGTTAATAGTCTAGTATTAGATGTAATTTTTGTTTGTTTCGCTTATTAACATTAACCTTGTGGGTTAAAATAAAAAAACAACAATAATTATAATCTTAAGAAGGAAGAAAAATAATTAATCATTTTTTATTAATAGCTGCACTTTATGTTATTAGTGCAAGTAATACTTTTTCTACTCCTGTCAATAGAACTCAAGAAGAGTTAAACAAACAACTAGAAAATGCTTTGTAATAAGAAAAAAAAATCCAAGTTGAAAGTCTAATAGGCAAAGGCGCAAACATTGATTTATATATAAAAAAGTTCGGAAAAGCAGCACTGTTCAACGCTATAAACCAAGATAGTATAGTAAAGCATTGATAAATTGTTGCAATGTGCTACGTAGTTTCACCAAATATTGTGTGTTAATACTTTATAAGTCAGAGTCCATATATAAATGCTAGAGTTATTATTTTCATAAAAATAAAAACTAGAACCTATTACATATTACATATTACGACCTTTTGTTAGTTGGATTACTTTTTAGATATAAAAAAGGCTTAGTATAGTTTTTTATATAATGGTAGAAGTTGTTTCTTAAGGTAGGCCATAAGCCTGTAAAATCATATGATTGAATAGAAAGTATTTACATAAATAAGGTATTAATTATATTTTGTAGATTTTTTTGAGACCGCTCACTTTCTTTGCCTTGTATTTGATGTAGTAGTTTGCCTTTTTTATAAATAAGTAGACAAGGATGGGTGTTAACACCCATCTTCTCTTTAAACTCTTGGTAATTATTACTATTTATCCTACCAAAAAAAACCTTATCTTTATAAAGTTTTTGAATTTGCCAAAAAGTTGGTTCAAAACTTTGACAATACTTACAGTTGGGTCTGTAAAACACTACAAAAGCTATTTGATTATTCTCTATAGATTCTTTGTGTTGTTTGGGGGTAATATCAAACTTGTTGGTTATCTCTTTCATAATAAGTGCAGTATCTGTTGTATGAACAAAATTTTGTCAGAATGTCTAGATTTGTATACTAATTGCTAACAATTTACTATTCTCAGACTCCAATGGACTAAAGTAGTAAAAAACCTTAAATAAGATCCTTTACTTTAGTGTGATAAGCTTGTATGTGCAAGAGAAAAACTCAGTCACTTTTACGATAAATAAATTTTATATCCTAACATATCTTGTAAGTGAGAAATCTCATACTTATTATCTTTTAACCATTTGATTTAAGTATTATATAAAGTATTGTGGTTGATAGAAAATCTAAAAACACAATAACAACTAATCTAGAAGTTCAAATAAAAGTATTTATAAAGTTAGTTTTATTGCATTTGCATAATGATAAATAGCATAATAGCTAGATAATAGCCTTATTGTTAAGCCTAATATTCTTTGGTTTTGCCTCTATGTTCAACTACACTAGATGAAAGCATAGTTAATGAAAGCGAAGAAACCAGAGAACAAGGATAAGCAACACTTAAATAAACAAGAGACTCAATCCATAAACAAAACACCATTCTATAACACTATGCCTTTTAAAATTTCTCTAAAGGCTCTGTTTTGTGCAGCTTTTTCGCTTTGCGTATGGGGATTCTTATTGGCAAACCTTTTTATTGTCCAGACATTATCTTTATGTTTGGTTTTTCCCACTTATAAAATTACTCGCTGTTTTTTGTTTTTATGAGTATGAAATAAAAAGCCTACCTAATTGGATACCGATACCTACAACCTACATACTCCTAGAAGCAATCGCTTGCCTTATTCTTCATAACAAGAAAGCTTTTGATAGCAAAACAGAAGAAAAGAAGAAAAAGATTAAAGCCTATGTTCTCCTATACTTTATAGTCTTTGCTGTGAGTTCCCTTATTATTTACATATCAGCTAAAGCAATTAATTATTTTAATAAAGATAAGGAGGCTCAATAAGAAGAAGACTTATAGCTAGCCAAACTATGAGAATAAACACAGCAGAGTAATATTTAAAGCTCGCCAACCTCTACACTAAAATAACATCGTTAAACCTTAAGCGCTTCAACACTATGTTTTATTGAGTTACACAATAGATTTAGCATATACTACTTGAAGAGTAAAAAGTTAAGTATAAACACCCATCTCTAGTTCCTCTTTTAGAAATCGTGCTGTGTGGCTTGTTTTTGATTTTGCCACCTCCTCGGGAGTTCCTTGTGCAAGAAGAGCCCCACCCTTTTCTCCACCTTCTGGACCTAAATCTACTATATGGTCTGATACTTTTACTACATCCAGATTATGCTCAATTACAATAACTGTATTGCCCTGATCAACAAGCTTTTGAAGTACTTTAATTAATTTTTTTATGTCATCAAAGTGAAGCCCAGTGGTTGGCTCATCAAGTACATATAATGTTTTCCCTGTACTGCGTTTTGCTAGTTCACTAGCTAGTTTTACACGCTGTGCTTCTCCTCCTGAGAGAGTAGTAGAATGTTGTCCAAGTGTAATATAGCCAAGGCCAACATCAACTAAAGCTTGTAGATTATTAGCAATTTTAGGATAATTTTCAAAAAAATCAATTCCATCATCTACAGTCATATCAAGCAAATCAGCTATTGATTTGCCTCTGTAGTGAATATCCAATGTTTCACGATTATACCTTTTCCCCTTACAGCTCTCACATGCAATACGTACACTAGGCAAGAAGTTCATTTCTACTAACTTCATTCCTGCACCACCGCAAGTTTCACACCTTCCAACTTTTACATTGAATGAGAAGCGACCAACCTTATATCCACGAACTTTAGACTCAGGTAAGTTTTTAAAAATTTCTCTTATATCGCTAAATAATCCAGTATAAGTAGCAGGATTAGATCTAGGAGTTCTGCCAATTGGATTTTGATCTATTTCAACAACTTTGTCAAGTAAACTTTGGCCAGTTATATTCTTGTAAGCAAGAGGTCTTTTACGTATATATTGAAGCTTTTCATATAGAACTGGAAGTAATGTTTTATTAATTAAAGTTGATTTACCACTACCACTTACTCCAGTTATAGTAATAAAGGTTCCCAGTGGTAATTTAAGATTAAGATCTTTTAGGTTATTTCCACTACAGCCCTCTATTGTTAAATAGCTACCATTACCAATTCGTCGCTTTTTAGGAATTTTAATAACACGATTTCCATTTAGATAATCTGCAGTAATACTTTTTCCCTTTAAAAAGACCTCAGGAGTACCTGTTGAAATAATTTCACCACCATTTTCTCCTGCTTTTGGGCCTACCTCAATTATATAATCTGCTGATAGTATAGTATCCTTGTCATGTTCAATGACAAACACACTATTGCCCAAATCACGCAAACGCTTAAGTGTTTCTATAAGACGATGATTATCACGTTGATGAAGTCCAATGCTTGGCTCATCTAAAACATACATTATTCCTGTTAGTTCCACGCCAAGCTGTGTGGCTAGGCGGAGCCGCTGTACCTCTCCACCTGATAATGTTTTTAATTGACGATACAATGTAAGGTAACCCAATCCTATTTTTATTAACAAAAGAATACGGCTTCTTATCTCACTTAGTAAATCTTTGGCAATGATGCACTGCTTATTAGAAATACGATTTTCCAAACCGTCAAACCACTCTAATAACTCTGTAAAAGTCATCATTGATAGCTCTGCAATATTTTTCTTATCAATTTTAAAGTGTAGAGCTTCTTTTTTTAGGCGTAGCCCATCACACTTTAAGCAACAATCTTTTTTTATTAGACTTTCTTCTAACTCATGCTTTTTCCTAGTTTGTAGTAAAAAATAAACTATACCGCTATCAATTTCTTCAACTGTTTTTGGAATAATAGAATTTCCATAAAGTAACTGATTCAAAAATCCCTTTGGTAGTTCGTTAAGTTTAGCCCTAGGATTATATCCATTTTTACGTAGTTGTATACCTAGCTCCTTGAGTAGTAATTTTTCTTTTTCTAGAAATGGGATAGCTCCCTGACTAAAGCTCAGATTATAGTCAGGAATTAGAGCCTCACTATCTATAACTGATACAACTCCTAGCCCCTTACATCCCCTACAAGCACCTTGCGCTGAATTAAATGAAAAGCTATTTGGAGAAACGCTCTCATAAGCCAGACCACTTGTTGGATCCATTAAATGCTTGGATAGGTAAATAGATTTAATAATTCCGTTTTGCTCAAACTCTATTAATATAGTTCCACTTCCAAGCTCTAAACCTTTTTTTAGAAGGGTTGTGAGTGTATCTTCTGCCTTGCTATCGATAGTCACCTTCCCAACTACAACAGATATTTCATGCTGCTTATATCTATCTAACTGCATTCCCACACGAATAATAATACACTTCCCATTCACAATAACTTGACGGAACCCTTCACGGTATAACCTAATGAATAGTTCTTTATAACTACCCTTTCTACCTCTTATTAGTGGTGAGATAATTGATATCTTTTTACCATCAAACTTTTCTCTAATTAAGGATTCAAGCTCTTCTTCTGTTTGCTCAACCATACGCTCTTGAGAAATATGTGAATATGCATCTCCAATACGTGCAAAAAGCAGTCTTAATAATGCTGCAATATCAGTAGTTGTACCCACTGTAGACCTTCTAGTATAATTTTTAGCACGTTCCTGCTTTATTCCAATCACAGCTTGCAGCCCACTTAATTCATCAACATCAGGTTGCTTGAAGGTATTAAAAAAGTGACTACTAGACTCTCTGAGTCCTAAATATCTACAATTTGCTCCAGAGTATATAATGTCATAAAGTAAAGAAGATTTCCCACATCCACTAACTCCAGTAAAAAGTACCAATTTATAGTGAGGGATTGAAATATTTATATTTTTAAGATTATTTTCACGACCTCCAACTACATTTAAGCAACTATTAAGATAGTTGGGCGTTTTATTTAGCTTGGAAGACATATATCTAGATGACATTATAACAAAAGAAAAGGACTTGTAAAGATAATTAAATATTAGTCTTAATTGTAGCATTAATACTATAAAACTTGGCTATAAGTACTAAAATCACATCAAAATAAAGCATGTAAAAAATTCTAAAAAAAATTAATTCTCACATCAAAGAGATATAATTACTAAACAAAACGCGTTGACAATCTCCTGTGCTTTAGCTTCCAGTCACCTACGCCTCATTTGACCTGTGTTTTCAAGACAGGTTGCTTTTATTGTGATAATTAGCTATATCGGTGGAATACTCACAGGAATTCGCTTAAAACCCAATCTGCTCCTTGCAAAAAAAGACATTAAGTCAACTAGTGGGCTTAAGTTCCCTATATTTGGAGTGCAAAAAACATAGATGGCAAGGAACAAAGAGCCATATTATCAAAAAAAATAATATCATTCTATTTAACCAAAACATACTCTCAATATAGGGTAAAAGACCAAACATCTTGGTTGTTTAGTTGTCCTAATAAAATATTGAGATAGATGCGTAGGTAACCTCTCTTGCTTTAGCAAGAGAGTCAAGAGAGCCTATTTCCCCTGTACTTACTCTAGGATTACTTGTCATAGTGCAAAAGCTTGTTTTTATTGCAACGGTATGTTATATATCGTAATATGCTCACAGGAATTAGCTTAAAAGCTCAACCCACCCTTGTCA
>PJEL010003185.1_pt1 | contig 14300 bp, 11 predicted proteins | sample 1853271 | NCBI WGS metagenome assembly PJEL01 (sample SAMN08108733, study PRJNA415343) | Invertebrate metagenome, whole genome shotgun sequencing project. | host: Globobulimina | place: Sweden: Gullmar Fjord | collected 2015-08 | reverse complement strand
ATCTACCTATGCTAATATGTTTCGTTTCTACAGTAACTTAGTCAAGCTCCCTACATTTCTGGGGATAATTCGCCATCCAAAGTAGGCCTCCTGATTCCCAAACGATGAATCGTCTACTTTTGCACAGTTTGGATGTAAATACTCTTTGGCTTTGTGCCCTCTAACACACTGAAGAGGGACGACCCTTGCTAACTCGTCGTTTATCAGTAGTTCGTTCGTCTTGTGCTGTTGGACGCGTGAATAATGTTGATGTATTCACAGGCTCGTTAAAGGTGAAGGGATAAAAAAAATGGAACAATATTTTGAGCTCGTGAGTTGTCGTTTTACAGTAGCAGCAGCCATGTTGGTAGGCATTACTTTTGTCTTTCATCACCTTCATCCTCTCTCCAATGATTCAATAATGGAACAACCTGTATTCTACACTTTCGTCTAAAATACAATGAGTGTCATTCAATATTATCAAGAATTATTTACAGCACCTATAGTATGTTCATCCCTGGTTTTCATGCAGTGTTTTCAGAGCCCACGGCTACAGCCAGGAGCATCCCTCATTACAGTGTTATAGTAGGGAAGTTCTATATTTTGGGCCGACTAGGGCGGAAAAGCATCTACACACACAACATTTCACTGCAAAAAAAGGAAAACTACAGCAAGGACAGGAGCAAAAGGAGAGAGAGTGTGTGATAGAGTGATAGCAAACAAGACTAATAAAATTATAAAGAGCAATACACTCTATAAGGTCATCACACCATCACATCCATTAACATTTCATAATAGCACGGTTTATGATCCTATCATTCACATGTGCCATGCATTAGAAAACGGCGGCTCTTGCTCTTCCACCCCATGAAAGGTGGGGTAAACTGATACTTCTGTGCCTCACCAGCGTTCACGTGGCACTCATTGCGGGTGCCAAGGATGGATTCCTGCGAAGAGTTCTGAACACACACAACAGAGGTGGTTAGATCAATTCCTTTCATTGCTGTGAGGCTTGATTGTTAGTGCGCCTGTGCTGAACCGCGCGCTCTCACCTTTCAGAGATAGCACTTTGCGTGTTCAAGAGTACTGCGGGTAAAGAAAAGATATGTGAATTATGTTAAGAAGCAAGAAAATTGCTTTTTCAGCAACCCGTGACCATACGATGATCTATGTAACCTACCTATCTCTGGGTGCATTTTATAACTACACGCGATAAGAAGTAACCCTGTAAGAATCTTAACCATAAAATGACACGAGACAGAGTTAAATAAGGGCTTTATTGCCATTGAGTGAAAACGTCTTTATAAACAAAACAACCTTCAACAGGAAAAGCACCACATAACACAGAAAGCAAATTAGGCACAAGGCCAAAGGGGGGCAGCCTGGCATGTAGCCCAGCAGCCTTGGAGTAGCAATCTGCACAGAACATATGTGGCCAGGCCAATTAATGAGCATGCTATCATCAAACATGTGGATGAATAAAGTAGGTTGGAGAACCTGGAAAAAGCGCATGAACACACAGCACAGAGGCAAAGCAGCAAATGCAAGCCTGGGGTTGCGCGGATAAAGTTAGGGGGGTCAGGCGTGATGATTTGGAAATGCATATTCCTCAATGGGTTGGTGAGGAGGATTATATTATCTACAGAGTATAAACACAAGGCTAGCAAAACGTTGGGATACCTCTGTGACACAAAGTACGAGTGGTCGAGGATGCTCTTGGATGGAAAAGTGCCATTTTCCTCATAACACTAACAGTCTAGAGGTGAGTGGGGCATGTTGCGGAATGGCAAATTATACCAAGATGATGTTGTAACCTCTGTTACGTCCTTCGCAAAGACCATTGAGTATTCTTCGTAGATACTTGTGCCCAGCTAAAAAAATGGGGTTGAAAAAGTTTAGAGCGACTCTTGATGATTATTTCCAAAATAAATAGCTACCTGGTTAAACTTGGTGATGAAAGCATGCTTGATCCAGTCAGCTAACATTTCACCCCTTGAAATGAATGTTGGGGCCAGATATACGGAGTGTTAGATGACGGGGTAGCCTGATGAGCATGCATCAAATTTCCTTACCCAATGATAAGTAGGGCAATGTGTTGAAGAAAAGCCTTAATACTTTTTTCATGGTCCCCTCCTCCTTTGATATTATAAGGAGTTACAGCGCGGGCGGTCAGCAACGTGTTCTATATGCAATATCCCACCTCCATGTGTCAAATAGAGGAGTGTGATCATCAAGAGAAAAAGAACGAGTTTAAAACGCTCCACCTAAGGCACGGACAGGGAGGAATCAAAGTCGAGTCTACTTGACAAGGGCGTGCGGCTATCCAAGGCAAATGACAACAACATACAATGTCATTACAGGTAATCTGAAAAAGGTTGTGTTTGTCGTATTTCTTAAAGACGGAACTCTAAAAAGAGAGAGAGAGAGAAGAAAATGAAATCAGCAGTTCAGCAATGTACAATGAATGCTGGAAAAAAGCAGGGGGGACACCTTTATCTCAGAGAAATTGTTGTATATGAGCAACGACAATACAGCCTGTGTTGTGCGAATATTGTCATTCACGGCGGAATAGAAAAAAAACAATGTAGGTAGGGAATGCGCCGATACAAGTATCATTACCTGATCAGAGCTGTTGACAGCCACCTTTACATCAGAGGTGGTACATATCAATTTACAGTCTTCGTCGTTTCAATATCTCTCAAAATCAACCATTACCGTTAGTGTAACAACGTGGATAAATAGAAGTAGAGTGTGCAGCGTGACCTGTGAAACGAACATTAAAAAAAAATTAAAGGTACAATGACTAAATGTATCGAACTCTCAGCCTGGAGAAGGCACAAAGCTGTTTTTTTCACCTGCATAAGGCACACGGCGTAGTGCAACACAACTCTCCGCTTTCGTAAATGGACAGTTGACCAGTAAAGGGAATCAAGGACATCCTGGATGTACATAATGAGCTTTTACTGTATTGATATCGATTGATGACCCTGCCTCACGACATGTACCACCCCATACAGTATACACTAAAAGAAAAGGTAATTTGAGGTGTCTAGCAACATTTTACCTGTCCAAATGAGCACATGAGACGATCAAAGACCTCGACCATTCCGATCAGTACGTATAGCTAGAAGCCAGGAGCCAGTAAGAAAAAGAGATGACTTGCCAAACATCTAGTGTAAGATGTGAGCAGTTGTTACCTTGATCATGGACTGTCCCCGAATGTAGTGATACATACGGGACTGTTTCCGGTAAAATATTAAATAATGTTACGGATATGCCAATATCTAAGGTCATGTATCATACCATGTCCAAGAATTGCATCATCAAAAGGACCAAAGCCTAGCAAGAATGTGGGTAGTAATAAGACGATACCCATAAGACATAAAAGAATAGCGGATTCAACATTGTACTTACAATTATGGACAGTCTCATGAAGTCATATAAAGTACTGCCATATATATGGGACATGTAGGCTCTCTCATGTTTAACAGACTCTACAAAAAACTGAATTATCCCACCCATTTTCGCTTCCCTGACACCCAGCAAACACCTCAATGCAGTCAATGCAATCCTACCAGAGCTGCCAAAATGCACCAATGAGTGAGCAGGACTTGGTACATGCATATGAAAAAGTGATAATTGTTACCTGGCCAGGGGAGCCAAAAGACCTCTACCTACTCTCAAGGGAAGGAAGACCTATGACGGGGTGTTGTTACCCTACCCTGTACTATTCACGTAGCATTAAAATGCAATAAAATATCCGTTTTACTCAAACTAACCGGTACAAATAAGAAAGTATCAACACACATGAGGAAGCCAAAGAGAAGCAGGCGTTCCAGGCAGTTTGGCACAGATAGAAAATTCTGTACAGTTTCTGCTACCTAGGAGGGAAGGAAGGAAAGATGGATGGCAACCTAACAAATTAATCGCGCTTTCTTAAAGTTTAGAATACTTAAACAAATCCATACCTGTGGGTCACCACAGCCATGGCTATCAGCTTCTAGGACTTCCACTCGCACATATTCCAGCAGGCCCAGATTCTTCCGCTGTTGTTCTTTTTCCCCTACCTCGGAACTAGGAATACTTTCAAACTGCCCATGAGTACGAAGTAATGCCCTCCTAGAACCCACACTATGAGCAACATCTGCTTCATCATGTACCATAGTGTAGCAGCTACTAGTCTCATAAGCCTCAAGTTGGGAGAGCAATGGAGTCCGCTGGATCCCATTGGGCCCACTCTCTTCCAGATCCGAGAAATTTTCGCGGGCCGGTATCAACGGAGGACTTAGAAAAACTGGACATTGATGGGAAGGATGTAGCGGAGGAGACACAGGTGTTTCATGTTGCACGTGATCGACTGAATCCAATTTGTACCAAAATGAGCCAGTCTTCATCTGGGCTTCCACTGACGCTAGGCGTGCAGACAACTCCTCTACCTGCTCAAGGACACGACGTTTAATAAAGCCAACTTCATCACTGATTGCTACTTCACGCTCTTCAGCATGTTGGCCATCATTCCGAATGCCGCCTTCAATTGTAGAGTTTCGGGGGCAGTCGACAGGTTCACGGCTGTTCTCTACTGGAAGGTTCTTTTCCATAAACATGTTGACATTCTCATTTTCGCTCTTCTTGGTGTGCGAGCAAGTAGTACCATTCCAAACCTTTCCCGTGCCCACTCCATCTCCTATTCTCTTCCTCATTGCACGTTCCGATTCGCAATCGTATTCTTCATCCTCCTCCATAAGGGAATTCCCGTAAGAATATCTTTATGGAAATACATCTGGGAATCCTAGCTCGTGCTAGACTAGAAAGAACCTTTTCGTTTCACGGCTATTCCTTCTGTACTTACGTACTTGTCTTTGGGTTCAAGGCCTCGAGTGACTGTGGCTTGCTCTATCCCGATATTCATAGGCCTACAACCGGAGAAAATTGAACCTTCTCCTCACCCCCAAGCTACAACCCACCCCAAACCTTTCCTCCTCTACAGATCGGTAACGCTGAATGCTGCGGAGCTCTTAAGTTCGGCAAGGAATGAGCAATTTATGTTTTGGCAGCCGAATGCAACGCGTGAAGGCCAGTTCGTAAATGAGGAACTTCTATTTTCTAAAACGCTATATAGAAATTGCCCAAATTTACTTTTTTCTCGGAGATAATGATTTACTTTATTGAATGGCATACACAACCGTAGGTGTAAAACTAGTAGGAATAGCGCGTTACGGCGCTCGGTTTATCGTATTGAAACACCCCCCCCTTTTTGAGTGATTGGTTGAGTAGGTTGAACGTTGGGAGGGGAACTAAAATATCCCCCGGACACGTCCCAGACACGTAATATTATATAATACACTCTTCTCTCTTTCGCCACGAAATCCTTAAGATTGGGAAGAACAGAAAGTGAGATCGCAACAGTTCCCACAGGATTCTGCTTGAGAAAGAGGAACGTTGGAAACAAGCATACAACTTTGATCGCATTTGCATATGCCCATAATTGCGGTATTCAATTGACTTCTAGGGGTGTTAGAGGCCCAAAGGAAGACTAAAATGCCTATTTCGAAATGAATATTATGTCAACTAGGTATGTTGTTATTGCGACTGTGTAAAACCCTCGTTTGCATGACAAGAAATCACCAAACCTGATATGTAGCGGATGGCTCTGGGTACTTTCTAGAAAAAACTGAATAAATGCACACCACACACACACACACACACATATACATATATGTATATTTACTTACAACAATGCAATACCCAAAATATCATACACACAGAGAAACAGAATGGTTCTCATTCTAAGCTATTGCAACGATAATTACACTATAGATAACGTAATGTCCTAACATGACGTACGCTCTTACATGCAGTTGGCCAAAGAACACGGTACTACATTGGGGTTTTCCATCACAGCTGGGTTTATGAATTGTACTTTTCCTTATTATAGCTGGAGTTTTCAATATTGCGTTACTTCTCACAGCTGAGATTCCTTTTCAGCCTTGAGTGCGTAGCCTCAACAGAATGCAGCACTGTTCGAGCCTTAAGGAAAACCTCATCGCACTCCTCGTCCACATTGGACGAGGAAATAATGGCGCCTCCTGCACCTACCGATACCCCATTGTCTGTCACCACTGCAGTACGAATAACAACATTAAGAACACAAGGTCCATCCAAAGAAAAATAGCCAATAGTGCCACTATATACACCACGGGGCGAATTCTCCAAATCTTGCAGGATTTTCAATGTTCGCATTTTTGGGGCACCTGTCATACTGCCTGCTGGAAAGGTTGCTACAAATAAATCAGCAGAAGAAATATATTCCTCTACCTGGCCACAAATAGTGCTCACCAAATGGTGAACAGTGGGATATGTTTCGACGTTCATGATTTTGGGGGTTACAACACTTCCCACTTTGCAGACTCTACCCAAATCATTTCGAATCAAATCAAGAATCATCAAATTCTCAGCTACGTTCTTGTCATCTTCCGCAAGACGTTCTGAAAGTCTGTCATCAAGTTCAGCATTATCACTCCGTGGTGCTGTTCCTTTGATAGGCTTCGAAAATACTGTACCGTCACGTTCCAAACGCAAAAACAGCTCTGGGCTACTGCAGCACACTGCATAGCCTCTATGACACAAAAACGCCGCATATGGTGCAGGATTTTCACGTCTAAGAGTCTTGTATAGCTCCAATGCCCCTACTCTTACATCCGATGATGGAAGAGGAGGACAATTGAACTGGTTTGTTAGACAAATTTCATACGATTCACCCTCTAGTAAATATTTGAAGCACTCATTGATTTTCTCTTTATACTGTGCTTTTGGAATAGCTGGCTCAGCAAACCATTCATCATTTAAGGGCTGGTAAGCTCGATGCTGTCCCTCATGGTTTGATTCCCATAATTCATTATCATTAGCAAGACCTACACCAGCACCGCTGTGCTCAGTTTCACGGCCAAAGGTTCCATTGCTAGCATGTTCAGGAGATGCTGCCAATTTTCGAAGCGACTGTATTGTGCTATGAACCCACTTTTCAGATTTGTCCTTCCTCTCTACTGATGCATCTGCGACAGCATAGGCAGTTCTAGTATGATGGTCAAATGCAATGTACCTGCTGGCCCTCATCCAAATACTTTTAGGGACAGAAGAAAGGGTACCAAAATTTCTTTTTTCCTTTGCTTGGCCATCTTTACCACACCCATATTTTGACACGTTCTTGTAACTAAGTGCCTGCTCCGTCAGCCCCATTGGCCAATTCCATCTAGTTCCCTGTTCCATTGACTGAATTGCTACGGTATCGTGTAGTACCTCATAGCCAGAAAAGCCAACGTATCCACCCAAAAGGTTGAAAGGGAGCAGGTCTTCGGCAATCCCAACTAAACCCTCATTCTCTCTCACGTCACCAGGAAACAAAACATTGGGGGACAACATTTCCACTCGGACTTTCCCAAACTCTCTTCTACAAGGCAATTTCTCATGAAGGAAATGGAGGATTCCCAGTTCTGGTGTCAAATACTCTACCTGATCTCCCTTTGTCACTGTTATTATTCCACTATCTCCCGAATCATGATACTCCACAATTTCCGAATTTGGGCAGCCACTTGGTGAACCCATGTAGCTAAACCGACTGTGATTATTACCTGATTCCAAATTCGCAGTTTTTTGACAAACTGCACTTCTACTATCTAACCACCAAGCAGTTGGATCATTCCCAAAGAGCTCCAGAAAGACACACTCAGGATCGCAATCAAAATGAATGGCCTCAGCTACCAACAGGTTATTGAAATCCCGAGGAGGAACCACACACCCATCCTCCTCTATCTCCCTTTTCACTACAGGAGTAGCCAATGTTTTGGGTCTGCCTGATACAGATGCACTGCTGCTGATTGGGTTGCCTCGTAAAGAGGAGTGTGATACAGCCACGCCAGCATAGGTTTTTCTATTCTGGGTATCTGCTGATGTTGCATGGAAGCGCCTCGTAGCGTCTAGAAAATTTTGTACAATTTTCCATCCTTGAAGCGTCCCAACAGATTCTGGGTGGAACTGCACTCCCCAGTGGGGATATCTGGTATGCTTTATGCCCATAATATCATTATCTTCACTTCGAGCAATAACTTGGACAGGACAAACTTCCTTTTGGAACACAGGAGAATCATTATTTACCAACAGAGAGTGGTACCGAACAACATCGAAACCTTGATCAACGCCAGCAAACAGTTCACTACCATCATGGTAGACTTCGCTAATGCGTCCATGCATGGGTCCCAATTTTCTCTTCACAATCTCAACACCATAGGTCAGAGCCAACCCCTGTAAACCCAAACACACTCCCAACGTAGGTATATCCACAGCATATTTCAATGCATCCCGGCACAAATAGAAATCACCATCACGATCAGGGCTCCCAGGACCGGGTGATATAACAATACAGTCAGGTTTAAAGCCAATACTAGCCAATAGAGAATCCAAATCTTTAACACAGTCATTGTGGGCCACAAATGGTGGCTTGCCGTTTACGATAGACAGCAACTGGAAAAGGTTGTACGTATATGAGTCATAATTGTCTAGTAGAAGACACGAAAGATGTTGGTGTATCTCCAGATTCGAGGCATATTGGGAAATGTCAGAGCCTCTCAAAGCCTGTTCTCTCTGCCAGGGCCACTTGGGTTGTTTTACGAGCCTAGGGATATCGGGCTGGAAAATAATCATTAATAACAATTGCCACGGGAATTACAATACGAAAATGGGAACGCAGTTACAGTTGTACAACATACATGAGATCCTAAGCGCCACTCAGTTCCACACCCCAGACATGGCCCAGGAGGCGCAAGAAAAGCTAAAGCCTTCATGCAGCTCTCAAGCCACAGGAATGTCAAGGTTGCCATTCCCAGCTCAGCTCTACCAACCATCGCTCCCCTTAACAATTATTGGATTAATAGGAGAGAGTATTTTAAAGTCCGCACCGACTACATGATGACCTATCGTTGTGGTGATAATAATTAGTTGATTCATTGTTGGGGTTTAATGTTCGCCTGTATGCATTGTAGATCTTTGCACGATATATTTGAACTTGCACGGTATATTTAAATTTGCACGGTATATTGTGCACGGTATTTATTGCAGTATTAAAAATATAATATAATCTCACTCACTCTACATTAGAATAATTATGGAATTAAGGACAACGTCCAGTTACTCTATTACACGCTACAACAGTGTGATAAGGGTTGGGAATTCGAGTAGGGACCTGTGAGTGATTTGCACTACACGGAGAATTCAAACAGAGTGCCTTCCTAACGGCCAGCCAACAGCCAATGGATGGTTGTGGGTGGTGTGCCGATATGTTTAACTGACCCATTATTGAGGGCAACGTGTAGATGATGTGGAAATACAGACCGCTTCTATATATAGCATCTTTACGCCTATGGAGTGTACAAAAAGAACTGGTAATTAGTTAACTAAAACATTTATGTGAAATAACAATTGAATGACATTAAGTTAAGCAATAATTATATAAGTAACGAGATATTAATTAACATATTTAGTAAAGTTATAATTACAGGTTGAAGCGAAGTAATTGAACCCCAGAATTAGGACTTAAAAGAGATAAAAAATCACTATTCAAGCTACATCAATACCTACCCTGTCTGACAACTCCTATCGTGTTCTCAGCACCATTGAACAGCTGCCAGTCCTCATCGTGTAATCCAAAACCTCACAGGAAGTACCAAGCGCTTGGGAGGACCGCACAACAGATGATTCAGTGTTCGGACTCATAATTTTAAGGGTAAAGCGAATTGGCCGAGAATTAGCCTGAGTAAATGATATAATTGCACCTCTATGGGTGTACGAACATACAATGTGGTAACACAAACTGAGTATTTCGACAAACTGTCTCCGTGTTTTAGAAATCGATCGTAGACTCATATTTTCACAAAATCTTTGCGATTGAGCCATTTACCCCAACTTAACCCCATTCGGCTTGAGCTGGGGTTGAATTATCGATTTATTCTCATTTCCCTTGAATGATACTTCATGCTCGAACCCCCTGACCTGGCTGCATACCCAAGAGGTGAAGAATTCTTTCCAAATATATTCAAATATGAAAGGTGAAAAATTGAAAAGAAAAAACATTCAGAATTCTTTCCAAATATATTCAAATATGAAAGGTGAAAATTTGAAAAGAAAAAACATTCAGAAATCTTTTCGCATTTTTGATTTTTTGATTTTTTGATTTTTTTCATTTAAGGATTGTTATAACGGAAAACTAGGAAAAAAAACAAACAAAAAAAAGAGCTAGTAGCACATTCTCTATTATAATAATATAAAGCACATTATTCCCTTCTACTGTTTGTACTGTGGTCCCTGGCACCGTTGTGGCTGGTCGGTGTACCCTAACACTAATCCTAACCGTAACACACAAGCTCTCTGTGGCTCCTCAACACTGTTTTTAGGTTACATTGCAACTTTGGGGGTTCAAGCCTCTTCATTGTTTGAAGAAGAAAAAGAAACGCAAAAGCTGTGATGGTCTGCTATGCCCTGAAGCTAACGGGAAATCGTGACGATTCTTTCCTTAAGCCGAAGAACTCGAAGAATAGTGACGAGTTGCGCAGTCTAAATGTCTTCAGGAAGTTTAGTGGAGTCTGTACCCGGTAGCAATGCTTGTATAAACCTTCATGACAGTTCACGTACTGAGGGAGGACCCCAAAGTTCGAAGGTGGTGGTACACTCGTAGATGACACGCATGAATTTTCTGCCCTCATCCTGGCCCCCGAAATTTTGCTGCAGGTTTCTCGCATTGAAAAGTATTATCGCAGGGACTGGCAGTGGGAAGAGCAGTCTAAATATGATGAGAGAATCAGAGGGGAGACCTGCGCGGTTGAACAACAGGCATCCAGTATGACAAATGATAACCAAATTGGTGGCTCCATCGAAGATGAAAAGTCGAATAAATGCCCCTCCGCTTCACAGGTATCGAAAGCTTTCATTCCACTTTTCCATTTAATGGAAGTACTGATGCTAATTTTGGGAACTTCCAAGATGGTTCATGAGAACACCAGCAAAGACATGCTCCCGGAAACGCACGAATCTATTACAGGACCTACGTTCGCACCCATGTGTATTGAGTTCAAAGGGAAAGTACCACAGACAAATCCACCTGTTTGCCCAGAGAAAGCCACTAGGGCTAGGAAAACAAATGAAATAAGTAAAGCAAGGTGTGCACCTTATATTCTGTTAACAGCCCAATCAGCCAGCGTAAGAGTGGTTGTCTAACCAGCACAATTTTGTCAGATCTTCCCTTTTACAGCCAAGTAGAGCAACGCAGGCCGATGTTAAACCTCCTAGGGTTGCCTTCCTGCCAAATAGGCTACTGCAACAGAAATCTCTCGACCAATGCCATAATCGACGTCGGTCAAAGGAGTTTGATCCTGACTGTTTGAGGTACAGAAACTGATGAAAATGCTATTTCCAACTCACCCTTCTCACGCTTACAAGCGTAGATCTGTTCGGCGTCATGCAGCATACGTTGCTCATTTTTCACAACAAACTGCTCTGAAAAGAAAAGAGGAGGAAAAGCGGAATTTGTTCAAGGCAAGGCAGAAGAAAGTTTTTTCCAGTGCAGCGCATGAGCCACTTCTCTTACTCTCAAAAACAATCATAGGCCAGGCCTATGCCACGGTCTCACGTTCAGCCTGCGCCTCCTTCCACCCAGAAGGTAAACAGTGGGAGTGTTCATGAATAATAAGGTAAAGGAAGCTAACCTAGCTGAAACACTAGGAGGCACGGCAGCTTAGATCTAAGGCTTACTTGACAAAAATGGGTTTCGAAATCCACGATATGGAAAATGGAAGAGAAGGCAGTGATGTGACAAGACTGTTGGGAGCAATGCTCGAGGACGAGGTATATTCCCATTCTGTTAAAATATAATAAGAAGTTGCATATTCACATTGCAGCACATGTGTATGTACCACAGGACTGCGCTGAAGTTCTTGGCAAAATGCTTTCGCATCCTGGGGTGGACATGAACGTCGTGTTCAAGTGCTTGGATGACCAACTTGACCTACTACTTCGTGATTCCAAAGAAATGAAGTCCGAGACAGTTTCGGCCTTTTCTCTAGAGAGTGCAGCAAATTGTGACGATGAAGCATCATCCATTAACACCTCAAGATCACTATTTGGACAGCAGGTTCGGAGGATTGTATGGTGCCTTGTTCGTATCTGTTCCCAACTGACTTAAAATGAAATAAACGCCCTAGATGGCATGGAAATCTCATTGGCAGAGTAGACAGGCTAATCTATTTAACAAATTAAAGGCCGAGAAAGAGGCAGAAGAAAGAGAAAGAGCAAACGTAGCGTCTAAATGTAGAGCAAGGAACGTCGAGAGCTGGCGCAGAGCCAAGGAAGCGCATAAATTAACCCTTTTGCGCCACCAAAAGGAGCAAGAGGTAAGAAATTTTACTACACCATGCATACATACTCCACTTGCAAACCGTTCTTCATCATGAAAGGAGAAGTTGAAATTGAGTCGTGAACGTCAAGATGCAGCCAACAGAAAGTACCGAAGAAAGGTGACTTGAATATTATATTTCATTTCAACAAATATTCTCACTTTTCTGAATAATTGCAGATGCAAGAAATACAAGACAAGGCCATAAAGGAGGGCATTATTCAACAAAACAAACCAAGAATCGGGCATAAGCCACGCAGTAAGGCAGTGGCGTTTCACACACCTGACCCATCCACCAAATCCTCTGCCTCTAACCTTAAAGGAAACAAGAAGGAAACCCCATGTATAAACCAGGCACCAAGGGAGGAGCAGTCTTCTGAATTGCTACTCAAATTGCCAGTCCTTCCAGCCCCCACTCTCGTAAATGAGAAGCCTTTTTCCTTACCTCCAGTTGAGAATGAAGAACAGACGGGGCATAATAGTGCAGAAACTATGTTTGATAATAGTCAACATGTAGACAAAACGTACGAGCCATACCAAATATGGGAGAAAAAAGGAGAGGGTGCCTTGCATTTTTTTGATGTTGCAACTTCCACTGCTGAAAAGGGACGTTTTCGCATTAGGTGCTATTTTTTCTCCTACTATCATACATTCTGGATTAAATTGGCTTGTTCTGATGGCTTACATATGTCCCTTGTATTAACCAGAAATGCACAAAGGTTTGCTCCAGAGTCCCTGCGGCGTGTATCAGACTCAACACATGGGGTAACACTACTTGTAGGAAAGCTTCGCATCGAAGAGGGTGATGATAATTCCAGGGATGGTAGACTCTTAGAAGAAAGTGATGAACTTGTGATTACTGCAATGTTTGATCGTGGGTGTTTTAATGAGGCAGAAGCTGCAAAGTGGTGGATTGAGCACAGAGAGCACCTGTTATTGTAAATACATAACAAAAATCCTAAACGAGGAGTAATTTCTTGCCCCACACATCAGCCGGCAATGATAATAGGGGAATATCAGTCCCTATAGGAGCGGAGCTGCCACGCTCATGGCTTTTTCTCCTCCTTTGATGCTAACAATTCACCCTCCATAATGCCAGCTTCAAATTCCTGTACAAAGACAGATGCACATGAGGTCTTCGCCCTTACATCTACATCATAGCTTCAAACAACATACCTTGGGAACCTCTTTGAGTTCCCCTGCCATCCTCCCGGCACCCTTGGCAATGGAGGCCAGTTTGTCTGGACCTAACACGAGCCCTACCACAACAATTATGACGGCTAATTCAGGCCCTCCTAGACCAAATAGCCCCTAAGAAAATACAAAATATATACCAATTGCTGGCTTGTCAAAATACGACACATCACCCCACCAACTCCCCAGCTCTCACACCTGAAGTCGAGTCATGGGAGAGCCCCTGCCTTTCATCAATCTTCGGTCAATGCTAAACGGAGTGCTACGAATGAGCCCATTTACTTCAGCCCTACCGACCAATCTCACTTGTGAGAACGAGAGACTACTAAAACTACTAACTCGTCCATGCGGGGGTGATATAGGGGTAAACCCGTTAGATAAAGGGGAGAATGATGAGAGAACTAGGAACAACTTCACGCAGAGTACCACCACACCCGCTATCGCATTCATGGTTCTCACTGGGTAAGCCATAGTATTGTGAAGGGTAATGTACAGCTGCCCAAAAATCGAAAAGAGATGTAAAAATGTTGATACACACTCCACTCATCTTTATCTTTCTTTCAAGAGAGATCTCATTCCCAAATTTTCCGGTGACCCTTAATTTTTGGGGGGGGAAGTAGGGCATCCATGAAATGATATACACACCGTAGGTGTAAGATTAGTTGAAGTAGCACGTTGCGGCGCTCGGTTT
>PJEL010003184.1_pt1 | contig 14301 bp, 13 predicted proteins | sample 1853271 | NCBI WGS metagenome assembly PJEL01 (sample SAMN08108733, study PRJNA415343) | Invertebrate metagenome, whole genome shotgun sequencing project. | host: Globobulimina | place: Sweden: Gullmar Fjord | collected 2015-08 | reverse complement strand
GCCCAACCCCTCCTTCAACGCGGTGCAGGACTGGATCCTGGCGCTGCGCCATGAGCTGAAGATCCCCAACACGCTCGAAGGCCTCGGCGTCGGCGGCGAGCGCATCGACGAGATCGCCGAGATGGCCGCCGAAGACCCGACGGCGCCGACCAACCCCGTCCCGGTGGGCGCCGCGGAGATGCGCCAGATGTTCGAAGCGGCCCTGGAGGGTCGAATCTAACCCGGGGGTTATTCGCCTCCGGTAACAATCTTACCGAGACAATTGAGAGGGCGTCTGTTCCTGAGCGGGGCGGGCGCCCTTCTTTAATGATCCGTCTATTTTGATCAGGCCGGTACCTTCTTATTGATTACTTAAGCATAACCACCGAGATTCATAGGCAGATACAGGCTTGCTGCGACCAGCAAGCATCCGGGAACGAGGCACTTTGCGTGAGAGGTCTCATGTCTGTTTTCGACCATCATGAATTCGACGACCACGAACAGGTGGTCTTCTGCCACGACGCCGCCAGCGGCCTCAAAGCCATCATCGCCATTCACAACACCAACCTCGGCCCCGCCCTGGGCGGCTGCCGCATGTGGCCCTACGCCGATGAGGCGGAGGCGCTGACCGACGCGCTGCGCCTGTCGCGCGGCATGACCTACAAGTCGGCGCTGGCCGGCCTCGCCTACGGCGGCGGCAAGTCGGTGATCATCGGCGACCCCAGGCGCGACAAGTCGGAAGCGCTGTTCCGCGCCATGGGGCGCTTCGTCGACAGCCTCAACGGCCGCTATACCGTGGCCGAGGACGTCGGCATCTCGGTGCCCGACGTCGAGACCATGGCCCGGGAAACCACCCATGTTGCCGGCGTCACCAGCGGCGGCGCGGGCGACCCCTCGCCTGCCACCGCCTACGGCGTTTTCATGGGCATCAAAGCCGCTGCAAAACATCGCCTCGGCGTCGAGAACCTCAAGGGCCTGCGCATCGCCGTGCAGGGCGTCGGCCATGTCGGCTATTACCTCTGCCGCTATCTGGCCGCCGAAGGCGCCGAGCTGCTGGTCGCCGACATCGCCCAGGACTCTCTCGACCGCGTGGTGCGGGAATTCGACGCCCAGGTGGTGGCGCCGGACGCTATCACCACTGCGGCAGTCGACATCTACGCCCCTTGTGCCTTGGGCGCGACCGTCAACGACGAGACCCTGCCGCAGCTGCAGGCGGCCATCGTGGCCGGCTCCGCCAACAACCAGCTCGCCGAGGCCCGCCACGGCGCGGCCCTGCGCGAGCGCGGCATCCTCTATGCGCCGGACTACGTAATCAACGCCGGCGGCGTCATCAACATCAGCCACGAAGGCCCCGGCTACGACGAAGGCAAGGCCTTCGCCCACGTGGCCCAGATCCACGACACCCTGCTGGAAATCTTCCGCCGCGCCGAGACCGCCAAGATGGCGACCTCCGAAGCCGCCGACCGCCTGGCCGAAGAACGCTTCCAGAAGCCGGCGGCGAAGGCAACGCAGGCGGCGTAAAGCCCCCTCACCCTCCCGCTACGCGGGCCCCTCCCTCTCCCTCGATGGGGAGAGGGCAAAAAGACAAACCCTCTCCCCTGGTGGGAGAGGGTTGCGCAGTCTTAGTGAGCGCGTAAAAGCGAACTTAGACGAAGCTGGGTGAGGGGGAGGCGGTTCTCGCCGCAACACACTCTCTTGCCAGAGGTCGCGCTAGCGCGACAAACCTTCCTGCAGCGACATGAGCGAGGCATTGCCGCCGGCCGCCGTAGTATCGACGGAGAGCGACTTCTCGGTGGCGAAGCGGTAGAGGTAGCGCGGACCGCCGGCCTTGGGGCCGGTGCCTGAAAGTCCCTGGCCGCCGAAGGGCTGCACGCCGACCACGGCGCCGATCATGTTGCGGTTCACGTAGGTGTTGCCGGTCGGCAGGCGGCGGAAGACCTGCTCCACCGTGGTATCGATGCGGCTGTGCACCCCCAGCGTCAGGCCGTAGCCGGTATTCGCAATGGCATCCAGCGTCTGGTCGAGGCGGTCGGCGCGGTAGCGCACCACGTGCAGGATCGGCCCGAAGACTTCCCGCTCCAGGACATCGATACCGGCGATTTCATAGGCGGCGGGCGTCACGAAGAAACCTTCGGTCGCGATGCTGGACTCGGGGAGCTCATAAACGAGCTTGGCTTCCCGCGCCATCTTCGCCTTGTGGGCCTCCAGCACCTTCAGCGCCTCTTCGTCGATCACCGGGCCGACGTCGGTGGAGAGCTGCGCCGGGTCTCCGACGACGAGTTCTTCCATGGCGCCCTTCAGCATGGTCAGCATCTTGTCGGCCACGTCTTCCTGCACGAAGAGAACACGCAGGGCCGAGCAGCGCTGCCCGGCGGACTGAAAGGCCGAGATGATGACATCCTCCACCACTTGTTCCGGCAGGGCCGTGGAGTCCACCAGCATGGCGTTCTGGCCACCGGTCTCGGCGATCAGCGGTACGATGGCGCCCTCGCGTGCGGCCAGCGCCTGATTGATGATCCTTGCGGTTTCCGTTGACCCGGTAAAGGCGACGCCGGAGACGCGCGGATCGCTGACCAGCGGCGCGGCGATGGTCGGGCCGTCGCCCGGCAGCAGGTGCAGAACGTCGCCGGGAATACCGGCCTGCTGCAGAATGCGTACCGCCTCAGCGGCGACGAGACCGGTCTGCTCGGCCGGTTTGGCGATCACCGCGTTGCCGGCAGCCAAGGCCGCCGCTACCTGGCCGGTGAAAATCGCCAGGGGAAAATTCCACGGCGAAATGCAGAGGAAAACGCCGCGCCCGTGCAGGGAAATTTCGTTGCGCTCTCCGGTCGGACCCGGCAGGGAAACCGCCGGGCCGAAGTCGGCTTTGGCGCGGGCCGCGTAGTAGCGCAGAAAGTCCACCGCCTCACGCACCTCGGCCACACCATCGCCCAGGGACTTGCCGGCCTCGCGCTGGCAGAAGGCGATGAGCCGCGGCATCTGCGCGGTCATCAGATCGGCGGCCCGCTCCAGGCAGGCGGCGCGCTGGGAGGCAGGGGTCGCGTCCCAGAGAGGCGCGGCGCGCTGGGCGCGGGCCAGCGCGTCCTCCGCCTGATCCCGCTCGGCCCAGGCGATGCGCCCCACCACCTCGCGGCGGTCGGCCGGGTTGGTGACCTCACGCCAGGCCCCTTTCAAGCGCGCGCCGCCGACCAGCGGTCCGGCCTCCCAGGGCTCGGCGCTAGCCGCTGCAATGGCCTGTTCCAGCGCCGCGACGCTGCGCGGATCGTTCAGGTCGATACCGGCGGCGTTCTTGCGCTCCGCGCCGAAGAGGTCTTCCGGCAGGGGGATAGAGGGATGGGGAACCTTACTGGTACCGCGCAGCTTGGCGACGGGATCGGCGACGATCTCGTCGATCGGCAGCTTCTCGTCCTGGATACGGTTGACGAAGGAGGAGTTGGCGCCGTTTTCCAGCAGGCGGCGCACCAGATAGGCCAGCAGGTCCTCGTGACTGCCGACCGGCGCGTAGATGCGGCAGGGATGGCCCAGCTTTTCGGCGCCGACGATCTGCTGATAGAGCGCCTCGCCCATGCCGTGGAGGCGCTGAAACTCGAAATCCTGCCGCTTGCCGGCGGCCTCCAGGATCCAGGCGACGGAGTGGGCGTTGTGGGTGGCGAACTGCGGATAGAAGGCCTCCGGATCGGCGAAGAGACGCTTCACGCAGGCGAGATAGGAGAGATCGGTGGAGGCCTTGCGGGTGAAGACCGGGTAGCCGTCGAGGCCCAACTCCTGCGCCAGCTTCACCTCGCTGTCCCAATAGGCGCCCTTGACCAGCCGCACCATGAGGCGGCGCTGGTGGCGTTTGGCCATGTCGGCCAGCCAGTCGAGCAGCCGCAGGGCGCGCTTCTGATAGGCCTGCACCGCCAGGCCGAAGCCGTTCCAGCCTGCGAGGTCCGGATCGCCGGAGACCGCTTCGATGACGTCGAGGGAGAGATCAAGTCGATCGACCTCCTCCGCGTCCACCGTCAGGCCGATGCCGGCGGCCTTGGCGTCCAACGCCAGGATCTTCAGCTGCGGCACCAACTCGCGCAGCACCCGGTCGCGCTGGGCGAAGACATAGCGCGGATGCAGCGCCGAGAGCTTGATGGAAATGCCAGGCGCCTCGATAGGCCCCCTGCCCGCGGCGGCCTTGCCGATGGCGGCGATGGCGTCGCGGTAGGCCTGGAAGTAGCGCCGGGCGTCGGCCATGGTGTGGGCCGCTTCGCCGAGCATGTCGTAGGAGTAGCGATAGCCCTGCTTCTCGTTGGCTTTGGCGCGCTCCAGCGCCTCGCCGATGTTGCGGCCCATGACGAACTGCTTGCCGAGAATGCGCATGGCCTGGGTCACCGCGCCGCGGATCACCGGCTCGCCGGACTTCTGCACCATGCCGCGCAGGGTGCTGGCGAAATCGCGCTCGTCGTCGCGGCGCAGCTTCACCACTCGGCCGGTCAGCATCAGCGCCCAGGTCGAGGCGTTGACAAAGAGCGAGTCAGAGCGTCCGAGGTGCGCCTCCCAGTCGGCCTCGGCGATCTTGTCCTTGATCAGCTTGTCGACGGTCAGCGCATCGGGCACCCGCAACAGCGCCTCGGCGAGGCACATCAGCACCACGCCCTCCTTGGAGGACAACTCGAACTCGTGCAGGAAGGCGTCCAACCCGCCGAGGCCGACACGTTCGCGCCGGACCGCCGCCACCAGGCCGCGTGCCTGCTCGGCGATGCGGTCTTGGGCATCGTGCGGCAGGGCGGCGGCGTCCAGCAGCGCCCTGACCACGGCGGTCTCGTCCTTGCGCAGATGGTCGCGCAGGGCGCGGCGCAGCGGGTCCCCAAGAGTACCTGGGCCGGCGGTCTCTTGTTCGACGTTCATGTCACGGCTCCCCATTGGTCGGCTTCCTGATGTCCGGTTTCGGGGGACTGTCTCGCCGTTTATCGCCGAGGTCAAGAAAAGCGGTTGCGGCTGCGCCTTGGCCTACAACCATCGCCGCCGCCCCTGGCCCAATAAATGTCGCCCACACATGGACAGCCCGGCCAAGCCGCTCTAGTCTTACCGTCTCACCAGGAGGGGAGTACCACCTTCCGCCAGCGTCCCGGCCACAGCCGGTCGGGCGTTTCGCGCGGCGGGCGCCGTTTTTCGTGACCTGGCACGACCGTTAGAAAACAACACTGCAAAGTGAAAGGGAGACTCATGGCAAGGTGGATGAAGACTTTGGCAATCGCCGCAGGCGTTGCCACGCTCGCTTCGGGCTTCGCCGTCACCGGGGCTTCGGCCGACGCGGTCGACGACATCAAAAAGCGCGGCAAGCTGATCGTCGGCGTGAAGGCGGACTACGCGCCCTACGGCTTTCTGAACAGCGACGGCAAGATCGTCGGCCTGGAGCCGGACTTGGCGCAGGACGTGGCGAACGTACTGGGCGTCGACCTGGAACTGGTGCCGGTGGTGTCGTCCAACCGCATGCAGTTCCTGGAGCAGGGCAAGATCGACCTGATGATCGCCACCATGACCGACCGTAACGACCGGCGTGAAGTGGTTGAGATCGTCGACCCGAACTACTATTCCTCCGGCACCAACGTCCTCACCAAGGGCAACTTCGCCAAGTGGGAAGACCTGAAGGGCGCACCGGTCTGCGGCATTCAGGGCGCTTTCTATAACCGCAAGACCTCCGAGGACTTCGGCGCCGAGATCGTCGCCTTCAAGGGCACCGCCGAAGCGCTCACCGCGCTGAAGCAGAATCGCTGCGTCGCCTTCGTCTACGACGACAGCTTCATCGTCTCGCGCCTCGGCGATCCCGACTGGAAAGACTGGAAGATGCCGCTGCCGACCATCGACGACGCGCCCTGGGGCCTGGCGGTGGCAAAAGGCGAGGACGCCTTCGCCGCCCTGATGTCCGGCATGATCGTGAAGTGGCACCTCTCCGGGCGCATCCTGGAGCTGGAGACCAAGTACGGCCTGGAGCAGACCCCCTTCGCCAAGAAGATGCATCAGGTCTTCCTCGACGCCAATCCGTCGATTACGCGGTAAGACGAAAAGCCCCCTCACCCTCCCGCTGCTTTGCCCCTCCCTCTCCCCAAAGGGGCGAGGGGCAACGCAGCAGACCACACACGGGTTCCCTCTCCCTTCGGGGGAGAGGGTTAGGGTGAGGGGGCCTTCGAGCGACTGGTGCGAGGGTTAAAGCCGATATAAGACCAGACAAGGGGGCGCGGCGGCCAAGTGGAAGCGGTTTACGACTGGTTCCGGGTTTTCTACCAGGAAACCGGGATCAATCTCACCTTCATCTACGATTCCTACGATCGCAACCGGCTGATCGACGGCTTCTTCATGACCGTCTGGCTGTCGGTCATCTGCCTGGTGCTGTCGATGGTCATCGGCGTCATCGGCGCCTGGGTGCAGGGGGCGCGCTCGGCGATTCTGCGCCGTGTCGTTGCCGCCTACATCGAGTTCTTCCGCAATACGCCGCCGCTGGTGCAGCTCTACTTCTTCTACTTCGCCATCGGCAGCTTGATGCCGACCATGGAGAACCGCTTCGGCTTCGAGGAACCGATCCTCGGCAACTTCGGCTGGGCGGTGATCTCCCTCTCCTTTTTCGCCGGCGCCTTCAATGTCGAGATCTTCCGCTCCGGCGTCGAGGCGGTGCCGGAGTCGACCAAGGAGGCCGCCGAGGCGCTGGGCTACACCCGCCTGCAGATCTATCTCTACATCGTGCTGCCGCTGGCCTTCCGGGTCTGCCTGCCGGCGCTGAACAACAACCTGGTGAACCTGGTGAAGACCACCACCCTGGCCTATGCCATCGCGGTGCCGGAGATGTTCTACCAGGCCAACCAGATCTGGTCGGACTCGGTGAACGTGCCGGAGATGATGATCTTCCTGCTGGTCGCCTATGTCTTCCTGGTGAGCGTACTGGTCTGGGGCATGCACAGGTGGGAGCGGTCGATGCGCCTGCCGGGCTTCGGCTCATGAGGATCTTCGGCAAAAAACCCGTGCTGCACGGCGACACCGACCTGGCCGTCCTGCTGCCGGCGGCCGCGCGCCTCGCCGCCACCGCCAAGCAAGAGCGCACGCTGGGCGGGCCGCTGCTGCGCCTGCGCGCCCGTCACGGCCTCTGGCTGCTGGCGATCCTCCTGCTCTCCGCCGGCATGGCCGAAGCACAAGCCGATGCGGCGATCAAAGAAAGCGTATTCACCGCGATCTTCAAGTGGATGCCGGTGCTGCTGCAGGGCTTCGTCTTCAACATCGCGATCTCCTTTCTCGCCATGGCCATCGGCACCGGCGTCGGCGCGGTGCTCGGCCTGCTGCAGATCTCGCTGCTGCCCCCGGTGCGCGGCGGGTCCTGGTTCGTCACCCAGTTCTTCCGCAACGCGCCCTGGCTGGTGCTGCTGTTCTTCTGCATGTTCCTGCTGCCCTTCGAGTTCGACCTGGGCTTCGTCACCATTCCCTTCCCCGACTGGGTAAAGGCGACCATCGGTCTCGCCCTGCCGGTCATGGCCAACGTGTCCGAGATCGTGCGCGGCGCCGTGCAGTCGCTGCCCTCGGGCCAGTGGGAGGCGGCGGAGTCCCTCGCCTTCTCGCGGCGCCAGACCTTGTGGGAGATCATCCTGCCGCAGTGCGTGAAAAGAATGCTCCCCCCCTGGATGAACCTCTACGCCATCCTCACCATGGCGACGGTGCTGGCCTCGATCGTCGGCGTCTCCGAGATGATGACCCAGACGGGCCGCGCCCTGGCCGCCGAGAACCGGCCGGAACTGCTGATCCCCTTCTACAGCTTCGTGCTGCTCTGCTTCTTCGCCTACTGCTACCCCATCGCCATCGCCACCCGCCGCCTGGAGCGGCGCTATCACGTGAAGCTGTGATGGGTGCGCGCCGCATGGTTCGAGACGCTCGCCAAGGCTCGCTCCTCACCATGAGGTCAAAGTGGAGCCTCACCCTGAGGAGCGATCCGCAGGACCGCGTCTCGAAGGGCGAGGCGACCGGCAAAATATGAGAGAACCGACATGACCTGGACTCCCGATCAGCCGATCATCGAATGCCGCGACGTGCACAAGTCGTTCGGCGAGCTGCAGGTGCTGAAGGGCATCTCCATGGACCTGATGAAGGGCGACGTGGTCTGCGTCATCGGGCCCTCGGGCTCGGGCAAGTCGACCTTCATCCGCTGCATCAACGCTTTGACGCCGATGGACAGTGGCTCCATCAAGGTCGAGGGGCAGGAGGTCAACGACCCCAAGCTCGACAAGCTGGCACTGCGCCGCAAGGCCGGCATGGTGTTCCAGCAGTACAACCTCTTCCCCCACAAGACGGCGCTGGAAAACGTGATGATGGCGCCGATCAAGGTGCTGAAGGAAGACAAGGCCGAGATCGAGGCCCGCGCCCGCGCGCTGATCGCCAAGGTGCGTCTGGAGGGCAAGGAGGACTCCTACCCCGGCGAGCTGTCCGGCGGCCAGCAGCAGCGCGTCGCCATCGCCCGCTCCCTGGCCATGCGCCCCGACGTGATGCTGTTCGACGAGGTAACGGCGGCGCTGGACCCGGAGACGGTAAAGGAGGTGCTGGTCACCATCCGCCAGCTCGCCGAGGAAGGCATGACCTGCATCCTGGTGACCCACGAAATGGGCTTCGCCCGCGAACTGGCCGACCACATCTATTTCACCGACCGCGGCGTCATCGTCGAGCACGGCCCCCCCGCCAGCTTCTTCACCGAAGCCAAGGACCCGCGCACCCGGGAGTTTCTGAGCCAGATTTTGTGAGGAGAAAGCTGCATCGTCACTTTCACCTCGATGGCGTAGAGGGGAAGTCGCAACCGCTGCGCTAAGCTCCGAGAGGAAATTTCGATCTTTCTCGATACTTGCCGGTCCGCTATCGTTGGTTTGGGTAGTTTTTGGTCTCTTGGAGACTAGAGGCCGGGAGGTTGGCCATGAGCGGGCTGAATCGGAATCCGATAAAGATTTTCGCGGCAGTGGCTGCGGTGCTGTTGATCGCCGGCGTTTTGTTCAATGACGCACTGGCGCGCTACGTCGTCATATCCAAGATGCCACCGTCCTATGCGGACAAGACGCAGCAGCGGCAATTTCACAACCGCGTCCTCAAGGAATATCGCGGCTACCAAAAGCACAAGTCGGCGCAGGTGCGGGGCTGGCAAGCGCACGTAACCAGCATCAAGGGGCAAGATCAGGAAGCCCAGTTGAAGGCGCTCTACAAGAACGCTCACGGCCTGGTGCAGTACCGTACCGAGCGCAAGGACGTCTGGTCGACGCCGGGCGAGACCATCTCCAGGGGTTACGGCGACTGCGACGACTACGCTCATATCTATATCGTCGCGGCCGCCCTGCTGGGCTTTGACTACGAACATCTCTGGCTGATGGCCGGCCTGGTGAGCGCCGGCGGATCGAAGCCGATCGGCCATGCCATTGCCGTGGTCGAAACCCGCGACGGCCGGCAGTTCGTGCTCGACAACCTCTATGGACGGGTAGTGCCGGAAAGCGAGCACAAGCGCTTCAAGCCGGTCTATTCGATCAACATCGGCAACCAGGTCTTTTATGCGCAGATCAATTCTGCCCTGGCGGAGGCTTTCTGATCATGACAATAAGCGATTTGCCTCTCTCGAAGAAAAGCCTTGCCGGGTCGATACTCGGCGCCGCTCTGGTGGTCGCCGCGCTTGGTTTCGGGCTGACGCTGTCACCGCAGAGCGCTTCGGCGCAAGGCCTCGACCCGACCCTGCAGAAGATCAAGGACAGCAACACCCTGGTCATCGGCCACCGGACGAACGCCGTGCCCTTCTCTTTCGTGGTTTCCGAAGAAACCGGCCTGGACTACGGCAAGGCCGGCGAGATCATGGGCTACACCATCGACCTCTGCCTGGCGGTGGCGGAAGACCTGAAGCAAGAGCTGGATCTGCCGGACCTGCGCATCGAGTATCGCCGGATCACGCTGAGCAATCGCATTGAGGCAGTGCAAAACGGCGAGGTCGACATTCTTTGCGGCGCCACGGCGCACACCTTGGAGCGACGCAAACGGGTCGACTTTTCGCTGCAGACCTTCGCCAGCGGCACCGAGCTTCTGGTGAACGAGGATCTGGCGACCTACACCTCCGGTTTCGATCTCTCGGGGCGCCGGATCGGCCTGAGGAAGGAGACGGTCACCTATGAGCACGCGCGCGCCGCGATCGAGCGCCTGAAAATTCCCGACGTGGAGATTGTCTTTTTCGAGAATCACAATGCCGGGCTGGCAGCCCTGGAGGACAAGGAGATCTCCGCGTATCTCGCCGCGCGGATCGAGCTGGTATTCCTGCTCGACCGCGCCCGCGATCCGGACAGGCTCACCCTGCTGAATCGCCTGATCTCCTACGAACCCCTTGCCTTGGCGGTCCGCCGGGATTCCCCGGACTTCCTCTTGACGGTCGACAGCACCCTGGCGGAACTCTACCGCTCCCGGAAAATCCTCGAGACCTTCGACAAGTGGTTCGGCGACATGGGCGCGCTGTCCAACGAAATGATGATCAGGGCCATCTACAATCTGCAGTCCATTCCTAAAGGCGGATGACTCTCCCCTTGTAATGGCTCTCTTCCAGTACAGGTATCGAATTGAGCACCAAGCGTCATGCCGCCGCTGCAGATGTCTTCTGCCCGGCCACATTTTTTTCGCAGATGAGGCCTACTAATCCATGGACTCCGTAACCCAGTTTGCGCTCGGCGCCGGTGTCGGGGCCGCCGTCCTCGGAAAGCGGATCGGGCCGCGCAAAGCCGCGCTTACCGGCGGCCTGCTGGGAACCCTGCCCGACCTCGACGTGCTGGTGCCCTTCGACGATCCGATCGATGCCTTCACCCTGCACCGCGGCGCCAGCCATTCGTTTTTCGTCCAGGCCCTGGTGACACCCTTCTTTGGCGAAGCGCTGGTCCGGCTGTGCGAAGGCCTGCGCGACCAGCGGCTGCGCGCCTATCTCGCGGTCTACCTGATCTTCGTGACCCACGCGATCATCGACGCGCTGACGATCTACGGCACCCGCGTGTTCTGGCCGTTGTTTCCCGAGGCGCTGGGCAGTGGATCGATCTTCATCATCGACCCGCTCTACACCCTGCCGCTGCTGGTGGTGACGATCTGGGCCTTCTTCAAAGGCACCTGGTCGGCGCGCTTCGCCAAGGCGCTGACCGCCGCCCTCATTCTTTCCACCGCCTATCTGGGCTGGGGGCTGGCGGCGCAGCAGGTGATGGAGCGGCGGGCCGAGGCCCTGCTGGCCGAGGCCGGCATTTATCCCGAGCGCCTGCTGGGCAACCCGACGCCCTTCAACACCCTGTTCTGGAAGGTGATCGCCATCGAGGGCGACCGCTACATCAATCTCTATATGCCGTTCTTCGGAGGGCGCGAGAAGGTGACGGCCTACGTCCATCCGCGCGGCATCGAACGCCTGAACTGCCTGGAGGACCTGGATGAAGGGTCCGGCCCCCTGGCCAAGCTGGCCGCTTTCACCGACGGCTATTTTCGCCTGGAGGAGCGAGGCGGCGAAATCCGGGTCACCGACCTGCGCATGGGCCTGACGCCAAACTACGTCTTCAGCTTCGCCATCGCGCGGCAGACGCCGGAGGGCGCCATCACCATGGTGCCGGAGCGCCGCGACAGCGCCCGCCGCGCCGAAGGCGACCTCGACTGGCTGGGCGCCAACCTGAGCGGCACCGCCGCCCTGCGCCCGGCCGAGGCGCAGGCCTTCGCCGAGCTGCGCGGCCCGCTGCAGTTGGCGGCAGCGGAGGCCACGACGCTGGCTTGTTGACGGTCATCCGGCACCGGGGCCCTCGGCCCGCAGGTCACTTGGATTTCGGCTTCTTAGTTCCCGAGCGGTAGGTGGCCATGATGGCGTCGAGCTGACCGCGCCAATCACCGATCAGCTTGGGCTCGATTTCGACCGCATCTTTGTCGGTCAGGCTGACCTGCTGCATCAATTCGAAACCGATCGTGGTCTGCAGCCTGGCCAGTTCTTCGGCGACCAGGGTGTTCTGCGAGCGCGCCTGATCGAACTTGTAGTAAGCGTTGAAGGTCGCCCCCAGGGTGACCAGGGCCGACATGACGATGGGCATGAGGCCGAGGAAGTTACGCAATTCCAAAGGGTATTTGGTCTCGTCCCGATAAGTGCGGGAGACGGCGGCCGACAGGGTCGTCAGGAAGGCCAGCATGATCAGCGTGCCGGAGAGCACGCGGTCCCAGTACCTGTGGTAGGTCGCCTCGTCTCGCGCTCGATCCTTCTGGCTGTCGATGGCATCCAGGGTGCCGATGATGAGGTCCGACTTCGATCCGTAGTAGGCCCTGATGTAGTCGGCGCAGGGCGACCAGGTAGAATCCGATTCCGGACAGTATCTGGAAAACTCGGCGCCCTTGATGCCGGCGCCGATGATCGTCTTGGCGGGTTCCTGCGACAGGGCGACCGCGGACAGGCCGCAAAACAGCACGGCGAAAACCCAAGCGAACAAACTTGATTTGCGCATGATCTCTCCCCCTCTTTTGCGGCGACGCCTCCATCAGTGCGAAAACCGGGGGGATGCAGAGACGCGGCGAGGCCGGATAATCGAGCTTGCAACGACTAACGACTGATTGCCCGTACTTCACTCTTGGGTAGAGCCCCCCAAAACTAATCCCTTTATCCAAATCGGTCTACTCAGAATGCTCAGACGCTGCCCTCGTCGCTTTCGAGGCCGGACAGCAGTTTCGCGAGCAGGCGATTCAATGCCAGCTGCTCCGCCGGATCGAGCGGCAGGAGGACGTCGCGCTCGTTTTCGACATGCAGGCCGACCAGTTTCTCGACCAGCGCGAGACCCTTTTTCGTAAGCCCGACCAGCGTGCCGCGCCGGTCCGCGGGGTTGGGCGCGCGCTCCACCAACCCGGCGCGCTCCAGACGGTCGATGCGCGCGGTCATGCCGCCGGAGGACACCATAAGGCTCTCGTAGAGTGCCGTCGGCGTCAGCCGATAGGGCTTGCCGGCGCGCCGCAGCGTGGCCACGACATCGAATTCCCCCACCTGCAAGCCATGCGCCGCGAAGAGCGGGTTCAGGTGATCGCGGGCGATCAAGGTCATGGCGCCGCTCAGCCGGCCGATGATCTCCATCGGCAGCAATTCGAGATCCGGCCTCTCCTTTTCCCACTGCGCCGCGATTTTTCCGACCCGGTCCATGAATTTCTTCCCAAATTTATCTTGATATAAAGATTCTTTATCACAAGATACATGTCATCAAGCTATTTCCACCCTGCCTGTCGGGCACCTCTCCAGGCAAGCCCCGCAGCAACCGCACTGGAATTGGAGCCTTCCATGTCCACCTCCGACTCGCAGGCACAGACCCACCCAGGCGAGGGCATCTTGCCGGGCCGCGCCTTCCTGCCTCTTTTCTTGTTGCTGGCGGTCGGCGCCATGCTCGGGGTCACCGCAGTGATTGCCAAGGCGGCGGCGCTGGCGGGTTGGCCGCCGCTGGCCCTGCTGGCCTGGTCGATCCTCGGTGCGGCACTGCTTCAGGTCGGTCTGACGGCAGCCTCGGGAAAGCGGCTCAACACCAGCGCGCGCTACCTGCGCTACTATCTTGTTTCCGGGTTGCTCTTTGCCCTGCCCAACGCGCTGGCCTTTGCGGCCGCGCAGCACGTCGGGGCCGGCATCGTGGCACTCTGCTTCGCCTTCCCGCTGATCCTCACCTACGGTCTGGCGCTCTGTTTCAGGCTGGAGCGTCTGCAGGCGACGCGCCTGGGCGGGGTCTTGTCAGGGCTCGTCGGCGCGCTGGTCATCGCAGCCGGCGACGGCGGTCAGGGGCTGCAGTCATCCACCTGGCTGCTCGCCGCGCTGACCGCCCCGGTCATCATCGCCTTCGGTAACCTCTACCGCAGCCTGCACTGGCCGCAAGGCGCCACCGCTCTCGAGCTTTCGCCCGGCATGTTGCTCGCCGGCGGCGGGTCGCTGCTCGCCGCCCTGCTGGCGACCGGCGCCACGCTCCATCCCGTCGAATGGAATTTTGTCACAAGCGCGTTCCTCCTGGGACAGACCGCGATCTTCGCTTTGCTCTATCTGCTCTATTTCGTCCTGCAGAAGCTGGCGGGACCGGTCTACCTGAGCCAGATCGGCTCAGTCGGCGCGCTGGTCGGACTCGCGCTGGCGACTTTGCTGCTGGCGGAACCGCTGTCGGCGAAGCTGCTGCTCGCGGCGACTCTCGTCGCCATTGGGATCTTCCTGGTGAACCGCCGCGGGCGGGAAGCCGGGTAAAGCACCGCTTGGCGCCTCGCCTATTCCGGCGGGCTGCCGCTGCGGTGGACCACGCCGGCGGCCAGCAGTTCCTCGCGCGCCGGGAACCACAGGCCGTCGTG